>JGI12547J11936_1000487_pt1 | contig 10695 bp, 12 predicted proteins | sample LakEriepJuly2011_2_FD_11936 | JGI IMG/M metagenome (IMG submission 11936)
AAAGCTCGTCGCATCACCATTACCAAAGACAGCACCACAATTGTGGCTGAAGGTAATGAAGCTGGTGTTAAGGCTCGTTGCGAACAAATCCGTCGTCAGATGGATGAAACCGAATCTTCCTACGACAAAGAAAAACTCCAAGAGCGTTTGGCTAAATTGTCCGGTGGTGTTGCTGTAGTTAAAGTTGGTGCAGCTACCGAAACCGAAATGAAGGATAAGAAACTACGTTTGGAAGATGCTATCAACGCTACCAAGGCTGCTGTAGAAGAAGGTATTGTTCCCGGTGGTGGTACAACCTTGGCTCACCTCGCTCCTGTATTGGAAGCTTGGGCGCACAGCAACCTCAAAGATGAAGAGTTGACTGGTGCTTTAATCGTCGTTCGGGCTTTACCTGCTCCTCTGAAGAGAATTGCAGAAAACGCTGGTCAAAACGGTGCTGTAATTGCTGAAAGAGTGAAAGAGAAGGATTTTAACATTGGTTTCAATGCTTCTACCAACGAATTCGTTGATATGTTGGCAGCGGGAATTGTTGATCCTGCTAAGGTAACTCGTTCTGCTCTGCAAAACGCTGCTTCTATCGCTGGGATGGTGTTGACAACTGAATGTATCATTGTTGACAAGCCTGAAGCTAAAGACGGCGCTCCTGCTGCTGGTGGTGGTATGGGTGGAGATTACGACTACTAAAATCTAATCTTTTTCCTACCTTTGAATAATGGCCGCTTCCGTAAGGGGGCGGCTGTTTTTTTTGTTGATTCCTACTTTTTCAGGGATATTGTAGCTGCTATAATGGGACTTATATGACTAAAGAATATTTAATTTATGTTGGTTCAGTGTTTCAGTTGGAGTGGTATTTTAATGAAAATGGTGAAAGCAAAGCTCAAGAGTATTTTAATAGACTAGATGAGAAACAACAATTAAGATTTTTATTTTTAGTCAAACGAATTGGTGATTTTGGTCAAATAAGTAATAAAGAGCAATTTCGTAATGAAGGAGATAAAATTTACGCTTTTAAACCACAACCAGATCGATTTTTATGCTTCTTCTTTACTGGTCAAAAAATTATTGTTACCAATGCTTTTGAGAAAAAACAACAAAAATTACCAAAAAACCAGAAAGAAAAAGCTATCAACTATATGAATGATTATATTAAACGTAACCAAGAAGGAGCATATTATGAAGAAAATTGAAGAACTATCAACTTTTGATAGAATGATGCAAAGCCCCGATTTTAAAGCTAAATTTGCAGCAGGATATCAGGAGTTTTTGCTATCTGAATTGTTAATCTCTATTATGGAGAATGACCATATATCCATTGCTCAATTAGCTGAAGAAGTTAATATTCCTCCTGCTGTTATTCAAGATATTTGTTCTGGTCAGCAAAAAGATATGAACATTAGTAATTTTTTACAGATAGTTCAATCTTGTGGTTATCGTCTTATTCTTGAAAAAGGTGAGGAGCGTATTTCTTTAGTTGCGTAAATTTTAAGCTCACTATCTTAGAGGTTGTTTGAAAAGTATTAGATGAAACCAACAATCTCCAAGAACCTAACCCCCCAGCCCCCCTTCCCTATCAGGGAATGGGGGTTTTAAAGCCTCTCTCCTTGCAGGGAAGAGGTTTGGAGAGGGGTAAATTTATACATTAAAAACTTTTAAAACATCCTCTTAGTTGGGTAAAACGGAATTAAGGTCATAATTTGCTATTTTACCCAAAATATAATACATTGTAAGGAGGTTTAACTATGACTCAAATTATTAATCATCAATCTAATTATCAAAAATTAACCGAAATTGTCAAAACTTTAATTGACAATAATCCTCTTTATCAAGAAAACTTAGATAAAGAGAAAATGCTGTAAGTAATTAATCGGACTTTTGATCCTGTTGCTGTCCCTGATGTTAATAGTATCTCTCAGGGTGAATTAACAAAACGGATTAAAAGTATTTTATCTTTACATATTAAAATATGGCGAAACCAAGGTATGAAGGTTATAGCGACGAAACTCCTACAAAATGCGTACGCGAAAAATTTGGAGATACTACAGTTTACGCCCAAAATGCTAAATCACTGCTAACAAAAGCCACTGGGTTTATTGCTGCTTATGACTTTACCCTCAATCCTTATCGGGGTTGTCAATATGGCTGTAGTTATTGTTATGCTGCTGCATTTAGTCCTAATCCTCAAATGCGTCAAGACTGGGGTAAATGGGTAATTTATAAAGAAAATGCGGCGGTTGTTTTAGCAAAAGAATTAGAAACTTGGTATCGGAAAAATCCCAATCAACCTCCCAGAATTTACATGAGTAGTGTAACAGATCCTTATCAACCTTTGGAGTCTAAACATCAATTAACTCGCAGTTTATTAGAAGTAATGCTTGATTATCGGCCAAATTTAGTAATTCAAACTCGCAGTCCCATTATTACTAGAGATATTGATTATTTACAAAGGTTTCAAAGACTGCGAATTAATATGAGCATTCCCACAGGTAGCGAAGCCGTGAGAAGAGATTTTGAACCCCGTTCTCCTAGTATTAAAGCCAGATTAAATGCTATTAAAAAAATCAGACAAAGTATTGATGGTTTTAAAGGTTTTATTCCTAAAATTTCTATTACAATTACACCTCTATTACCAACGTTAGTAATAGATGAAGATGCCTTTATTCAGAAATTAGCTATTGCAGATAGAGTAGTAATTCAAGATTTTCATCCTAATAATAATCGTTCTCTTGTCGCAGGAACTCGTCAAGAAGCTGAAGAAATTAAACAAAAGTATGCTTGGTGGTATAATTCTGATAGATTTAGTTATCAGAGATTTAAAGAAAAGTTAGTTTCTCAGCTTCCAGGTGTAGAAATAAAAGAAGGAAAAGACGGGTTTGGTTATGAGTAATTTTATTATTAATTGGTGGAGAAGTCAGCAATTTAAATCAGCATTACAGCGTGGTGATACACGAAGTGCTGTAAAAATTTTGCAAGAGATTCAAAAATCGGGAGCAAGTTTTTCATGGTTAGAGAAACTATTTAGGGATAAACTGCAACTTGAACGGAATTCCCAGGAACATAAACGCGAAACCGCAAATTTAAGAAAACAAATAACAGCAGTAAAAGAATCAAAATCTCATCTGTTATTAAAGTCAGATGCAGAATTTATTAAGTATATATATCAAGCTTTTAAATTAGTGGAGCATGATGAATATAAACTACAAATTACAGGAATTGATGAGCGTATATTTGATGATTTTGAAGTTAAACTAGTGGAATATATTAAAGAGGAATTTAGTAAAATTCCTGAACAAAAATTAGTAATTCAATTAGAAGATGCTCTTGATGATATTAATAGCTTAAAAATGGGAAAAGATCCAGACTACCGTTTTAGTCTGACCCCCCATGTCTATTTTATGAAATATTTTTCAGAAAATGTCTATTGTCTCTATTTAGCATGGTTTTTAATTTACCAAGATGGGTTGCTACCAACTAAATTGAACATTCTTGATATTGCTGCTGGACCGGGAACAACAGCTTATGGTTTGGCTTTATTTCTCCAAAGTTGTAGCAGCTTTTTTGATATTCCTCAAATGCACTTATCTTACTATTCTTTAGAAAAACAAGACGCTTTCCAGTATCGAGGACTTCAATTTTGGCGTAAATATATTGAATCGCGGATTACTTCCATAAATACTTATTTTCGCTTTGTGACTAACGACATATTTACCTGGGATGAAAAATCTAATAATATCCCAAAAAACTTTTTTGATTTTATAGTTATTTCCCATTGTTTTTTTAACGATACAGTTAAACATCAGGAAGCGACTAATATATATAAACAAATATTTGCTGAAAGTTTAAATCATCAAGGATATGTATTACTAATTGTGCAAGATAAAAAGTTATTTAAATTTTATAATACTCAGAAAGTAGAAGATAAAGAACAAGAAGAAAATCTAGTATGTAAATTTGTAGCAGAATTTGGATTAGAATTAGTTTGGTATAGATATCTAACCTCAACTGGTTTAAGAACAGCTTATTCTAGTGGCTTTGCAAAATTTGCTAGAGAAAATTTACCTCAACAAGTTTATATGAGTTCTATGATCAAAAAGTATTTTTATCAAAATCACGAATCAAACTACACATTAGATGATTATGTAATATTAGCTAAAAAATAGAGGATTTAATGTTAAATAAATTATTCTAAAATATCACCAAAATGATTAGTAAAGGAGAAAGATTTGAGCTACGATAACGCTTGTAAATATTTAGCTGAACAATATCCTGCTGATTTTGTGCGTTGGTTACTGGGGGTAGAACCAACACAAATTGAAGTATTGAAAACAGAATTAACACTTGAACCCATTCGTGCTGATTCTGTGACATTTCTGCAAACAGCAAACCAAATTCTGCATATTGAATTTCAGACTTTACCTAAATCTAAAACTCCCCTTAATTTCCGAATGCTTGATTATTCCGTCAGGTTAAAGCGTCAATATAAATGTCCTGTAACTCAGGTGTTAATATTTTTGCAGGAAACTGATAATGAAGTCGCTTTTACTGAAGAATATCGAGATCATACCACCATTCACAAATTTGAGGTTGTGCGTCTTTGGGAACAAGATTCAAGGGTATTTTTAGATAATTCCGCATTATTACCTTTAGCAACTTTAACCCGCACTGACTCAGCACAAAGTTTATTATCCCAAGTAGCTCAAAAAGTCGCTACAATTCCAGATAGGGAACAGCAACAAAATATTGCTGGTTGTGTAGAAGTTCTCGCAGGTTTACGGTTTGAAAAAGATTTAGTTCGTCAATTTCTCCGGGAGGATATTATGAAAGAGTCTGTCATTTATCAAGATATCGTGCAAAAAGAAGCATTGAAAATGATTAATCGTCTTTTAAAACGGCGTTTTGGTGATGTTAATGATCCATTAATGACCAAGATTAGAAATTTATCTGCTGACGATTTAGAAGATTTAGGAGAAGCCTTATTTGATTTTTATGAAGTTGCTGACTTGGTAACTTGGTTAAATCAAAAAGTTAGTAATTAGAAAGATAATATTTTAAAAGAGACGTTATTAATAACGTCTCTAAAGTCATTAAAACTCCGCGTTTTCTGGTGTGCGAGGGAACGGAATAACATCCCGAATATTTCCCATACCCGTCATAAATTGCACCAATCTTTCAAACCCCAAACCAAAACCAGCATGGGGAACAGTACCATAACGACGCAAATCTAAATACCACCACAAATCTTCCGGGTTCATACCTTGTGCTAAAACCCGTTTTTCTAACACATCTAACCGTTCTTCCCGTTGTGAACCACCAATAATTTCCCCTATTTTCGGTGCGAGAATATCCATAGCGCGGACGGTTTTTTCATCGTCACTTAACCGCATATAAAAAGCTTTGATTTGTGCGGGATAATCTGTAACAATGACAGGCTTTTTAAACAGTTGTTCAGCTAAATAGCGTTCATGTTCTGATTGTAAATCTGCACCCCAACTCACAGGATAATCAAATTTAACATCGGCTTTTTCTAGAAGTTTGACTGCTTCTGTATAAGTCAACCGTTCAAATTGATTGTTAATAATGTTATTTGCAGTTTCTAAAACAGTATTATCAATCCGTTCATTGAAAAATTCCATGTCTTCNGGACAGGTTTCCATCACATATTTAAAAATGTGTTTGAGAAACTCCTCAGCCAAATCCATATCNCCTTCTAAATCACAAAAAGCCATTTCTGGTTCAACCATCCAAAATTCGGCTAANTGACGNGAAGTATTAGAATTTTCCGCCCGGAATGTGGGACCAAAGGTATAGACATTAGTAAAAGCCATAGCCATAATTTCGGCTTCTAATTGGCCACTTACTGTTAAATATGCAGGTTTACTAAAGAAGTCTTGGCTATAATCAATTTCCTGATTTTCAGTTTTGGGAACATTCTTTAAATTGAAATTGGTAACACTAAATAATTCACCTGCACCTTCACAATCACTAGCGGTAATAATGGGAGTATGTACCCATAAAAAGCCCCGTTGTTGAAAAAATTGGTGAATAGCAGTCGCACAAGCATTTCTCACCCGAAATACTGCACCAAAGGAGTTAGTTCGAGGACGCAAATGGGCAATGGTTCGTAGAAACTCAAAGGAATGACGTTTCTTTTGCAGAGGATAGGTATCAGGATCAGCGTCTCCGTATACTTTCACTGTATCTGCTTTTAATTCTATTCTTTGTCCTTTTCCTTGAGAAGCTACTAGCACTCCTGATACTTCTATAGAAGCACCTGTATTGATTTGTTTTAATATTCCTTGATAATCTGGTAANTNTTGATTAATNACAACTTGCAAATTCCCCAAAGATGAACCATCATTAACTTCCAGAAACGCAAATCCTTTTAATTCGCGTTTTGTTCTTACCCAACCTTGGACTACCAAAGTTTCTTCGGGTTTACCACTTCTTAATATTTCCGCAATCCGAGAATTTAGCATTTTCTAAAATTTGTATTTTTTAAAGGATCAGATCCCCGACTTCTTGAAGAAGTCGGGGATCTTAGAAGTCGGGGATATTTTAAATCACCCCACCCAAGATTTTAATAACCAACCTATAATAACGCCTAAACCACCAAAACGAATAGCTTGCCAAAAAGGTCTTTTCAGGCTATTCCAAGAAAACAACTGGCTTTCTAAGTTGATTTCTAAGGTTTCTAACTGTTTTTGCAGGCGGCTTAGTTCGTTCTTAATTTCTGGAGTCTGCTTTCTATTTTGCTTTAAATTTTTTAATTCCTGTTGCCATTGTGCCTTTTGTTGTTGATCATTTTGCACTTGGGTATATCTATCTTTCAAGAATCGCAGTGAAGTTTCTACCTCCTCTAATTCCTGTGCAAAATCTAGCTGGGGATTTTCGTCTAAATTAGTCATTGGTGATTAGTCATTGGCTATGATGATTAAATCATAACTTTTACTCTTAACTCAGCACTTAGTCTTATGTCACAAACTAGCCAACTAAATGAAATTAGCACTCTAGAACTAGCACAGGCACTCATGGAAAGGCTGAGTATCTCTCCTAATGATTGGCATCGTCTCAAGTCTAACCGCAATTCCCGCGCTAGTGAACAGGCAGCCGCCGCAATGGTATTTTTGGTCAAAAATGAACCCCAAGAGGCACAGGCAAGGCTACAACAGGCTGTAGGCTGGCTAGATAAGTCAATTTCCGCCCCTCCCTGCCCAACTCACGGACATCAGCGTGAGAAAATTAAGGAATAGGGAAATATATATCTTTTTGCCTGTTCCCTTTCATCTTCGCAAAGATAATAAACGACGGCTTTCTAATTGCTTACAAAGCGTGAGTTCTGTACCTTTGCGATTCCATTCTACTTGATCAAAAATCTGATGCAGTAAAGACATACCCCGTCCACTTTCCGCTTCGTCTGGTGGTAAATAGTCATCGGGATCACTATCATCTTCGAGGGAGGGAGTGAAGCCGCTACCCTGATCTGAGATAATCCACCAATACTGATTATCTATTAATGAGAACCGAACGACGACGAATTTGCCGGGATCAAGATTATTCCCATGTTTAGCGGCATTTACTAGGGCTTCTTGGAGTCCTAGTCGCAGTTCAGATTGTAATTTTGCCGGAATATCAGTCAAGAGTAAATCTAGGATTGGACAAAGATAAAGGGTGGAGGCAAAACTAATTGTCCCCCAATAACGCCCAACTGGACGAAGAGAAATGGTAATCACAAGAGAAACCCCGTAGCTTTATATTTAGCTAGACATCAGTTTGCTTTTTTGGGCATTCTGATCAAAATTAGGTAGTCATGCTGCCTTCAAACTTGCGTCTGTAAAACTAAATTTATAAAAATGCTAGAGCATAGCAATTCAGTGGGAGAATTCATATTGCTTATTTACAATTTGCTTAAGTTAATCTGTTCATTTAGCAGATGAGTAAAAACTGCTATTTTTGAACAAGAGGAGAAAGATATTCTCGTTAACTGCTCATTTTGTAATTAACACAATTTTATTCACCTTTATTAAGAGTCTATGCAGCTTCGATTTCTTTAAAACAAAATGAGTTTCTATTTTTATGTAATTTCATTCTAGCATTATGAGTATCCACTAGACTACAAATTTCTGATTTTTATTTTTGTGAAGAATTAACTATCCTGATCATTGTCCGATAACACCAGAAAAGCGGCTGCTTCTACATGAGCCGTTTGCGGAAAAAAGTCCGCAGGTTGCACCCTTGTGAGTTTATATAGCCCCTCTTCGCAAAGTAACTTTAGGTCACGGGCAAGAGTGGCTACTTTACAACTGACGTAAACAATGCGAGATGGTTTCAGGTTTCTTAATGTTTTGATAACGTTAGCTTCACATCCTTTTCGGGGTGGATCAAGTAAGACCACGTCTGGTATAATTTCCAAATTCTGGAGAATTTTTTCCACTGGGCCGACTTGGAAAGTCACATTATTAATTCCATTCTGTTGGGCATTAACAATTGCCTGTTCTACTGCTGTTGATTGCAATTCTAACCCGGTGACGTGCCGTGCTTGTTTGGCCAGGGGCAAAGTTAAAGTTCCTATACCACAATAGGCATCTACTAGGACTTCATGACCTTGTAAATTTAGTTCTGACTGAATCACCTCTAAAAGTGCTTCGGCTGTTTCTGTGTACACTTGGAAAAAGGTATCTGGTCCGATTTGAAAATCCAGTCCGGCGAATTTTTCTCGCAGGTAAGGAATTCCAGCTAGACAACGGGTTTCTGATCCAAATATAGCATTTGTGCGATCGCTATTGCGGTTGAGTGACACGCAGACCAATTGAGGATAACGCTGTAACCATTGCTGTGCCTGGGTTTCGATTCCTGGCAAATTCCAATCTTTGACGACCAAAGTTAGCAGCATTTCTCCTGTGCGGCGGCCAATGCGTAAACCCAAATGGCGAATTAAGCCTTTGTGTCGGGTTTCGTCATAAATTGACCAACCCTGCTTTTGAATATCTAATTTTATTTCAGCTAATAAAGGATTTAACTGTTGGTCTTGCACAGGGCATTGATTCAAGTTAATTAATTTATGACTACCTTTTTGATAATATCCAGCTTGGACATGACCTGTAGCGGACATACCAATAGGATAAGTAACTTTGTTGCGATAACCAAAGGATGCAGCAGCCACTAAAACTGGATCTATTGGTGGATTNACAAAACCGCCAATTCTTTCTAAAGCTTGGGTTACTTGATTNCGTTTGGCTGATAACTGGTAATCATATTTAATATGTTGCCATTGACAACCACCACATTTATCAGCGACAATACAACTTGGACGCACCCGTTGAGGCGAAGCTTGCAATAATTCCTGCACCTGTCCATGAGCATATTTTGGCTTAACATTGAATAATTTGACAAGTAGGATATCTCCTGGTACGGTATCAGGAACAAACACCACCCGTTGCTCAAAGCGTCCCACACCATCACCAGTGTCGCTTAAATCAGTAATTTCCAGTTCGATAATTTCATCTTGTCGCCACATTGTATTAGTCATTAGTCAGTTATAAGGGAAGAGGGAACTTTTTCACAGGGAAGGGAGAGTTCCCAATGTAGAATTGTAAATTCATTTATCCCTATCTTCCCATACACTTCACGAATGTCCCTCTAAGTCGGTAAACTAGCAGATATAAATATTTCAGTTCATTTAGATAATCATGACTGTAATTAGCCAAGTTATTCTCCAAGCTGACGACGAACTGCGTTACCCCAGCAGTGGCGAACTCAAAAACATCAAAGCATTTTTGGAAACAGGTGTAAAGCGGACAAGAATCGCTGCTACCCTTTCAGAAAACGAGAAAAAGATCGTTCAAGAAGCTACCAAAAAACTTTGGCAAAAACGCCCTGACTTTATCTCCCCTGGTGGTAATGCTTACGGCGAAAAACAACGGGCTTTGTGTATTCGGGACTTTGGCTGGTATTTACGCCTAATTACCTACGGTGTACTTGCTGGTGACAAAGAACCCATTGAAAAAATTGGTTTGGTTGGTGTGCGGGAAATGTACAACTCTCTAGGTGTTCCTGTTCCTGGAATGGTAGAAGCTATCACTTCCCTCAAACAAGCGTCTTTGGATTTATTGAATGCAGAAGACGCTGGGGAAACCGCACCTTACTTTGATTACATCATTCAAGCGATGTCTTAAAGGTCTTTAATTCCCCACAATTGGTAGTGGCTATGGCAATATCCATCAGGTTATTAACCAGTTGTGGGGATATGTTATGATTATCGTCAGTTTTTACGTTACTTATAACAAAAAAAGCGACAGGCTTATGATAGGCTGTCGGCGATTAGTGTGTTCCCTATTAATGACTCGGCTAGAGTTTAGTTACTATTAATTATACCAACATGGCGATTTCTATGGGAGGATCTAAATCATATATATATGTGATTTACGTCACTTAATAGGAACAACTGAAATCGAAGTTGGGTTTTTATTCGGTAAAAACAAAGAATATCCATAACACTAATAAGCTTGATATTATTAACATTAGCTACACCTAGCGTAGCTTCAATGAATCGAAAAGAATATAAATATTGTGAAAACTGATACTATATTCTATCAACTATTTCAAACTTTATCTAGTATCTTTTTTAACTAAATAGGTGGCCGTAAAATAACCAAAATGTGTGAAGAAAAGTAAAATCTCTCAAAACTTCTTCACTCTTGC
>JGI12547J11936_1000489_pt1 | contig 10668 bp, 8 predicted proteins | sample LakEriepJuly2011_2_FD_11936 | JGI IMG/M metagenome (IMG submission 11936)
GCTCTTTAGGTTTGGACGACGAAAGATACATTATTGCCAGAGTGGGAGGAAATCTTGTAACCTCCTTACATCGCAAACTTGGTGATATGTATGAGAATTTATTTGCCTATTTATTAAAAGAGAGTTTTGGATTAAATGAGAATGAACTACACTTTAGTGTCAATGTTAAAATTGGTAAACGTGACCAGGTTCGATCCACTGATGGATTAATCAGAAAAGATAAGTTCAATCAAAATATTCCCTCAGATTGGATTAAATATGAAGGAATAGGATTTGAAGTCCGTTCATGCTATCAAATTGGTGATTCTAAAAGAATTCAGGCTGATTATGATACGTCCTTAGCTTTGAAATCATATCAAATTCTCCCTGTAATGTTAATTTTCTGCAATACATCTTTAAAAAGCCCTGTACTTAGATTATCAAAGAGTTGGGAACTCTATGAAGGAATAAACAGTTTTAATTTAGTTCATACTATTACTGGTTTCGACCTTTATAATTTCCTTCAGAGAAATTCAGAGTTGTTGAAAAAAGAGATAGATAATATTTTCTCATATTTTATCTAATTTTTAATACATACTGCTGTTTCATACAAACGTTTTTTACCACCCCTTTTCCTAAAGGAAATTATTTTCTCAACTTCAAAACCCTCGTGTTGAAAAAGCTGACCCAAAATCACCTCTGTGAATATTTCTACATTTGAGAGCCTCGAATTGCCGACAACATAAACACCCTGGAAATTTCTGGATACGCTCTGTTTTAAACATTTTATATGTTTCCACAAATCAATAAAGTATTTGGTGGCATAATTACACATCAAGATATTTTGATTTTTAAGCTCATCATAGTAAGAAAGATATGGCTTAATCTCATCAGGAACTATAATTAAATCCTTCTGTAAAATTGAAGTCGCTCTACCCCATGTTCCACCTATTGCTTGTAAATCTATTTCCGTAGCTTCACTAATATCTTCTAATAGTTCTAAGAAATGCAATTGAGGTCTGGTTTGATGAATATAACTATAACGATTTGGATAGGGAGGTGAAGTAATTACAAAATCTATAGAACGATTAATAATCGTATTTTGTAAGTTGTTTGTGGAATTACCGACTATAATGGAGTTAAAATTTGAAAATAATATTTGCTTTTGATTGAGCTTGATCAAATCTTCCTTTATGTTCTGGAGATTTGTACTAATTTCCAAATAAACATCTATCTCCCTCTGATGATTATCATCAAATGTAATAGTTGGATGATTTCTATGAATATTTGCACAATCTAAACACGCTTTATTCAAAGATAACCAGATATATTCAGAAATAGGATTATATTTTTCCTGATTCATTATCTCACGGCAAATAATCAAATTCTTTAACACATGAATTTTCCACCAACGAAAGACATTATGAATAATTGGAACTCTGGTATTGAATATCTCAATAACATCTTCTAGTGAAAATGTCTGATATTTTTTAATCGTATCAAATATTTCTTCAAGATAAATATTAATTAAATGCGTATTATCAATATTCCATAGTAACGACTTATTTCCCACTTGCTGAAGTAGAGGATTAATCTCAATTCCCATAGCCTTAATTCCATGCTTCTGACATTCAATAACTGTTGTGCCTCTACCACTAAATGGATCAACGACAAAATCATCTTTACTAATTTTAAATATATCAATAAAAAAGCGAACTAAATTTGGCGAATAGCTAGGGGTCAGCCGATACCATCTATGTACTGACTCTGTTTGTCCTGCTTTAAATGTGATATCACCTATATCAATTTCTTGATAGTTAAAACCAGACTCCTCAATGCTTCTATAAAAACAGTTAGCAATATGAGTATTTCTATCTTCAAATAGTGATAGTTGTTGAAACATGATAACTTTAATAGTAAATTGCTACTTAAAAGTAGCACAAAATGTTCATATTGGCAATACTGCTTCAACTATAAATTTAGACTCTCCTGCCACCCACCACTATAGTACATAAGTTCTATTTTGGCTAATTTACTACCATCTCAAAAATTCATCCCTAAGATTCTTTGATCCCCCTTTATCAGTTGTTACATACAGTCCTAAACTGTAGATGAGAGTGAAAGGCAGTTGGGAGAAATTTTGTGAAAAAAGTTTTAGCAATTATTCTGGGTGGGGGTGCGGGGACCCGGCTTTATCCGTTAACTAAACTCCGCGCCAAACCAGCAGTACCAGTGGCNGGGAAATATCGTCTCATAGATATACCTGTTAGCAACTGCATCAATTCCGAAATATTCAAAATCTACGTCCTGACTCAATTTAACTCAGCCTCTCTGAATCGTCACATCGCCCGTGCTTACAACTTCAGTGGGTTTAGTGATGGGTTTGTAGAAGTGTTAGCAGCACAACAAACCCCAGAAAACCCCAACTGGTTCCAAGGTACGGCTGATGCTGTGCGTCAGTACATCTGGATGTTACAAGAGTGGGATGTAGAAGAATTTCTGATTCTTTCCGGTGATCACCTTTACCGCATGGATTACCGGCAGTTTATCCAGCGGCATAGAGATACAAATGCTGATATTACACTTTCCGTAATTCCCATGGATGATCGTCGCGCCTCCGATTTTGGCTTGATGAAAATCAATGATTCAGGTAGGGTAATTGATTTTAGCGAAAAACCCAAAGGTGAAGCTTTAGCACAAATGCGTGTTGATACCACCATATTGGGATTGACAAAAGAACAAGCCGCATTACAGCCATATATCGCCTCCATGGGGATTTATGTCTTTAAAAAAGATGTTTTGATTAAGTTGTTGAAACAATCTTTAGAACAAACTGATTTTGGTAAAGAGATTATTCCCGAAGCTGCTAAAGATCACAACGTTCAAGCCTTCTTATTTGATGACTACTGGGAAGATATTGGGACAATTGAATCTTTTTATGAGGCTAATTTAGCCCTGACGAAGCAACCCCTTCCTCCCTTTAGCTTCTACGATGAAGCAGCACCAATCTATACTCGCGCTCGTTATTTACCACCTTCTAAACTGCTGAATTGCCAAATCACAGAATCTATGATTGGTGACGGTTGTATTTTGAAAGATTGTCGCATTCAACATTCAGTTTTGGGAGTGCGATCGCGCATAGAATCAGGATCTGTAATTGAAGAAACCCTGATCATGGGCGCTGACTATTATCAACCATCTGTTGAAAGACAATGCAGTTTAGAGGAAAATGATATTCCCGTCGGTATTGGTACAGACACCATTATTCGCCGTGCCATCATTGATAAAAATGCCCGCATTGGTCACAATGTGAAAATTATCAATAAAGACAACATCCAAGAAGCAGAACGAGAAAAGCAAGGCTTCTACATCCGTAGCGGCATTGTTGTTGTTCTCAAAAATGCTGTAATTCCTGATGGTACAATCATTTAGTTAGTAGTGATTGGTAATTGGTAATTGGTAATTGGTAATTGGATGATTTATCTTTCTTGTCCCCTGTTCCCTGTTCCCTATTCCCTATTCCCTATTCCCTATGACTAAATTAATTTTGCTAATTGGTCTTCCTGGTAGCGGTAAATCAACCCTAGCAAAACAATTATTGACAGAATGCCCCCAGATGCAGCTAATTTCCACAGATGCTATCCGGGGGCAGCTTTTTGGTTCAGAAGCAATTCAAGGACCTTGGCTGCTAATTTGGCGGGAACTGGAACGACAATTGCAAACAGCCATAACCGCAGATAAAGGGGTGATTTTCGATGCTACCAACGCCCAAAGGAAAAATCGCCGGGAAGTGATTACCCTAGCCCGTAATTGTGGCTTTAGTTATATTATGGGGGTTTGGGTGAGAACTCCTGTTTGGCTATGTTTAGCAAGGAATCAAAGCCGGATTCGCCAAGTTCCTGAAGAGATAATTCTCCGAATGTCCCGTCAACTCCGGGATGCTCCCCCCAGTAAAGAAGAAGGAATAGATGAACTTATTTTCTGTTCATCATGGCAAGAGTACGGGAATTGCGCCAGTACATTCAGCAAGAACCACACTTAATTTTGGCAATTGTTTGTTAGTTTAACATAGTTTAACATCAGAATCTTTTGCCTGGCACTAGTACCGCAAGGCGGAAGTCAAAAGTAATATTCAGCAAGCTTTTTGGCGATTAAGAATGGTTGATTTATTTGCGCCGTGCTGTACTAGACCAAATAAAAGGAGACAGACCACAGAAAAAACTCAGCCCCCACAAAGGTTGATTAATAGTAAATTTCATATCTTAGAAAAAAACATAACCTAAACTTCTCCAGGAGGCTAGTAGATGGCTGCAACCGACTTTAAAGACTATTATGCAATGTTAGGAATTAGTAAAACTGCCACTTCAGAAGAAATTAAACAAGCTTTTCGCAAACTAGCCCGTAAATTTCATCCTGATGTTAACCCCAATAACAAACAGGCTGAAGCCAAGTTTAAAGAAGTTAATGAAGCCTACGAAGTATTATCAGACCCAGATAAACGCAAAAAATACGACCAATTTGGTCAATATTGGAAACAAGCTGGTCAAGGTTTTCCCGGTGGTGGTCCTGGGGATATGGGCGGAGTTGATTTTGGTCAATACGGCAGTTTTAATGACTTCTTAACTGAATTATTTGGTGGTGCAGGTCCTGGCAGCGGACGACAAAGTTACTCTTATCGAACTTCTCCAGGTAGACCAGGTGGCGGTTTTAACGATGTTGGTCTTCAAAATGGCGGTGCTGGTGGTACACAAGATACAGAAGCTGTAATTATTTTAACTTTTGCCGAAGCATTTTCCGGTGTTCAAAAACGGTTTAGTTTAGGCAGCGAAACTATTGATGTGCGTATTCCTGGTGGCGCTAAAACTGGGACTCGTCTACGGGTGAAAGGAAAAGGACAAATTAACCCCATGAGTCAACAACGGGGAGATTTATACTTAAAGGTAGAATTACAACCCCATACTTTCTTCCAAATAGAAGGGGACAATCTGGTTTGCGAAGTCTTAATTACCCCTGATGAAGCCACATTAGGCGCGGCAATAGATGTGCCTACACCCGATGGTAATGTTAGTGTTAAGCTACCTGCGGGAGTCCGTTCTGGTCAATCTCTGCGCTTACGTGGTAAGGGTTGGCCTGTAGCTAAAGGCGGACGAGGTGATCAATTTGTGAAAGTAGCGATCGCTCCCCCAAAAAACCTCACACCCCAAGAGCGGGAATACTATGAAAAAATCCGAGCTATCCGTACCTATAACCCCCGTAGTCATTTAGCACAAGTTAAATTGTAAAGATTATTGAGGGTATTCCGTAAACAACGATCTATAAATGTTATTTTCTATTGCTTGTAGGATTTTCACCATTTTATGATTTATGCTATCCCTGTGCCTTAAATAATCGCCTCTAGAGGAGTAATATTTTGAAGATAAAAAAGCATTCTATTAGGCTAGTCAATTATTTCAGACATTTTGTCTACTTGAGTTTATGGCTAACCTTACCAAGCTTACTGCTGGGAACAACTATCTCAGTTAATTCCGCATCTGCGGCAGATGACATGGTAGCAGCAAATCTCAATAATGAATTAATTACAGATCAAACGACAACAACCACTTCTTTAGCCGATACCAAACGAGTATTCACAGCCGCAGACTTAAAACCAAAGGTTGAATCTACTCCTGGGCAAAAACAACTAATTGCCCAAAATGCCGACAGTGATACCAATGATCTCAATAAAATCCGTCAAGAGTTATTAATTGAACCCCTAATCAAGGCTAAAATCGTCAAGCCTAAGCCAACTTACGCACCAGGACTCAGTTTTGCCGGTGCGAGTGCCTTCGGAGCTAACATGGGTGACGCTTTCATAGGAGCATCAGGGGCAACCGCTGGTACGAGAGGTGACCGTCTAAGAGATATAGACGGAAGTATCGGCCTCGGTGTTGGTTTAGGTAACTCCCAAAAAACAGTTGGTCTGGAATTGTCCTTCAACAACGGTAGTATCAAAAGATTTGGTAGCAATGGCAGTTTTGACCTTAAAGCTCACCGCATTGTCTATGCCAAAGGAACTAATCAAGTTGCTGTAGCTGCCGGCTGGAGAGCTTTTGCTCAGTATAAGACTAAAGCTAGTCGTGAACCTCTTAGACCGTCCACAGCCTATGGTGCGGTAACAACTTACTCCCTGTTAAAGCCTAATGATCCTGTTAATAAAATGCCTATCTCCTTCTCATTAGGGGTTGGGGGCGGCGACTTCCGCCAAGGTGATGACAGTACGGGTGTATTTACTGGAGTCGGTGTGCAAGTTCATCCCCAAGTAGGTGTGGGTCTAGGTTGGAGTGGAGTTGGTTTGAACATTGGGGCTTCCTTTATTCCTGTACCGACTTTACCCTTAACAATTACAGCCCAAGGTGCTGATCTAACAGGTAACAGTACTGGTGGCACAGTTTTTGCCTTAAGCATAGGTTATGGTTTCAATTTTTTACCTAAATAAACACCTCAATATTTAAGTAATCATCATGTTGACAATCAGAAATTTCCTTTTTTCCCTCAGTCTCAGTCCTCTATTGGCACTGGCTTGGCAATTACCAAACCAAGCCCAAAATACCAGTGGTACAGCCGGCTCTAACAGTGGTGCTATTACTGGGGTTTCAGAAACTAGCACTGTCTCCAATCCTCCAGTAATATCAACACCAACAGGACAGACTATCACTTCTACCATAGTACCAGGTGTTTCTTTCGGCATTACTACTGGTGTTTCCACAACAGGTGAACTATCGGCAATTAGTACAACGATTCCAGCTTCAACAGCGACCGTAGCATCAACTTCAAGTAGCGTCACTCTGACAAACAGTGCAACGGGAAACTCTGTTGTGATCACTCTTCCACCGCAAGTTCAGGTTGCTGTGAATCAGTCGGCTGCTGCTATTATTCAGACTCTTAGTACAACAGGCGGTGGTGGTGCTAACGTTGTTTCACTGCTGACAGGCGATGCTGGATCACAAGCAGCAGCAGTTGCCCTGACAGACAGTTTAACTGCTGCGGGTATTTCCCCACAACTAGCAACAGCACTAGTCACATCTCTCACAGGTTTGTTTGGTTCTACTCAAGGTTCTTTACCAAATCAGCCCCTAGCCCAAGCAACATCAGGACAGCTAGTAGCCAGCACTAAAGCTTTGAAACCTATTCTTGTTATTGCTCAATCTGGTGCAGCAATAAATGTAGATATCAACAAGCTGAACGATGCCATTGTTGCCTACAATGGCATTATTCTCACCAGCGAGGCAGAAAATCTCAGGAAACTTTATAAGGATACCGATTTCGTTGGTATTGCTAAAGTTCTCAAAGAATTAAGAACGTCAATTCAATAGGAGTCCATCACAAAAGTATCACTAAAAAGCACTGCTTCCACTTATCTGTTTCATAGTCGGGGCAGTGCTAATGCTATGAGATTATTAGATTAGCGATTGAATTTAAGTTCCCACAGCACCAGAGTAAATTAAACCTCGCTGCATATCCAAAGTCAAAATCACCCCATCCTTAATTACCTGTGTCGCTTCCTTGACACCCACAATCACCGGCACACCAAGACGTAAACCAATAACAGCGGCGTGACTTGTGAGACTTTCTTCCTCAGTAATAATCCCCCCGGCTTTGCGAATTGCTTCCACGTAATCAACACCAGTGCGGGATGCCACCAAAATATCACCAGGGTTGAAATTACTGGCATCCATAGCATTATGAACTACCCTAGCGCGGCCACTTACAGAACCTTGTCCTAGACCAATTCCCTGACCGAGTACGGCAGTAACTATTTCTACTTTAATCAAGTCCGTTGACCCAGAAACGCCCTGAAGTGTACCAGCAGTCATGACCACCAAATCACCTTCAGTTAAGAGGTTTTTTTCCTGGGCAACATTAATAGCCGCTTGGAACGTCTGACCCGTAGAAGGTAATTCTAGCACCAACAGCGGTCTTACTCCCCATACCATCTGTAACTGTCTCGCCACATTAACATGAGGTGTAATGGCTAAAATTGGGGTTTTGGGACGGAACTTAGAAACGTTGCGGGCTGTAGCCCCGGTTTGTGTCAAAGTCATAATTGCCGCCGCGCCCAAATTCTCCGCAATTTGACCAACGGCTTGGCTAATCGCATTGGGAATAGAACGCCTGTTATCTCGTGACAAACGGGAATTGGCGTTGAGGGTTTCTTCTTGTTCAATCCGTTCAGCAATTCTGGCCATAGTAGCTACAGCTTCCACTGGAAAACTACCAACAGCAGTTTCATTGGAAAGCATGACCGCGTCTGTACCGTCTAAAATCGCGTTGGCGACATCAGATACTTCCGCACGGGTGGGACGGGGGTTGCTGACCATGCTATCGAGCATTTGGGTGGCGGTAATGATGGGAATTCCCAAACGGTTGGCTGTCGCAATGAGCCGCTTTTGCAGTACGGGTACATCTTCTGCGGGTAATTCTACCCCTAAGTCACCTCTAGCAACCATTACGCCGTCACACAAAGACAGAATTGCTTCCATTTGTTCAATGGCTTCATGCTTTTCGATTTTGGCAACCACAGGGACATTTTTGCCGGTGCTAGAAATTAGTTCTTTAATTTCGATAATGTCCTGGGGATTGCGGACAAAGGAAAGGGCTACCCAGTCAACACCTTGGTCTAAACCGAACATTAGATCCTCTCGGTCTTTGTCGGTCATGGCTTTGATGGATAAGTAAACTCCCGGAAAGTTAACACCTTTGTTGTTGGAAAGTTTACCAGGAACTGTTACCCGACAATGTAAATCACCTTTTTCGTGGTTAATTTCCTCCACTACCATTTCGACTTTGCCATCATCGAGGAGGATATTTGAACCAACGGGAACTTCATCTGCTAAGTAATCGTAGGTAACGCAGCTTATTTGCTGTGTTCCTTCGATGAGGCGATTTGTTAACGTGAAGCGATCGCCTTTTGTTAAAATTATCGAACCAGTTTCAAAGCGACCCAAGCGGATTTTTGGACCCTGTAAATCTTGCAGAATTGCGACTGGTCTATTCAGTTCAAAAGCGGTTTGCCGAATTAACCGAATACTACGCTGATGGTCAGCATGAGTTCCGTGGGAAAAGTTTAGCCGGAGGGTTGTTGCACCTGCTTCGATAATCGCTTTCAGCATTTCTGGACTGCTGGTAGCAGGTCCGATAGTAGCAACAATTTTAGTTCGGCGCTGAGAATCTTTTAATTTCGTCATGGTCTGGGTTTAAGATTTTTGGGATCTACCTGGGAATTAATCGTAATGTTTCGTTATACCATTTGAGATTTAAGATTTTGGATAATGAAAGACTGTCTATATTCAGTTGTTCATTTGTCCATCTATCGCCATCATTTTGCAAATAGTATAAATTAAACTGACTCTCTTTTTCAGTCACCGTTATATCAATGCTATAAGCAGTTAGAGAGGTAATTGTGGTATAGATTTGATATCGTACACTAATCTGAATCGGCAACCTTCCTCTCAAAGAAGTTTTTTTGTCTCAGCACTGATTTAGCCAAGAATCATAGCGTCAATTATTGATTCTTCAGCAGGACTGTAAATAAATCTTGCTTCACATAACTTTACTCTTAACTAAGATTAATAGTATGATTCGTAAATATTGATTATTAAAGGAGTTAAGAATGCTCACGTCGGAGGCACAGAAGCCACTGACAATTCCCCCCAAAGAACTTTTATCACCTCCTGGTGATTTTAACCCCACGCTATTGATGTTTTTAGTCGTAGTGATGATGTTGGTTTTGTCTAACTTTGGGTATTGGCTTTGGGAATGGCCGCATTGGTTGTGTTTTAGTGTCAATACTCTAGCACTACATTGTTCAGGAACGGTGATTCATGATGCTTGTCACCAGTCAGCCCATCGCCATCGAATTGTTAACGCTATCTTAGGGCATTGTAGCGCCTTAATCCTAGTTTTTGCTTTTCCAGTATTTACACGAGTACATTTACAGCATCATGGTAATGTCAATCACCCCAAAGACGACCCAGATCATTATGTTTCTACGGGTGGTCCCCTGTGGTTAATTGCGGTGAGATTTTTGTACCATGAGGTATTTTTCTTTCAAAGACGGTTATGGCGGAATTATGAACTACTAGAATGGTTTATTAGTCGCTTAATTGTCATTACTATTGTTTATATTTCTGTCCAATATCATTTTTTGGGCTATATTCTTAACTTTTGGTTTATTCCCGCTTTTGTGATTGGAATAACTTTGGGGTTCTTTTTTGATTATTTACCGCACCGTCCCTTTGTGGAACGCAGTCGCTGGAAAAATGCCCGTGTCTATCCTGGTAAGGTTCTCAATATCCTGATTTTGGGGCAGAATTATCATTTAATTCATCATTTGTGGCCTTCAATTCCTTGGTATAATTACCAGCCAGCTTATTATTTGATGAAGCCGTTATTGGATGAAAAAGGTAGTCCGCAAACTTCTGGGTTATTGCAGAAGAAGGACTTTTTTGAATTTCTCTATGATGTTTTCATAGGCATTCACTTTCATCATAATCATGATTGACATGGTTTTCTACATCTGAAGTTGTAGTTTGGGCGGGCAAGATGCCCACCCCACAATATTTATTCAAGCTGCCTTTTTTTCCAATAATTCTTAGCTTCACGAATACTTATCTCGCAACTTAGAAAATACTTGATTCGATGATTCACCAA
>JGI12547J11936_1000491_pt1 | contig 10662 bp, 12 predicted proteins | sample LakEriepJuly2011_2_FD_11936 | JGI IMG/M metagenome (IMG submission 11936)
GATAAGGAAAATATCACTATGGCTGAGCTAGTCGAGTTATTCACAGTTGAGCGGGTAAATAGCAGCCCAGCAAAGTTTGATTTAAAAAAGCTAGAGGCGATAAACGGCGACAAAATAAGAGCGCTAAAACTTGATGAATTTTTAGAGAGATCTTTGCCATTTTTGTTAGATGCCAAGGTAATCACTGGGTCGGCAGATGAGATCAAAGTAGTCAAATCTGCGCTTCCAATAATTCAAGAGCGCATTATTAATCTGGCTGAGATACCACAAATGCTTAATTTTTTATTTGTAAAAGATTTCACAGTATCACCACAAGAGCTGCCTAAAATTCTTGACGATGCATCACAGCAGGTTCTTAAAGTTGCTTTAGCTAAGGTTGAATCACTAACAACTTGGGATCACCTTAGTATCGAATCGGTATTACGAAAGGCACTTATTGATGATTTAGGACTAAAGCCTCGTATTGCATTTAGTGCTCTACGAATTGCGGTGACCGGTTCACATATTTCACCACCATTGTTTGAGTCTCTGGAATTGTTAGGTAAGGAGCGTTCAATTGCTCGGATAAAGGTGGTGATTTCCAAATAATTTGCGAAGCAGGGTATTCTTATCTTGTTGCAAAGTTAATATTGGGGTATGGGGTAATTGGTAGCCCAGCTGATTCTGGTTCAGCTTGTCTAGGTTCGAGTCCTGGTACCCCAGCGATTACTTAAGTTTTACTGCACGGCTCCGTCGTCTAGTGGCCTAGGACTCTGGCTTCTCAAGCCAGCTACGGGGGTTCGAATCCCCTCGGAGCTACTTTTACTACTTATTTATTTACTATTTTTAAGTAGGTACTCAGTTAATCTTGCAGCCGTTGCAGCAACTGCAGCGGCATGAACTCTGCCTGGTTGTCTGCTTAATCGCTCTATTGGACCGCTGATACTTACTGCTGCAATAACTTTATTATTTGGACCACGAACTGGCGCTGAAACTGAGGCTACTCCCGCTTCCCGTTCACCTACTGATTGCGCCCAACCTCTGCGCCTTACTGCAGATAGATTTGCTGCGGTAAATTTTGCATTAATTAAATTACGATGAAGTTTGTCTGGATCCTCCCAAGCAAGCAAAATTTGCGCAGCAGAGCCAGCCTGCATAGTTAATGCGGTGCCAACTGGTACTGAGTCGCGTAAACCGGTCAGTCGCTCTGCGGTAGCAATGCAGATTCGAAGATCTCCTTGCCGACGGTATAACTGGGCGCTTTCACTAGTTGCATCTCGAAGGGTGGTAAGTGCTGGAAGTGCAATTGCTAATAATTTATCTTCACCTGCAGCAGCTGCCAACTCAGATGAGCGAGTCCCCAATATAAATTTGCCAGAAAAATCACGGCTGACCAATCGATGGTGCTCAAGTGCAACCGCTAATCGGTGGGCGGTAGGTCTTGCTATGCCTGTTGCTTTAACGAGATCGCTCAGGGATTGCGCGCCACCTTCTAAGGCGGCGAGAATCTTTACCGCTTTATCTAATACGCCAACTCCGCTATTCTTACCGTCCACACTCTGATAATGCCATCTCATCAGGTGAGAAGCAAATTGGAGTGGTGAAAGCTTTAAGTTAAAAGGGAGCACGAAATAAATGGGCAAGACATTAGCGGAGAAGATTTGGTCAGAGCATGTAGTTTCTGCTGCCGCCGGTGAGCCAGATTTACTTTATATTGATCTGCATCTAATCCATGAGGTAACTAGCCCACAAGCATTTGACGGATTGCGCCTTGCAAATCGAAAAGTTCGCCGCCCAGATTTAACAATTGCCACAGAAGACCATAATGTGCCGACGCTTAATATTGATAAACCGATTGCAGATCCAGTTTCAAAATTGCAGGTAGATACCTTAAGAAAAAACTGCGCCGAATTTGGCGTCAGATTGCACTCACTTGGTGATGTTGAGCAGGGGATAGTCCATGTAGTTGGACCGCAACTTGGAATAACCCAGCCTGGCATGACAATTGTTTGCGGAGATTCACATACCTCAACCCATGGTGCATTTGGCGCACTCGCATTTGGTATTGGTACAAGTGAGGTTGAGCATGTGTTGGCAACCCAGACGTTGCCATTGCTTCTACCAAAAACTATGGCAATAAATGTAGAGGGCACATTAAATGAAGGGGTAACTAGTAAGGACATTATTTTGGCAGTAATTGCAAAAATTGGCACTGGTGGTGGGCAGGGATACATTCTCGAATATCGAGGCAGCGCAATTAGAGCTTTGTCTATGGAGGCTCGAATGACAATTTGCAATATGTCGATTGAGGCAGGTGCTCGGGCAGGATTAATCGCACCTGATCAAACTACTTTTGATTATGTAAAGGGCAAAGCCCATGCCCCAACCGATGGTGATTGGGATGCTGCCCTGACCTATTGGAAAACTTTGACTACCGATGCTGACGCAAAATTTGATAAAGAGGTAAATTTAAATGCAGATGAGCTAGCACCGTTTGTTACTTGGGGAACAAACCCAGGCCAAGGATTACCATTAACAGCATCAGTTCCAAATCCAGATGATTATTCAAATGCTGAAGATCGTGGTGCAGCCAAACGAGCACTTGAGTACATGGATTTGAAGCCGGGAACACCACTTAAATCAATCAAGGTGGACACTGTATTTTTAGGCTCCTGCACTAACGGTCGAATAGAAGATTTAAGATCTGCCGCATCTGTAATTAAGGGAAAGAAGATTGCTTCTTCACTGAGGTTGTTGGTAGTACCTGGTTCAGCCAGGGTGCGATTGCAAGCAGAGGCTGAAGGGTTAGACAAAGTCTTTTTAGATGCTGGAGCTGAGTGGCGAAGTGCTGGCTGTTCGATGTGTTTAGGAATGAATCCAGATCAATTAAAACCAGGTGAGCGGGCTGCTTCAACTAGCAATAGAAATTTTGAGGGCAGACAAGGCAAGGGTGGAAGAACCCACTTAGTTAGCCCATTGGTGGCTGCAGCAACTGCATTAAAAGGCACCCTAGCTTCACCAGCGGATTTGTAATATGGAAAAATTCGTCAAGCACACCGGCAATGCCTTGCCACTGCGCCGCAGCAATGTTGATACTGATCAAATAATTCCAGCGGTCTATCTAAAGCGAATCACTAAAAGTGGGTTTGAGGATGGCTTATTTGCAGCTTGGCGAAATGACCCTGCCTTTGAATTAAACCAGCCACAGTATAAATCTGCCACGGTTTTGGTTGCTGGTCCAGATTTTGGAACTGGTTCATCTAGAGAACACGCAGTTTGGGCATTACAAAATTACGGCTTTAAGGTGATTTTATCTAGCAGGTTTGCTGATATTTTCCGTGGTAACTCTCAAAAAATGGGATTGTTAACGGTGATTTTGCCGCAGGCAGATATCGAAAAAATCTGGCAGGAGATTGAAAGTAAACCAGATACTCAAATAACAGTGGATTTAGGCGCAAAGACAGTTGCATATGCAAAGACAACCCTCACCTTTGATATCGATGATTACACCCGTTGGCGTTTGATGGAAGGGCTAGATGACATTGGTTTGACCTTTACCAAAATAGATCAGGTGAGTAGGTTTGAAGAGAAAAGATTGAGTTTTAAGCCTAAAACACTGCCTATTCGATAATTCAAAACTCTAAATAATTACTTTAGAGTTACCTGTAATCCTTAAAAAACCTTGATTTTACTTAACAATTTGCTTGCGACACACCTATCTAATTAATCAGATAATCACTTATCACCCCATAGATTAACCCTTAGTTAAGCAAACGCTTAATGTTTATGCGTAAACAAGGGGATAAAATGAACAAAGCCCAGTTCATCGCTTATCTAGCACCACAATTTGGTGATAGTAAGAAGGAAGCTGCTCGCGCTGTTGAGGTTGTTTTTGATGCGATTGTCCGCAACATCTCAAAGGGCGATGATGTAATGATTAATGATTTCGGTAAGTTTAAGAAAGTGGATCGTCCGGCACGAAAAGGACGTAATCCATTTACCGGAGAGTCAATCCAAATTAAAGCAAGCAAGAAAGTACGTTTCTTAGCTTCAAAGGGATTGAAGGAAGTTATTTCAGGAGCCCGCAAGTTAGGTCCTGCACCAACTCCACCATCAAAAGCAGCACCTGCTAAAGCTGCTGCAAAAACAAAGAAGAGCGCACGTAAGCCTGTAAAGAAGGCGAAAAAAGCAAAGCGTCGCTAAATTAATTAGTAATTAAAAGCGGGATCTCATGCGTGAGGTCCCGCTTTTTTACGCTCATTTATAGCGATTATGCTGATTGGTCGTAGAATTAACCAGTGTCTACCGAACTAACAATTTCCTACGCACCCCCAATAGGAAAGCCACTAGGGGTAACTAATTGGTTCAAGTTTGGTGCCAATTTGGTACGACCAATATTAAATCTCGTTGGTAAGCGAGAGTGGCGTGGAGTTGAAAATATTCCAAAGAGTGGGGCCGCCATTGCAGTTTGCAATCACATTTCATATGTTGATCCTTTGGTTTTTACGCACTTTCTTTATGACAATGGCAGAGCGCCAAGATATCTAGGCAAAGCCTCACTATTTAAGATGCCAATTATTGGCCGAGTGTTAAGTGGTGCGGGGCAAATCCCAGTTGAGCGAGAGACATCTGGAGCATCAAATTCACTTGTACATGCGATTGCATTTTTAAAATCAGGCCATCTATTAGGTGTTTATCCAGAGGGTACATTGACTAGGGATGAAAATTATTGGCCAATGAAGGCAAAAACTGGGATCGCTCGACTAGCGATCCTGACTCAAGTACCAGTTATTCCCTGTGCGCAATGGGGAGCACAAAAATTACTCCCTGCTTACAGCAAAAAACTTAAATTATTTCCCAAGCCTAAGTTTCAAGTCATGGCCGGTCCGCCACTTGAGTTTTCAAAATGGAAAGGTAGGGCCGAAGATCCTGTGGCGCTGGAGGAGGCAACAGCTTATGTAATGAGTGCAGTAACCAGGTTGCTAGAACAACTGCGTGGTGAGATTGCCCCATTAGAAATTTTTGATCCAAAAAAATCTTCACTTCCTCGTATTGGGAATTTCAAGAGGGGTAATAAATGAAAAAAGTTGCAGTACTTGGCTCAGGTGCCTGGGGCACAACCTTAGGTCAGGTTATGGTCGACTCTGGTCAACAGGTATTAATCTGGGGGCGAAATAAAAAAGTAGTTCGCGAAATTAATCGACGTCACTCTAATCGAAGATTTTTAAAGGGAATTGATCTACCAAAAGAGCTTAAAGCCACTACAGATATCAAAGCTGTACTTGAGTTCGCAGATGTCATCTTGCTGGCAATTCCATCACAAACCCTGCGTGAAAACTTGAATAATTGGAAAGGGTTTTTTCCCAAAGATCTGCCAATTATCAGTACTCTAAAAGGAATTGAGGTTGAGACTCAATTACGAATGACTGAGGTTGCCCAGGAAGTATTAGAGATCGATAAATCAAGGTTGGGAGTAATCACCGGGCCAAATTTGGCTAGTGAGATCATTATGCGCCAGCCAGCTGGTGCGGTTGCTGCCTCGGAGAATCCGCTAAATATTGCGATTATGCAGGAGTTGTTTTCAACTAATTACTTCAGAATTTATCCGTCAGATGACTTGGTTGGATGTGAGTTTGCCGGAGCTGCAAAAAGTGTCGTGGCACTTGCCGTAGGTATGGCAGTTGGTATGGGATATGGTGAAAATACTCAAGGCTTAATGATTACTCGTGGTTTATCCGAAGTGGCAAAATTTGGCCAGGCGTATGGTGCCAATCCACTTACGTTTTTAGGTTTGGCAGGAATTGGTGACTTAGTAGCAAGTGCCCAGTCACCACTTTCACGAAATAGAAGTTTTGGTGAAGTTTTAGGAAAGTCTGGTTCAGTTGCAAAGGCTCGTGCGCAGGTAGTCAAGACGGTGGAGGGTGTTTATTCAGCTGGAGCGATCTTAGAGTTAGCTCACCGAGTTGGGGTGGAAGTTCCGATTATTGAAGCAGTTTCAGATGTTGTTGCTGGCACATTAAATCCTAGAGATGCCATGGATCGATTGATGACGATAAGCATTAAGGCTGAAATCTAATGAGCAAAGTAAGAGTAGCGATTATCTGTGGTGGTAAGAGCAGTGAGCATGAGATCTCTTGTGTTTCAGCAAATGGAATTCTAGGTGCGATAGATCGCAGTAAATTCGATCCAGTTTTAATTGGTATAACAAAGAGTGGTAAGTGGTTATTACTTGCTGAAGACACTAATTTTGCGATTGTAAATGGCGCCCTGCCTTCAGTACCAGAATCTGGTGTTGAGGTCACTCTAACCAGCAATGGATTATTTTCAGGTGGAAAAAACTTAGCCATTGATGTGGCTTTTCCAATTTTGCATGGTCCGTATGGTGAGGATGGCACGATTCAAGGATTATTTGAAATGATCGGGTTGCGATATGTTGGATCTGGAGTGCTAGCAAGTGCGGTAAGTATGGATAAGTCTTATGCGAAACCAATTTTTGCTGCTGCTGGGCTTAAGGTGGCTGAAGGAGTAGTGGTAACTTCAAACAAATTTAGTTTACCTGGAAATCTTTCATATCCATTGTTTGTAAAGCCAGCAAGAAGTGGTTCAAGTAGAGGAACCAGCAAGGTTAAGCAGGAAAGTGAATTGATTGCTGCCGTTGATTACGCGCTCACTTTTGATACTAAAGTGATAATTGAAAAGGCTGTTATTGGTAAGGAGATTGAATGCGCAGTTTTACAAGCAGATGGTGAAGTAAAGGTCTCTACAGTTGGCCAGATTGTGATCGACGATAAGTATGAGTTTTATGATTTTCAAGCAAAGTATTTAGATAATTCAATGCAATTAGTCGCACCAGCAGATCTACCTCAAGGTATTGAGGAGAAAATTCAAGCTGCTGCACTTATCGCTTTTAATGCAGCAGGGTGTGAAGGATTAGCCAGAATTGATTTTTTCTACTCAAATGAAGGTGAAATTATAATTAATGAAATCAACACTATGCCAGGCTTTACCCCGACCTCGGTTTATCCAAAATTGATTGAAAAAACTGGCATAAATTATCAATCATTAATTTCAAAATTAATCCAGAGTGCTCAAAATCGTTCAGCAAGCATCACACGCTAATCATTATGAACGGCGTTTTAGAAAAGTCAGCGGTAAAGCGGGTAGTAGCTGCGATGGAGACATTCTCTATTAAAGGTGAGATAAAGGTATTAACTGAGACAGCAAAAAGTGCAGCGGAGGCTGCAGCAGGTCTTGGTATCTTGGTTGGGCAAATTGCTTCTTCAATTATATTCAAATTGCCTGACCAATCACCGTTATTAGTAATTACCTCTGGCCGGCACCGTGTTGATACAGAGTTAGTTGCCAGCAAGTTGGGTGTTGAGAAATTGGAGCGGGTTGATGCTGATTATGTGAAAGAAAGTTCAGGATTTTCAATTGGTGGTGTGGCTCCTATTGGTTGGCTTACTTCACCTGCAATTACATTAATTGATGAAGCATTAAATGATTACGAGGTTATCTGGGCAGCAGCAGGGCACCCGCATGCGGTCTTTCCTACTACTTACAGTGAATTATTGGGTTGTACTAATGCAAAATCGATGATGGTTGGTCTGGTGGCTAAATGAAGATAAGTAAGTCAAGATTTTTTGAGTGGCTTGGCGTTATCACCGCTATTTTTTATTCGCTGCTAGTTGCAGCCAACATTGGCGCCGAGTTTATTGGCTTCACCCTCCTATTGGCTTCCTCTGCATTCATAGGAATTTGGGCTTTCTTGGGTAAACATAAAGGAATATTATTTCTACAGTTCTTTTATGCCACAGCAGGAATCATTGGAATGATCCGCTGGTTTTAGTTAAGAAGCTTTAGCAACCCTTAGTGGCTTGTAACTGGACAAGTTAAAGTTCTGGTAATCCCAGATACGCCTTGAACTTTAGCTAATACAGTCCGCCCAAAATCTTCCATACTGGCAGACTCTGCTCGCATAATCACATCATATGGACCGGTGACACCTTCAGCGATTGTTACACCTGCAATTGCAGAGACAGCCTTTGCAACACTAGATGCTTTACCAACCTCAGTTTGGATAAGTATGTAAGCCTGAACAGACATTTCTTGCCTTTCAATCCGAGCTACATGTTCAACGATGAAATGTAGTTGTATGAAAGGGTAGCCTATAGCGAGTTAATTGGGGAGTGGCATTGAGTGAATCTGAAGCAGGGCTGATCGCACAGTTGCGCGATCTTTTTCACACCTCATTCCAAACTGGAGTTGAGATAGGCATCGGTGATGATGCTGCTGTGGTTTTAGCCTCAAATAAAAAGCTAGTGGCAACGGTGGATATGGCGGTTGAAGATATCCATTTCAAACGGGAATGGTCTACTCCGTTTCAAATAGGTGCCAAGTTAACAACGGCAAACTTGGCAGACATATTTGCTATGGGCGCTACTCCTAAATATCTACTGGTAGCAGCAGCTATCACCGAGGTTAATAACTCGCAGATGGTAAGTGAGTTAGCAAAAGGAATTAGATCAGTTGCTGATAAGTTTGAAGTTGCAGTTATTGGTGGAGATTTAAGTAGAGCAGAGAAGATGAGTCTAAGTATTACCGCACTTGGTGAAATTTCAGAGAAACCAATTACTAGGTCAGGTGCAAAAGTGGGCGATATTGTTTATGTATCCGCATTACCTGGATTATCTGCTGCTGGTCTTGCAATATTAACCCGTGGATTAGATCGTCCAAGATATGTAGTTGAGGCACATTTGAATCCAAAACTAAGTGCGCCAAATAAATTAATACAGGTAGCGACATCAATGTGTGATATCAGCGATGGACTAGTCACTGACGCCAGCCATATTGCCTCTGCGTCAACTGTAAGAATCAATTTATCTAAAAATAAATTAATATCAGGATCAGACTTTAAAGATCTTGCAGAGTTGGCAGTTGAGTTAGGCGAGCAGGTATTTGACTGGATTCTGACCGGAGGAGAGGATCACTTCTTTCTAGCTACCGTGGATCCTAAAAATGCGAGTGATGAGATTGGGCTTGAGATTGGTGTAGTAGAGGCGGGCGGTGGCGAAGTTGTACTTGATGGTGAAAAAATTCAAAAGGCTGGATATCAGCACTTTTAATTAGCGAACCGCTTTACCCGCTTTAAGACATGATGCACAAACATTTTTACGTTTAGATTGGCCATTGATAATTGTGCGGATCTTTTGAATATTTGGATTCCAACGACGGCGGGTTGCACGCTTTGAGTGGGAGACGTTATTGCCAAAGCTTGGAGCCTTACCGCAGAGATCGCATACAGACGACACGTTAATTACTCCCTTGATTTTCCTTGATTCACTTAATTAGAGGCGAAAGATTACCTTGTAAGGGTATTAAATGGCTAATCCGGTGGGTAGTTACGCATAGTTGGCCAGGCGGCATTAGATACTTCCACTATGGCAATCCTTACCACCCGATTAACCAATGTCTTAGGCGATCGGACTGCTGTGGTTTTAGAGAAATCCTTTGGTATTACAGATGTTAATGAATTGCTGCGACATTATCCGCGTAGGTATGTGGTTCGTGGTGAATTGACTGATATCTCTACTTTAATTGCAGAAGATGAGGTAACAATCTTGGCTGAAATAGAGGCGGTCAAATTACGTCGAGCAAATGGAAAAAATATCTTAGAGGTAGTAGTAACTGACGGCAGTGCAAATTTATCCCTAACTTTTTTCAACCAAGCGTGGCGAGAAAAAGATCTAAAAACCGGTCGGGTGGGGTTATTTGCAGGCAAAGTAGGTATCTTTAAAGGAAAGCGTCAACTATCCCACCCTGATTATCAGCTGATACCTGATGGTGATGATGTTGATTCAGCGGTAGCTGAGTTTGCTGGCAAATTCCTGCCAGTATATCCAGCAACATCAAAATTACCCTCTTGGAAGATAATGCAGTGTGTGAAATTAACTTTAGATTCCCTAGATGAGTTGCCAGATTATTTACCTAAAGAATCGCAGCTCAGTTTGCTTACCCAACTTTGGAAAAAGCATTTGCTGATATTCATCAGCCGCCAGATCTTGAATCTGCAGAAAATGCCAAACAAAGGCTCACTTTTGATGAGGCATTACTTTTGCAGTTGTTGTTGGGTCAGCGACGAAATGAAATTGCGAAGTTAAGCACAAAATCAAGAACTCCAAATACACCAGTTTTAGTGGCGGCATTTGAGGAGAAATTGCCTTTCAAATACACCTCTGGACAAATTGAAGTTAATAGTCAAATTGAAAAGGATCTTTCAAATAAATATCCGATGCATAGATTATTACAAGGAGAGGTCGGCTCCGGAAAAACTGTTGTGGCATTAAGAGCGATGTTGTCAGTAGTTGATTCATCAGGGCAAGCTGCGTTGCTTGCACCAACGGAGGTGCTAGCCCAACAACATTATCGAACGATTACTAAATTATTAGGCGATCTGGCTCAGGCTGGAACATTGCAAGCTGGTGAAATTGGTACCCAGGTTGAGTTATTAACTGGGTCGCTACCACTTGCTCAGAAAAAAGTGATTCACGCAAAACTTGCCACTGGGCAAACTGGAATTGTAATTGGCACACATGCACTTATTTCAGATGGAGTGGAATTCAAAGATTTAGGTTTAGTTGTAGTAGATGAGCAACATAGGTTTGGTGTGGAGCAACGAGATGC
>JGI12547J11936_1000492_pt1 | contig 10645 bp, 9 predicted proteins | sample LakEriepJuly2011_2_FD_11936 | JGI IMG/M metagenome (IMG submission 11936)
CCCCCGCCGTGGCTTTCTGCTGCATAGCTGGAACGGCCCGGTCGAGCTCGTGCCGGAGCTCGCGCAGCTCGGGGCGTATTTTTCTTTTAGCTCGCACCATCTCATTCCGCGCAAGGCCGACCTGCGCATCCAGTTCGCCGCGGCCATTCCGCGGGAGCGTATCCTCGTCGAGACCGACGCCCCCGCACTTTGCCCCGCGCCGGAGTTCCGCGGGCGCGAACTCGCGCCCGACGCGGAAGGTACCGAGCAAAACCATCCAGCGAATCTCGTGCGGAACAATGAAGAGCTCGCCCGGACCATGGGCCTCACGCCTCAGGAGTCCGCCGCGCTGACCTGCGCAAACTTCGCCCGCTTATTCGGGGCGTAGGAGCGAGAGGCGGAGTGCTTCGCCGGCGGCCGCGAGGCCGAACGCGCCGGCCACGTGGGCGGCGGTGCCGTAGCCCCATTCGCAGTTCGGGCGCAGATCTTCGCCTTCGGGAATCTCGCCGCCGGGGAGCCCTTCGCAATCCGTCGGCTGCGTGAAAGGTTCGTCGGACCAGACGCACGATACGCCGAAGGGCGTCTTGCCGCGGGGGAAGTCGAAGTTCTGGCGTAGGCGCTTGCGCACGAGCATCATCAGCGGATCGTCGCGCGAATCGCGCAGGTCGGTGATCTGGAGGCGCGTGCCATCAAGGCGCCCGGCGCACCCGCCGACCGAGACCACGGGTAGCTTACGGCTCACCGCCTCGGCGATGAGCCCGCACTTCGGCGACAGCGCGTCCATCGCGTCGATCACCACACCATCGAATTCCGCGAGCACCTCGTGCGGATTGAAGCGCGAGAGGAAGCGTTGGTGGAGCGTCGTGCGAATCTTCGGGTGAATCGAGCGGACGCGCTCAGCGACGGCCTCGGTCTTCGGCCGGCCCTCATTGCCGGCCACCGCGTGGAGCTGGCGGTTGGTGTTCGAGACGCAGACGGCGTCGCCGTCGACGAGGGCGAGGTGGCCTACGCCGGAGCGCGCGAGGGCTTCCGCTGTCCAGGAGCCCACGCCGCCGAGTCCGACGACGAGGAAGGACGAGCGGGCCAGCCGTTCCATGCCCGCGCGGCCATACAGGCGGCCGATGCCGGCGAAGCGTTGGAGGTGTTCCGCGTCCATGGCCTCTATCAAGGTGGAAAGCGGCTTCCCTCCAAGGAGCAAAGATCACGCCTCCGTGCTTGATGGTCGGCCCGGGTGGGGCATCCTCCCCATCGATGTCCGCCGACGACGCCGTCAACACTTCGCCGATCCTGCGCCCCTTGGCTGAGCCCACCTGGTCGGCCGCAGGCAAGCTGGCGCTCTTCGGAGCAGGTCTCGGTTTGGTCTATGTCGCGACCCTCTTCATCAACGATCAGACCAAGGCCTATTCCGTCTCCCCTGTCTTCGCGAAGGCGCGCACTTTGCTGCTCTTCTATCAGGCCGAGAAGGGCGCCTGGCCCAAGGATTTCGACCTCACCCGCGCCGAGGCCGCCCTGCCGGGCTTCAATCTTGCTGCGCTGAACGAGGCGTTGGCCCAGTGCGAGCTCCCGGGCACATGGACTTTCGTCACCCAGACTCCGGAAGGCTGGCCGGCGGTCGTGTTCACCCCGGCCGAGGGAGGAGCTCCCTTCGAGCGGACGCTCGGCGTGGTCGACGGGTGGGTTGACGACGGCAATCTGGCCAGCGGCGACCTGCGCGTGCGCGCGGACGTCGCTCAGTTCAAGCTGACGGCCGAGTGATCGCCTCGGCGCGCGCCCGCAAATCCGCTTCGAAAAGCGCGTCCACCAGCTGGTCGAGGTTTCCCTCGAGTACTTGCTCGATGCCGTGGACCGTCAGGTCGATGCGGTGGTCCGTGATGCGGTTCTGGGGGAAATTGTAGGTCCGGATGCGTTCGGAGCGATCGCCTGAGCCGACCTGGGACTTACGGGCGTCGGCGCGGGCTTCGCGCTCTTTGGCCCGCGTCAGGTCGAGGAGGCGGGAGCGCAGGACGCGCAGGGCCTTGACGCGATTGCGTAGCTGGGAGCGCTCATCGGCGCAGTAGACCATGAGCCCCGTCGGCTTATGGATGATTTGCACCGCGGACTCCGTCTTGTTGACGTGTTGACCGCCGGCGCCGCTGGCGCGAGCGACGGACATGTCGAGGTCCTCTGGCTTCAGGACGACTTCAGCTTCTTCGGCTTCGGGGAGCACCGCGACCGTGGCGGCGGAGGTGTGGACGCGGCCAGAGGCTTCGGTGGCCGGCACGCGCTGGACGCGGTGGACGCCGGCCTCGTGGCGGAGGAGGGCGGTGGCCCCTTCGCCTTCGATGAGCAGGACCGCGTCGCGGATGCCGCCGAGGTCGGAATGGGAAAGGGACATCAGCTCATGCTTCCACCCTTTCTTCTCGGCGAAGCGGGTGTAGGCGCGGAGCAGTTCGCCGGCGAACAGTGAGGCCTCCTCGCCGCCCGTCCCGGCCCGTATTTCTACAAGAGCATTACGAGAATCGTCGGGGTCGGGCGGGATGATGGCCCGGATGAGCAGTTCGCGGGCCGCCTCGACGGCCGGCGTCAGGCGGACGACCTCTTCGGCGGCCATCGCCCGGATCTCGGGGTCGGCCTCGGCGGCGAGGGCGTGGGACTCGGCCAGCTCCCTTTCCAGGGCGGTCAGGATATCGTCGGCCTTGACGGCCTTGGAGGTCACGCGGAGTTCGGCGCCCAGGGCGGCGGCCCGGCGGTTATCCGCGAAGGTGGCCGGGTCGGCCAGCAGGCCTTCGAGCTCCGCCAAGCGGCGGCGGAAGCCGGTCAGGTCGGGGCGGAGGGGGAGGGCGGACATCTTTTAGGGGGGTTAATCGGGCTTGGACAGGAGACGTCCGTTCGTTATTCAATGGAGTGCGGTGGGCTCCCCTCCGCAAGCCCGACCTTCATCCCTTTTCCGACCGATATGCAGCCCAAGGAACCCGCGCTTCGCGGCACCCACGTCCTCACCTGTGTGTGGGATTTCGACAAGACCCTCTGTCCGGGCTACATGCAGACCCCGCTGTTCAAGGCGTTCGGGGTCGACGAGGAGCAGTTCTGGAAGGAAACGAACCAGCTGCCGGCCCTTTACGCCCGCAAAGGCATCCGGACCCCCAAGGACTCCGTCTACCTCAATCATCTCCTCAGCTACGTGAAATCCGGCCTCATGAAGGGCCTGACTAACGCCCGCCTCCGGGAGCTGGGTGCGGACATCGCGCTCTGCCCGGGCCTCCCGCAGTTTTTCCCCGCACTCAAGGAACATGTCCGTGAGCTCGGCCGGAAGCATAACGTCGAGGTCGTCCTTGAGCACTACGTCATCAGCACCGGCCTCGCCGAGATGATCCGCGGTACCGCGCTCGCGGCGCATTGCGAAGGCATCTACGGCTGCGAATTCCTCGAGCACCCGCTCCCGCCACATTTCACCAAGCAGGACGAACTCTCGCTCGACCTGCCGACCGAGATCACCCAAGTCGCCGCGATGGTCGATAACACAATCAAGACGCGTTTCCTTTTCGAGATCAACAAAGGCTCGAACAAGAACGCTGACATCGACGTCAACGCGGTCGTCCAGCCCGAAGACCGGCGCGTGCCCTTCGAGAATATGATCTACGTCGCCGACGGTCCGAGTGACGTCCCGGTCTTCTCGCTCCTCCGCAAGAACGGCGGCAAGGCCTTCGCCGTCTACGTGCCCGAGAGCGAAGCCGAGTTCGCGCAAAATGACGCGCTCCTCCAAGCTGGCCGCGTGCATGGCTACGGTCCGTGCGACTATTCCGCCGCTGCCTTCACACCGAAGTGGATCCGCCACGCCCTCGCGGGCATGGTCGAACGCCTCGCGCAGGAACGCACGCGCGCCCTTGCGGCCCGCGTCACGCGTCCGCCCCGCCATCTGCATGCCGACACCTCGCCGCCCAGCGCCGCGGATGCCGCCTCGCAGGGAACCCTCTTCGGCGAATAACCATGCCCGCCCCCGCCCGTAAACGGTCCGCCACGCTCGCCCGCCCAGCCAGCGAGAGTCGTCCTCTCCTGGCTGTCGTGCTCGCGCTCGTCGCCTCCTTCTTGCTCGTCGCAATGCTCTTCCACTCCGCGGCCGACCAGAACCTCATCCCTGAGTGGCTGGAAAAGACCTTCGGCCTCCCGGCCGCCTCCGACGCGAAACTGGAGAGCAATCCGTGCGGCGCTTTCGGCGCCACTGTGGCCGTGATCCTTTTCAGCTTGTTCGGCTACGCCGGCTTCCTCATCCCGGTCTTCCTCTTCGCTGCGGCCTGGTTCGCACTCAATCAGCGCGCGCACACTCTGTGGCCCTTCAAGGTCACGCTGATGGCGCTCTGCGTCATCTTGTTTGCCCCGATTCTCACGCACTGGCTCGGCACGGCCAAGGACATCTCGGTCGCCTTCGACCCGCGCGGCGCTGGCGGCGTGTTGGGCAATATGCTCCATGGCTCGATCTTCCATCCGGTCTTGGGCGATTACGGCACCTGGATCCTCGTGTTCCCTTACGGCTTCTGCCTGTTGGGCGCGCTCGCCGACGACCCGAAGGCCACGCTGGCTTCCTGGATTACCGAGATTCGCGACGGCTTTGGCGCTTGGAACGCCGAGCGCAAGGCCGCTGCCGCGAGCGCGGCTGAGCAGCAGCGCAGCCGTGCCAACACCGCCGCCGAGCTGCGTCGCAAGCAGCAGGAAGTCGTCGGCGTGGCGATGCCCGTCCCGACGCCAAAGGAGGCCCCCCAGCCGGCCCCCGAACTCGTCGAGGTGACGACCGGGCCCGTCCTCGTCGAGCCGGACAACGTCACCATCACGCCGGAGCCGGCCAAGGTGGAACCACCGGCCCGCGAGGCCAAGCCACCGCGGAAAACCCCGGAGCCGCTTGGTCCCGACGCCGGCAAGGTGCTCGTCGTCCAGCCCGACAAGATTGAGAAGGCCCGCGCCAGTCAGGTTATCAAGAAGCGCGGCGACTATGTGTTCCCCGAGATTCGCATGCTCAATGAGCCGGCGGCCAACTCGCGGGCCGAGCCCGAGGATTTCCGGAAGCGTGCCGCCGACCTCATTGAGACCCTCAAGCAGTTCAAGGTCGACTGCGTGCCGGTCGACCCCGCCAACGGCGTGGACGTCGGGATCCAGCAGGGGCCGTCGATCACGCGTTACGAAATCAAGCCCGCGCCGGGCGTGCGCGTGGAAAAGATTGCCAACCTCTCGAACAATATCGCGATGAATCTCGAAGCCGAGGCCGTGCGCATCCTCGCGCCCGTCCCGGGCAAGGGTACCGTCGGTATCGAGATCCCCAACAAGCACCGCAAGGACGTGCTCTTGCGCGAGATCATCGAGTCTAAAGCCTGGGCGGAGTCCGCGATGGAGCTCCCCGTGGTGCTCGGCGTAGACAGCGTCACGAACCGACCCGTCATCCAGGATCTGGCCAAGATGCCGCACGCGCTCATCGCCGGTGCCACCGGCCAGGGTAAGTCCGTCTGCATCAACGCAATCATCGTCTCGCTCCTTTACCGCTGCACGCCGCAAGACCTACGTTTCATCATGGTCGACCCCAAGGTCGTCGAGTTGCAGATCTACAATAACCTTCCGCACCTGCTGATTCCCGTCGAGACGGATGCCAAGCGCGTGCCGGCCGCCCTAAAGTGGCTGATCGCGGAGATGGCGCAGCGCTACAAGATTTTCGCCAAGAACGGCGTGAAGAACATCACCGGCTTCAACGCTAAGATCGCCAAAGACGCCGGCGCGCCCAAGCAGGAGGAGCTGGCGCTCAGCCCGGATGAGCTGGCCGCGGCCGCCGCGGCCGCCGAGGAACTTGTCGACGACGGCGTCCGCGCCCAGACCGAGAAGCTACCTTACATTGTCTGCATCATCGACGAGATGGCGGACCTCATGATGGCCGCTCCGCAAGATATCGAGATCTCGGTCGCGCGCATCGCCCAGCTGGCCCGCGCCGCGGGGATCCACCTTGTCCTGGCCACCCAGCGTCCGTCGACGGATGTCATCACCGGCCTGATCAAGGCCAACCTGCCCACGCGCATCGGCTTCAAAGTCTCCTCCCAGATCGACTCCCGCACCATCCTCGACCGCGGCGGCGCGGAGACCCTCGTCGGCCGGGGCGACATGCTTTTCGTCCCGCCGGGCAGCGCCGCGCTCAATCGCGTGCAGGGCGCCTTCGTCGGCGAGCAGGAAGTCGCCGCCATCGTCGAGTTCCTCGCGGAGAAGAACGGCAAGCCGGACTTCGCGCAGGATGTGGTCGCCGCCATCAAGGCCGGCGCCGAGGGCGACGAAAACGGCGAAGAAGGGGACGACGGCGATGATCCGCTCGTCGCGCAGAGCTGGGCGATTATCAAGGAGACCCGGCGTGCTTCGGTCTCGATGCTGCAGCGCCGCCTCAAGCTCGGGTATAATCGCGCCGCCCGCATCATGGATACCCTCCATGACAAGGGTTATGTCGGTCCGGAGAACGGCTCCAGCCCGCGCGAGATTCTGGTCGACTGAGCAGGAATCGAGGGCACGAGAGCACGAGGCAGGTGCCATTTTCAGGTGGCAGGTGGCGGCCCTGGGTTACGGGTGGCAGGAATTGAAATGTCCGCCACCCGCCATACGTGGCCATCTTGGGTAGGGCGGCCATTGCCATGGCCGCCGTTCGCCGCGGCACGTGCGATTCACCGGGCAGGCTATTTCGTAGACCAATCTCCGTCCGCCCACGGACGTGATGGCAATCACGTCCCTACCCTGGGCCAGCTTACTTCTTCTTCTCCTTTTTCTTCTTCTTATCAGGCACGACGGTCTGCTTCTTTTCTGGTGTCGGGATTGAAGGCTCCGGTACGGGCTGCGTCGGATCGACCGTCGGGGCCGGCGCGTTGGGATCAAAGAAAGGCTTGGGGGCCGGCGCGGCCGGGGTTTCCTTGGCGGGCTCTGCGGCCGAGGCGAGACCGGCGGCCAGGAGGAGGGTGAGCGTGAAGAACTTCATGGTTCAAGGGTGATACAGCGAAAGGCCGGGGAAGTTTCAGGCGAGAGTAGGGAAAATAAAAAAGCCCCGACGGGCGGGGCTTTTTTGATAACTACCGCCGCTTAGGGGGCGGTNGTTTCCTTGGCGGGCTTCTTCGCGGTCGGCTTGGCGGCTGGCTTCGCCGTCTCGGCCTCGGGCTTCTTTGCCTCGGGCTTTTCGGCGCTCTCCGCATCGACTTCCTTCTTGGCCTTCTTCAGTTCCTTGGCGGCGGTGACGCCGGCGACGACCGCAGCTTCGGCGAGTTTAGCGCTGGCCGGTGAGGCGATCGTGTCGGTGCCGATGGCGGCGAGCTTGGCGGCTTCGGCCTGGGCGAGCTTGGCGGCTTCCAGCGCGATCTGCGTGGCGGCGTCGACGGAATCGGCGACGAGGGAGACTGGAGCGACGTATTCGACTGGGGCGGCGACCTTCTTCGTCGATTTCTTCTTGTCGGTCGAGGCCTTGGGTTTGTCCACGACGACGGTGCCGGTGGTGGAATTCGGGGTCGGCGTCTTGGTGGGACCCTCCTTGGCGGGCGGGTTGGCGGCCGATGCGAGCACGGTGGCGGCGAGCAGGGCGAGGAGGGTAGTTTTCATGACATTCATAATACACCATGACTTCGGCGCAGTTTCAACCTTTGCCCGTCGGAGGATACCGAAGGTCGTCGATGAGCCCGGAAAAAGACCACAAACCAGCCCTTTTCACTTCATCGGTGGAGCGAGCCCAGAATAACGTGCGGGGATTCGCGGTCTCGGGTCCGGGAGCCGGCCGCGGGCTGGTTCCTGACCGGGCTTTCGGCTGATCACCTCGTATTCGCTTGCCCGCACCAACTTTTCCGCAATCTGACTCTCTTCGATGTCCTCAATCGAAACCTTGTTCGGAAAAAACCGCGAGTGGTCCAAGGGCGTCCGTCAGCGCGACCCCGCGTTCTTCGAAACGCTTTCCAAGCAGCAGTCTCCTCGTTACCTCTGGATTGGTTGCTCGGACAGCCGAGTCCCGGCCAACGAGATTGTCGGCCTGCTACCCGGTGAGCTCTTCGTGCACCGCAACGTCGCCAATGTCGTCGTGCACACCGACCTCAACTGCCTCTCCGTGCTGCAATACGCGGTCGACGTCCTCAAGGTCGAGCACGTCATCGTCTGTGGTCACTATGGCTGCGGGGGCGTGCAGGCCTCGCTCGAGCGCCGCCAGATGGGCCTCGTCGATAACTGGTTACGCCACGTGCGCGACGTGCACCACAAGCACGCCCTCACCGTCGAAGCCATCCTCGGTCCGGCCAAGTTGGATACCCTGTGCGAACTCAACGCCATCGAGCAAGCGGCCAATGTCTGCCATAGCACCGTCATGCAGGATGCGTGGGCACGCGGCCAGAAGGTCGAGGTGCATGCCTGGATCTACGGCTTGCGCGACGGACTGCTCCAAGACCTCGGCCTGAACGTCTCCTCCCTCGAGGGGCTCACGCCAGCTTACGGCAAAGCCCTCGCGCGCTACCGCCGCCTGGGTGGAACCGCTGGGTGATAGGTCCGCTTGAACGTGGCCGGCACGGCGCCAACGTGGTGGGATGATTTCCCAAGATCGTCCGCGCGAGCGACTGGTACGGCTCGGCCCGCGCGCCTTACTTGACGCCGAGCTCATCGAGTTGCTCATCGGCGCTGGTTCCAAGGGGGCGCCGGCATCGGGGGTCGCCGCGGCCTTGCTGGCGGAGTCTGGGTCGCTGGGCGCGCTGGCCACTTGGGACACCCACGACTTCGGTCGGGTGCATGGGCTCGGGCCGGCGAAGGCGGCGGAGCTCGCGGCCGCGATGGAACTGGCCCGACGGATTCGCGAGCGCGCGCAGGATCCTGGCGAGAAGCTCGACGCTCCGGCCAAGGTCTGGGCGCGGCTTGAGCCCTTCGCGGCCGGGCTCGCCGTGGAGAAATGTTGGGTACTTTGCCTTAACCGACGCAATCGTCTGCTCGCCCTGCATGAGGTCAGCTCGGGCACCGCCACGAGTTCGCTCCTGCATCCGCGTGAGGTCTTCCGGCATGCCCTCAAGCACGCTGCCTCGGCGGCCATCGTCGCCCACAACCACCCCAGCGGCGACCCCACACCGAGTCCGGCCGACCGGGCGGTAACGCGGCAACTCGCCGACGCGGGGAGGGTAGTGGGTGTCGAACTGCTGGACCATGTGGTGGTGGGCCGTCCAGAGGCGGATCCAGCGGGCAAAGGCTGGTTTAGTTTTGGCGAGGCGGGGTTGATTTAACGGAACTTTCGGCTGATTTAAGGGGTCTTGTCCGCATGCCCCTTTCTCGGACCATCAAGGTGGGTTTCGCTTTTGCCGGCGTAGTCATACTCGCCTTCGCCGGCCTCCAAGGACCGCGCTATTATAAGAAGCATCTCGCGGCCCCCCGGGCCGGAGAGGTTGTCTACCGCGAAGACTGCATGCGTTGCCACGGGCCAGTGGGCGAAGGCGTGGCCGGCAAATCGGATGATCCGCTCGTCGGCGAGAAGTCGATTGCCGCCCTCGCCAAGTATATCGTCCGCGAGATGCCGGAAGACGACCCCGGCGCGCTTTCGATTGCCGATGCGACCACCGCCGCCGAATACATCCACCAGGCCTTTTATTCTGCGGCGGCGCGCGCTCGGAACCATCCGCCCCGCATCGAGTTGGCACACCTAACCGTCCGTCAATATCGCGAAAGCATCGCTGACCTGATTGGTTCGCTCCGCACCGTGCGGACCACGAGCGAAGGCGGCGGCTTGGCCGGCGTCTATCGCGAGCGCTCGGAGCGCGACCCCAAGACGCCGGACCGCAACCGGCCCGAGGTCACCTTCAAACAGCAGGTCGACCCTCTGGTCGATTTTGATTTCGGGGCCCAGGCGCCGGAGAAAGGTACCTTCGCGGCACAGTTCGCTATCAATTGGAGCGGCTCCGTCCTCGTCCCCGATACCGGCGAATATGAGTTCCGCGTCACCTCGCCCAACGGCGTACGGCTCTACGTGAACCCTCCGGACAATGGTAACGAGAGGAACGCGCTCATCGACCTTTGGGTGAGTTCCGGGATGTCGCGCACCGCCTCGTCGACGGTCTTCCTACTCGGCGGACGCAGCGTGCCGCTCAAGTTGGAGTTCTTCAAATACAAGGACAAGACCGCCGGTGTGAAGCTCGAGTGGCGTCCGCCGGGTGGCGCCTGGGCCGTGATCCCGAGCGCCAACCTTTCGCCGAAGGATTCCACCCACGTCCACGTGGTCTCCGTGCCGCTTCCGCCGGACGACGCCAGCATCGGCTATGAGCGCGGCGCCTCGGTCTCGCGCGAATGGACGGAAGCCATCGCCAAAGGCGCGCTCCAGGTCTCCGCGATGATCGGCCCGCACCTCTTCGACCTCGCCGGCACCAAGGCCGATGCGCCCGATCGGCGCGAGAAGCTCATGGCCTTCTCCCAGCGTTTCGCTCAGCTGGCGTACCGCCGGCCGCTGACCGACGAGCAGAGGGCGGACCTCGCCACGATCTATGGCGCGAACGTCGCCCCGGAGGTGGCCGCCAAGCGCGCCTTCATCTTCACGCTCTCTAACCCCGCCTTCCTTTATCCGGGACTCGGCGCCCAGGACGACTACGCCGTCGCTTCCCGTCTCGCGCTCAATCTATGGGATTCCGTGCCCGATGGTCTATTGCTACAGGCGGCCGCCGCTGGACGGCTCAAGGAC
>JGI12547J11936_1000497_pt1 | contig 10597 bp, 11 predicted proteins | sample LakEriepJuly2011_2_FD_11936 | JGI IMG/M metagenome (IMG submission 11936)
AGTTAAAACTTCCGCCAGATATTCACTAATCTGTAATTGATCATACCGCCAAATTATCTCACCTGTGGGCGGATCTTCTTGTAAATGGGTGGGATTAATACCGGTTAAAGCGTGAATAGCAGTCATCCCCACAGCGTAAATATCACTAGCATAACAGGGTTGACCAATTCCTTGCTCAGTGGGCATATATCCAGGAGAACCAATAATCAGACTTGGTGTAATTTGTCCTTGGGAATTGAGGATAATTGAACCAATTTCCTTTACTGCCCCAAAGTCTATCAAGGAAATTTTACCATCTTCTTTACGGCGCATGAGATTTGCCGGTTTAATGTCACGGTGAATAACTCCCTGTGTGTGAACAAAAGCCAACGCTTCTAAAATATCTTGGAGGAACTTAATTACATAACCTTCACTCAACCGCTGACCGGCAAAAATTTCTGTCCTTAAGTCATGTCCATCAATATATTCTTGAATTATATAAAATTTATCATTTTCTTGAAAGTGTGCCAGTAATGTGGGAATTTGGGGATGTTTACCCAACTTCTCTAAAATTACCGCTTCCTTTTCAAATAGTCCTAAAATTTGAGCATCTGTGTAAATAGGACGCAATTGCTTGACAACGCAAAAAGGTTTGCTTGGCTGCATATCGTCTTGAGCGAGGTAAGTAACAGCAAAAGTCCCCCCACCTAATTCTCGGATAATTTGGTAACCTCCTGCCAGTTTAGTCACAATAGGGCTATTAGTGCTTAAAAATATATGAATAATAGTATACAGGATAGAGGAGTGATATGTAGCATTCTCTATTTTCCATTTCTCTAGTTCCCACTATGGACACTGGGAACGATAATTTTCTTCCTTTGCGTCTTTGCTCCTTTGTATCTTTGCGCGAAACCTCAGCTAGATTAGATATAAGAATTACTCAATTATCGTCTACAAACTACCCAAAAAGAGCAGAGAGGAGATTGAAGCTATGTTATGTTTAAGTGAGTTGAAACAAACTAGGGTTTATCAAGAAGCTGTAGAAGAAGGTAAGCAAGAAGGTGAAGCTAAAGGTAAAACTGAAACAACAAGACTGTTTGCTTTAAAATTGTTACGAATTGGCATGAGTTTAGAACAAATTGCCGAAATTACGGAATTACCTCTTCAGCAAATTCAGGCTTTACAAAAAGAGCAATCTCAGGAATAAGGGAATTCTCTCGTTCCCATGCTCTGCGTGGGAATGCAGTTGAGATGCTCTGCCTCTATTATAGGAGGTAGAACCTCTAAGATGGCATTCCCAGTCTGGAGACTGGGAACGAGGAAGATAGCATTCCCAGTCTGGAGACTGGGAACGAGAGAATAATGCTCTTTATCGGCATCCTCAACAGGTCTAGAATTAAAATTAACTTTGTTCTCTTATTTTACCCAATCCGTGACTACTACACCCCTCTCTCCGAATTTCTCACAAACTGCTTCAGTCCCCGATATTCTAGGACGTTTTGGCCGCTTTGGTGGTAAGTACGTTCCAGAAACTCTTATGCCGGCGTTAGCTGAACTAGAAGCAGCTTATCAGCAATATCGCAATGAACCTGGTTTTCAAGCCGAATTACAAGGTTTGTTAAAAGATTATGTAGGACGAGCTACACCTTTATACTTTGCCGAACGCCTTACCGCTAATTATGCTCGTCCTGATGGTACAGGGGCGCAAATTTACTTAAAGCGGGAAGATTTAAATCATACTGGCGCACATAAAATTAATAATGCTCTCGGTCAGGTGTTATTAGCTAAACGCATGGGTAAAAAGCGGATTATTGCCGAAACTGGTGCAGGACAACATGGCGTAGCTACAGCGACGGTTTGCGCTCGGTTTGGTTTGGAATGTATTATTTACATGGGTGTTCACGACATGGAACGCCAATCTTTAAACGTCTTCAGAATGCGGCTGATGGGTGCGGAAGTTCGTTCAGTGTCTGCGGGTACGGGAACGCTGAAAGATGCCACTTCTGAAGCCATCCGGGACTGGGTAACGAATGTAGAAACTACCCATTACATCCTCGGTTCTGTGGCTGGTCCCCATCCTTATCCGATGATGGTTCGGGATTTTCACGCGGTGATTGGTGAAGAAACTCGCGTTCAAGCTCTGGAAAAATGGGGACGTTTACCTGATATCCTGGTGGCTTGTGTGGGTGGTGGTTCTAATGCTATGGGACTATTTCACGAATTTGTCAAAGAACCATCTGTGCGGTTAATTGGGGTGGAAGCTGCTGGAGAAGGTGTGAATACTGGCAAACACGCGGCCACTCTCACAAAAGGCCAGGTTGGTGTATTGCATGGTTCCATGAGTTATCTTTTACAAGATGATGATGGTCAAGTTATTGAACCCCATTCCATTAGTGCTGGTTTAGATTATCCTGGTGTGGGGCCTGAACACAGTTATATGAAAGATATTGGCCGGGCTGAATATTACAGTGTGACGGACGCTGAGGCTTTGGACGCATTCCAACGACTATCGAAGTTAGAGGGAATTATACCAGCTTTGGAAACTTCTCATGCGATCGCTTACCTAGAAACTCTCTGTCCTCAACTTGCTGGTAGCCCCAAGGTGATCATTAACTGTTCTGGACGAGGTGACAAGGATGTACAAACAGCCGCTAAGTTCCTAATTCACTAAATTCTTGTAAAAAACACTTGCTTGCTAATAAATAGTATCCATGACATCTATCATTGGATACTATTTATTAGCAATCATTTTGATTAATAATGTAGTGTAAATAACATCTACTAGTTTGATAGTCAGGGGTGCTATAGCGGTATGCACTTGAGTAAGATTCTAATTTTAGAGAGGCTTATATCCAAAGGGGTGTCAAACTGTCAGCTAAATTCTGGACAAACCTACCCTTTCCTACTCTTTTTTGGGTAGGTTTTCTCTCGCCATACGTTCTATGACATCACTGATGCTTGATGCTTTTATATCTATTTGTTTTTGCTCAAGCCATTGAATAGCTGTTTGAGTCAAAGTCATTGTGAATCGTCTTTTTTCTTCTGCGTAAATTTTCTTTCTAGCCATGTTGTTATTTTTAAATACTTCATATATAATATGAGTGTAACAACATTTGAAAGGTCGAGTCAAATGCAATTAGTAGAAAAACACGTAATCAGTAAACAGCATAAATTTTGGAAAGAATGTGATTATTTGGCTTTGCAATCTAAGCATCTTTACAATGCTGCTACTTATATTCAACGTCAATACTTCTTTGAAACTAATACGTATTACAACTCAATTGATATTTACCATCAAACCAAGAATATAGAAGCTTACCGATATCTTCCAACTAAGGTTAGTAAACAAATAGTCCGGAGAGTTTCAGAAGCTTGGAAAGGTTGGTTAGCCGCATTAAAGGATTGGGCAAAACATCAGGGTAAATATCTTGGCCAACCGAAAATGCCCAGATATAAGCATAAAGAGCGTGGTAGAAATATTGTAATCTATCCAATAGATGCAATATCAAAACCAGCGTTAACTAAAGGTATTGTGAGACTATCTCAGTCTAATATCCAAATACCTACTATTGCTGGTAATGTAGATCAAGTAAGGATTGTACCTAAGCTAAACTATTATGTTATTGAAGTAGTTTACACAGTAGATGAGCCTGTTAAATCAACGGGTAAATACAGTGCTGGTATAGACCTTGGTCTAAATAATTTGATGGCTATAACTTCCAACCATTCCGGTATTAAACCGTTATTGATTAATGGTAGACCATTGAAAAGTATTAACCAATTCTTCAATAAAAGAGTGGCTAAAGCGCAATCAGTAGAAGCCTGGAGACAAGTTAAAGAATTAAATAGTAAGCGTGACAGACGGGTTGATAATTATCTCCATACTGTTTCCCGTAGAGTAATTGATTGGTGTCAGTTAAATGATATTAGTCAATTAATCATTGGCAATAATTTAGGATGGAAGCAAGACATTAATATTGGGAAAAAGAACAACCAGCAATTTACCAAAATCCCTCATGCTAAATTAATCAGTTTGTTGTCTTACAAGGCTAAGTTAGCAGGTATCGAAGTTGTAATTACTGAAGAAAGTTACACATCCATTGCTAGTGCTTTAGATGGTGACAATCTGCCTGTTTACCAGGATAAATCAGATAGTAAACCTACTTTTAGCGGTAAACGGATTAAAAGAGGTTTATATAAAACCTCCAGTGGTAAAATAATCAATGCTGATACCAATGGAAGCATGAATATAGCTAGAAAAGTAATCCCAAACTTTATGAATGGGATAGAGGGATTGCCGTTTATCCCTGTAGTCTTAGGTCTTTGGTCTAAGATTGCAAACGTAGTTGTCTAGTATTGTCTATCCTTAGGTAGCTTTGTCCAGATTTCTATGAGCGGTTTACTCCTGAATGCTGGAAGCTGCCATATCTAGACTGATTTAAATTGTAAAAATTTGATGATCTTTTAGTTCATAATTAGCAAATAGTATCCTGGTAAGTATTCTGATAATCAGAAGATAGGGTATATATTCAATAAATCCATACATTACTTAACTTAAACCTCTATGTTACGACAAACTGCTTTTGGCATTGCTTTAAGTACGCTTGTCCTTGCTAGTGGCTATATGACTGCTGCGAACCCAGATAATAGTTCTGCTAAACAAACTGGCCGATATCAGCATTCATCACTTATGACAAGTCAAGCAAAAATATCTAATCTTACTGTTCAAACTACTAATTTAGAACTATCTGTTTTTACTCAAATTAATCAATATCGGGCGAAACGGGGGCTAAAAAAATTAAATTTAAACGGAAAGATCAGTCAGCAAGCCAGAATTCACAGTCAAAATATGGCTAGTGGTAAAGTTCCTTTTAGTCATCAAGGATTTGAACAGCGGGTAATGACTATTCCTCTTAAATACAGTAGTGCGGCTGAAAATGTAGCTTATAATACGGGATATAGTAACCCTGCCAATGAGGCGGTTTCTGGCTGGTTAAAAAGCCCTGGTCATCTGAAAAATCTTCAGGGTAAATATAATTTAACTGGGGTTGGTGTGGCTGCTAATGAACAAGGAGAAGTTTATTTAACGCAAATATTTTTAAACACTAATACCAGCGGACAAAATTAAGAATTATGCCCTTTGTGATGAAGGGGCATAAATTAATTTTTCAATTTTTAATTTAGCATTTTTAATGAGGCGTTAGCGAGAGTCCTGTTGTCTGGCAAAATGAAGATAATTTATATTTGATCAGTTCATGACATTACCAGATTTTCAAGTTGGCGATCGCGATTTAAATGATGCAACTCTTTCTGAGTATTTAAAATCCCCAGCTATCGCTGTTGATACGGAAACAATGGGACTTTTACCTCAGCGCGATCGCTTGTGTCTGATTCAACTCTGTAACCCAGAAGGACAAGTTACTGCTATTCGGATTTCTAGGGGACAAACAGTAGCACCAAATTTGCAAATTCTCATGGAAGCAACCCATATTGTTAAAGTTTTTCACTTTGCTAGGTTTGATGTTGCCACTTTACGGCAGAATTTAGATATTGTTGTGCAACCGATTTTTTGTACTAAAATTGCTAGTAAGTTAGCCCGGACTTATACAAATCGTCACGGACTAAAAGATGTGGTTTTAGAATTAGAAAAGGTGGAGTTAGATAAAAGTTCCCAATGTTCTGATTGGGGTAATGCTAGTAATTTATCTGATGCACAATTAAGTTATGCGGCTAATGATGTCCGTTATTTGTTAAGTGTCCGAGAAAAGCTCACGGCTATGTTACAACGGGAAGAACGTTGGCAAGTTGCCCAAGAATGTTTTCAAGTTTTATCAACAATTGTTAGTTTAGATTTATTACAATTCAAGGACTTATTTGAACATTGAAATATCTAAATTTATAATTTGATTTGGAGTTAATTTACTTTTGGGCTGGGATTTACCCAGCCTATTATTTACTTAGAATTTACTAAAGTTAGTAATTGCTTCTGTGATTTTATCCACAACCTCATCTACAATTATGACTCCCAACTCCCCAGAAGCGCGGGTACGAATACTCAAACTGTTGGTTTCGACTTCCTTCGCACCAACCACCGCCATTACAGGTATTTTATCCTTTTCGGCGTTGCGAATCAACTTACCCAAGCGATCGCCACTGGTATCCACTTCCGCCCGAATACCCAACGCAACCATCTTAGCAGCCACCTCTTTGGTAAAATCTAACTGAAGATCACCGACAGGTAATAACCTGATTTGTACAGGTGCTAACCACAGAGGAAAATCACCCGCGTACTCTTCAATTAAAATTCCAATTAATCGTTCCAAAGAACCAAAGGGCGCGCGGTGAAGCATTACCGGACGTTTGCGCGAACCATCTTCAGCTACATATTCCAAATCAAACCGTTCTGGTAAATTATAATCTACCTGCACAGTTCCCAATTGCCATTCCCGTTCTAAAGCATCACTGAANATAAAATCCAGCTTNGGTCCATAAAAAGCCGCTTCCCCAATTCCTTCAAAATGCTCCATTCCCAATTGTTGCACAGCGCGACGAATTGCCCCTTCCGCTTTATCCCAAGCTTCATCAGAACCGATATACTTATCACTAGCTGGGTCACGGAAACTCAATCTAGCTTTAAAATTCTTCAATTGCAGACTTTTGAAAACGCTCAAAATCAAATCTACAACATTGAGAAATTCACTGTCTAGCTGTTCGGGAGTCACGAATAAATGAGAATCATCAACGGTAAAACCGCGCACTCTGGTTAAACCACCCAATTCTCCCGACTGTTCATAACGGTAAACTGTACCAAATTCTGCCAAGCGCATCGGTAATTCCCGATAAGAGCGTAATTCACTCTTGTATATTTGGATGTGGAAAGGGCAGTTCATCGGTTTCATGACAAAACCCTGTTCTATGGCTCTGGCTTCCTCATCTTCAGCCATTAAAGGAAACATATCTTCCTTGTATTTCTGCCAGTGTCCAGATGTTTTAAATAAATCAACTCTGGCAATATGGGGAGTAACTACAGGTAAATAACCCCGTTTTAATTGTTCTTTTTTGAGGAAGTCTTCTAAAATCGTTCTTAACAAAGTCCCTTTGGGAGTCCACAAAGGTAAACCAGGTCCGACTAAATCGGAAAAGATAAATAATCCGAGTTCTTTACCCAGTTTACGATGATCACGGCGCAGGGCTTCTTCTTTGCGGCGTTTATACTCTGCTANTTGTTCGGGAGTTTCCCAAGCNGTGGCATAAATGCGCTGTAATTGAGCTTTNTTTTCATCTCCGCGCCAATAAGCACCAGCAACGCTTTCTAATTCTATAGCTTTGGGATTAATTTCGCTGGTATTTTCGAGGTGAGGTCCAGCGCACAAATCCCACCATTGCTCTCCCAAATGGTAAATTGTGATGGGTTCTTGTTTGATATCTCCGAGAATTTCCAGTTTATANGGTTCGTTAATGGCTTCAATGCGGCNTTGTGCTTCTTCGCGGCTGACTTCTTCCCGAATTAATGGTAATTTGCGATTAATAATCTTGACCATTTCTTTTTGAATGGTTTTTAAATCCTTATCGCTAAAGGGTTCTGGACTATCAAAGTCATAATAAAACCCATTTTCAATCCAAGGACCAATTGTAACTTGCACCTTGGGAAACAGCTTTTGTACTGCCATAGCCATGATATGGGAAGCTGTGTGACGAATCTTTTTTAGTGTTTCTGATTCGCTGGTTCGGGGTAAATAGATTTTTTCGACTGGTTGGGTTTCTTGATTTGGGGACATTGGCTATTAAACTTTTGACGAAGTGTTAAAAATAGAGTTGACGAAAAATATCTTTACAAAATAAATAATAGTCCACTGGCTATGGTTTTTCCTAATTTAGCCCAATCATAAGCTTTTGGTACAAGCCATACAAGACAAAATTAAATTCAATCGAGTTGTCCGAGAACAGGGAACAGGGAACAGGGAATAGAAAAATTTTCTTCTTTCTTCTTTCTTNTTTCTTCTTTCTTCTTTCTTCTTTCTTCTTTCTTCTTTCTTCTTTCCTCCTGACTCCTGACTCCTGACTCCTGACTCCTGACTCGGTGACTCCTGACTTCTTCCTTTAGAGGTATCCAGGTTTACTCCCAAGGAGCTTTACAAAACTATTGCCAAATTTATATAATCATGCTTCAGATACCAAGTTACATATTTTTTAAGTTTTTTTATGTAGAAAGTTATGAACTGATTGTTAAGGATCGTAAATAACGTTAATATAAATAGACAATTAAGAAATATGATTCTCATATATGGGGGACTCAAATCTACCAAACGCTGATTTACTAAAATCAGTCTTAGAACCGCTGTTAGAGGATTTTCAAGATTGGTTTGAGCGATATCGTCAAATTCTGGAAAATGAGAAAATCCAATTCATGAGTGAACAAGAGCAATTTGACTTACTAAAACGAGTTAAAAATGCACAAAATGAACTCAAAACGGCAAGAATGTTGTTTAAGGCAACTGATCAACAAGTCGGACTTGATATGGCAACGGTAATGCCTTGGCATCAATTAGTTACAGAATGTTGGAGTGTGGGAATGCGTTTAGGTCAGTCAAAGGAATAATCAACCTGTTGGCAAAATCTGAATCCAGTGGAAATTGTAAAAATATTAGACAATTCTTAACATTCTTTTCATAAAAAAATAATGTGCCTCGTGTTACCTTAATCTGAATATAAGGATTGCATCATATAACATAAGCACATAAGTAAAGAATCTTACATTCTTTTCTACCGTAAATTATTTATTTGCGGAGTTTTAGGTTTTACATAGATAACATTTTTACCCTTTGCTGTTCTGGAGGAAAATTCAATGCTACACCTACTTTATATTTTAGCTTTCACCGTTTTGGCATTTATGGCTGTTGGTAATTTAATTCGCAATCTGATCATGTTCAGTTTTGACAGAGAACGAACTTATTCTAATAACCAATCATCACAAGGTGGCTTTGGTTATTATGCAGCTAGAAGGCAGTATGTCCCCCATCCTGAATTGTTAGATAGTGCAGGTAATATGATTAAAGAACCGCTGTTGGTCATGCGTTCAATTAATGTTGAAGATGCACGGGAACAGTTAGATGCTCTTTATGAATCCTCTCCTAGTCAGAAAATTGATCGCTCAGAAGGAGCATAATTGATAATTTGCAAAATTTTGAACTATATAGAGGTTTGGTAATACTAAACCTCTATAATTGTAGGGGCAACCCCCCGTGGTTGCCCATTCTCTGTAATCGAGGGAAGTCAGAAGTTCAGAAAGCAGAAAGAATAATCTAAAACTTAAAAAAGTTGTCGAGTCTCCAATTCCTAATTTTCTAATTTAGATTCCAAAGCTTTTTTTTGCATTGTTTTGAAAATATTGTAAAAACCATTAGCGCGGGAAGGTGTCAAACTTACATTTAAGCCAGTTTCTTGAATAAAATCAGGAGTAAGTTGGATTATTTCTGTAGGTGTTGATCCATTTAATCCTTCTATTAATAATGCTAATAATCCCTTAGTTAATTGGGAATCAGAATCACCCTGAAATATGACTTTACCGTCTTCTAATGATGCCGTAACATACACTTGAGAAACACAACCGGGAACTTTATTTTCTGGGAGTTTACCAGATTCAGGAAACTCTTGTAGCTTTTGAGCATACCAAATTAACTGCTCATAGCGTCGTTTTGGTTCTGTAGCGCGTTGAAAGCGGTGGACAATTTTATTTAGTGCAGGTGGTAAGGAATCAAGAGTTGAGGACATGATCAATCCAGGAAATAATTACTCTTATCTTAGCAATTACCAGCCCTTCTAGATACCATTTGGATCACAACAAATATCAAAAATTGCTATTAAGTATAGCACTTGTTTATATTGTCAAGTGAAAACAAATGTTAAAATTTGCTACAAAGTAAGCAATGATATAGATTTTTATGCTATAGAAATTAACTTTGCCTAGGCAGGAGTTAAAATAGGCGATTATGGTTTGTCTAAAGCATTTGATTTAGCCGGGTTAAGTGGACAAACTTTAAACAGGCGTTGTTAGATTGTATGTAAACCATCAAATAAAGAAGTTATGAGTACATTATCAAAAATACAAGAATTACCATCTCAATTGATTACACCAGAAAATTTTCAACCTTATGGACAGGTAATATATGCAAGTAAAGATGGGAAAAATTTTGATCAAGAAGATGCCCAGTTAAATTTACAAAATGGTATTCCTCATTTTTATATTATGCGGTTGCAGAAAAACGGACGGAAATTTCACCAAATTACTCGTCATGTCAAATGTACTCAATGTTTAGGTTCATTGGATAGTAAAGACTGGTTAATGGCAGTTTGTCCAGCTAATAATGATACGAATGCACCTGGATTATCAGAACTTGCAGCTTTTCGGATTCCCGGAAATTGTTTTATTAAATTAGATATGGGAACTTGGCACGCAGGCCCATATTTTGATCATGATTTTGTAGATTTTTACAATTTAGAATTGAGTGATACAAATGTGGTAGATCATTTCACTCATAATTTTCTCAAAAGTCATAATTTAGCCTTTGAGATGATTTAAAATAAGATCCCCGACTTCTTAAACAAGTCAGGGATCTGG
>JGI12547J11936_1000498_pt1 | contig 10596 bp, 4 predicted proteins | sample LakEriepJuly2011_2_FD_11936 | JGI IMG/M metagenome (IMG submission 11936)
TATTGGGTCAGCCTAATGTGTATGGCATGTATTGGGTCAGCCTAATGCGTATGGCATGTATTTGGTCCGCCTAATGTATATGGCATGTATTGGGTCAGCCTAATGTGTATGGCATGTATTGGGTCAGCCTAATGCGTATGGCATGTATTGGGTCTGCCTAATGTATATGGCATGTATCGGGTCAGCCTAATTTGTATGGCATGTATTGGGTCAGCTTAATGTGTATGGCATGTCTTGGGTCAGCCTAATGTGTATGGCATGTATTGGGTCAGCTTAATGTGTATGGCATGTCTTGGGTCAGCCTTATGTGTATGGCATGTATTGGGTTAGCCTAATGTGTATGGCATGTATTGGGTCAGCCTAATGTGTATGGCATGTAGTGGGTCAGCCTAATGTATATGACATGTATTGGGTCAGCCCAATGTGAATGGCATGTATTGGGTCAGCCTTATGTGTGTGGCATGTATTGGGTCAGCCTAATGGTGTATGGCATGTATTGGGTCAGCCTAATGTGTATGGCATGTAGTGGGTCAGCCTAATGTGCATAGCATGTATTAGGTCAGCCTAATGTGTATGGAATTTATTGGGTCAGCCTAATGTGTATGGCATGTATTGGGTCAGTCTAAAATGTATGGAATGTACTGGGTCAGCCTGGTGTGTATGACATGTATTTGGACAGTCTAATGAACAGTTACACAATAACTGAAAGGTCCACCAAATCTAACAGCTTTAATATCTTGCCAGGTGTGTTATATGTTTAAGGTCAGCCTAATGTTCCCAGATGGTGTGATATCTCTGGATATAAAACCGTTTGATATAATGTTCAATTGATCTACAAAAAAATTATATCAATCGACACAAAAAATACAAAATATGAAAATGCTCCAAACAACATCAAATTAAAAAATTGTTTCTTTGATTATTATTCATTTGATCTATAATTTCTTAGATCAATCAATATTATATCAAACGTCGTAATAATTTCTTAGATCGCTGGATATTACCATAACAAATGGCTTTAGATCCACACACAAATTACACCCATGGCACACTCATATGCTTAAATGTCTGTTAATCTAATTGGTACACTCAAATGCATAAATGTCTGTTGATCTTATAGGTACACTCAAATGCATAAATGTCTTTTGATCTAATTGGTACACTCAAATGCATAAATGTCTTTGGATCTACTTGGTACACCAATATGCTTAAGTGTCTTTTGATCTACGTGATAACTGTCTCCTTATCTCTGCTTTTGGCCAAAAATTGGTATCTTCATCCCTGTTTTCCACCCAAAAACAGGGGAAAGGAGACAGTTATCACTTAGATCAAAAGACACTTAAGCATATCGGTGGACCAAGTATATCAAAATACATTCAAGAATATCAGTGTACCAAGTAGATGAAAAGACATTCAAGCATATCGGTGTACCAAGTAGATCAAAAGACAGTTAAGCATATCAGTGTACCAAGTAGATCAAAAGACATTTAAGCATAAGTTTTTAAACATAAGATCAAACGGTCAAAATGTGTTTGATCAAATTATATCAGATCAAAAGACATTAGATCCAGTGATATTTGCCCATTATTTAATTGTTACAAAAATCAGAAAAAGGCCAGCTTTTTTAGATCAAGCGAAGAATTTTTTTAAACTTAAAAATTTAGTTGAAAGATCTTATATCTTAGATCAATCGATATTATATCAAAAAAATTTATATCCAGAGACATGTACCCAATCAAAATTAATACAAAACAATAAAATGCTTCAGTTGATCTAAGAAGTCCTAAAATTGTTGATATAAAAAATGTATATATATTGCACAAAGTCTAATTTAGATCTATTGCATAAACAAAAAATATTTTTTTTTTCCACGAAAAACAATCTCGACTAACACACAAAAATTATTTCAAATATTTTTTTAATTTCCTTCACTGAAAAAACAATGAAAAACCATTTGAACTAATTGGGTCTTTTGATCCCCTTCTTTTGCATACTTGGTGTCTTTTAATCCCCTTCTTTTGCATACTCATTTTCTTCTCATCCCTTTGAACTAATTGGGTACCAAAATTAATAGCTCTACCACTTAACCATGTGTATGGTAGGTACTTAGGTATTAGGTCAGCCTAATGAAAATGTACAACGAAACTAAAAGGTCCACCAAATCTAACAGCTCTAACACCATGCCATGTGTTTCATATGTGTCAGGCCATCCTAACGGTTTATGTACACCAAAAATAAAAGCTGTACCATCTTATCATGTGTATGGTATATATTAGGTCAGCCTAATGCACATCAACACCAAATCTGAAAGTTCCTCCAAATCTAACAGCCAGGTGTGTTATACATGTAAGGTCAGCCTAATGTTTTAGGTACATCAAAACTAATAACTCTACCAAAACTGAGAGCAGTATATTTTAGGGTGTTCTTCATTTTCACTTGGTTATATAGGGCTCTGCCCAGCTAGCCTGTTAGATAAGAAATGTTTCGGAAAAAAATAGATAACAATTTAAAAAAGTTCATATGCAGGTAGCTGGCTTGCTGGGCAGAAGTCTATATAACCAAGTAGATCTTGAAAACTCCCCATGATTTTGATCAGTTTACTGACGAACAGAATGGAGTAAAAAGATGTCATTTTTTCCAACAGTAGTACAAGCATCAGTAAAACTGTTAAATAACAATGACAATAACATTAGCATTATTGTTTTTAGTGCAACACTTTTTGATTATTCTTTTGAAAAGAAAAACACTTATTTTAAAATGTTTTGTATTATTTATTTGTAATAAATAACTTTTAAAATATTTATTCAATTTTTTAAATAGGGTACAATAATATTACTAGTGTATAGCCAATCTTTTCAAATTCCTTTTCCTAGCATCTAGATGCGGCGGCCCGTTCACATGGCAATAAATGTAATAAATGGAGTTATTCCAAATTTTAAATAAATATATTACACTTTCTAAAATAATAGGTGTCAACCAAACAGGATAAATAAAAATAACAATTAATAATATTAACTTCATTAAAGTGCATAAAATAGTTTTCTAACTCAGAAGTTCTTCAATAGTATTTAGATCAATGTCATTTTTATTTGTTTTGACTTCCAGTTTCACGGACGACTCGCTTTTCATTTTTATTTTGCATATAAAAGTATCTGTAATGATTGAAAGAATATGTGTAGTTATTTTTAAAAACTGTGTTTATTACATTTTTGAAATAAATTTAACTATTTGAAATAATTTAATTCTTTATGTTTAATAAATATTCTGAATCCATGTTTTTTTAAAAATATTTTTCACTTTCTAAAATTATAAGTATCATCCAAATAGGTTAAGTAAAAATCACAATTATTAATAAACGTGTTAAAAAAGCAGTACAAGTAGTTTTACAGCTCAAAGGTTTTTTGTCAGTACATATTGCTTTCTATGTCAATGATATTTGCTTGGACCTCCAGTTTCAAAGATGGCTGGCATTCTATAACTTCCATTTTGTATAAGTATCTGTATTGATTTAAAAAATATGAATACATAATTGTAATTGTTTTTGTAAAAATTTGTACATATGATTATTGTTTTCCTTTATGTTTTTTTACAAAGTTTTATTTCTTCAATTTCAATGTTAGCTTCTCTTCTTTTAGATACACATTTTTTCCATGATGTATATTTATTTTATTTCCAGGTTTTTTTCTCGTATTGCAAAATTTTTCCCTCTCTTGCTGCCACATTGATTTCTTGCACTGCAACATTTTTCTCTTGTTGCTATATTTTTTTCAATCGTTGCTACATTTTTTTTCTTTTTTTGTAAGATTAAATTGTTGGGCAATGATATCAGCTTCTTTTGTTTCTAGTTTGACTTTCTGTGTTTTAAATCTGCATTCTATCAAATGAGATATAGGTTAAAATATTGAAGTGTAAATATATTAAGTTTTAAATTTAACAATGAATATTACCATTGTTGTCAACAATTTCTCCTTCTTCTTCTTTATCCAAATATTAGATATCATCATCATTATCCACTATAAGAAAAATAATATATACGAGATAGACTGTATATATTATTGTTATTTTTATTTATTAAGTACCTTTTATGTTTTGAAGAATGTGAGTTGGATCAGTTAGTCTAATATTGAAGATTGGATCACCAGCTTTGATGGTTTGAAGAGAATGTGTGATGACTGGAATAGTGATTAGGAAAGTTCTTTCATTGAAGTAGATGTATGCATTAACAATTTTCCATGTTTGGCATTCATGTGATTTTTTACCGGTCTTATATGTTTAGGTGAATTGCCTTCAAATGGTGTGTTAATTTCATTGACTCCTCCAGGGTGAAGAGTTATTTCTTGTGGGTTGCATATTGCCCAACTGGAGCATAAGTTGGTATTTGCAGGAATATTCCAGGATTGTACTAATTCAAAATAATACTTTTTTTTCTGAAAAATGATGATATTTAGTTAAAATTTTTATGATTTCTTCTTCCATGATTGTGAAGATTTGTTTTCCATTTTGTATTATATAAACAAATCAATTAATAGTTGATTTTATTATGTTGTTCTTTCAAATGTAGTAAAAGGAGTTCATAATTAGAAGCAATATTGTTACATTGGGAGCAAATTAGACTTTTTTGTTGCTGAGTTGAAATTATGTGTCCTTGAAGATCTCTTTGAAATAAAACTGTACAATCATAATTAGGGCAGGTGTATCCATGAACAGAATTAATGTGAGTATAGAGGTTATTTGTTTGATTTGTTTTGTAGTTACTTTTGTTGCAACATAACTTGGATGTCATATTTAATAATTAGTTAGCTAATTATTTTTTTATAAATCTGAAAAATATAATGCCCACTTTAGAAAAAATATTTTTTTCCAAATATCCATTTTTTCTGATTTTTTAAATAAAGTACATTAATATTATTAGGGTACTGCAAATCTTCTCATCCTGGTTTCCGGATGCGGCGGCCCTTTCTCGTGACAAACTATGCAGTGATAATGCCAGTAATCATGGTCGTAGTAAAAGCACTCCTGGAAAATAACCCGTCTGTAGTATGTGGGAAATTTGGCACGCATCAGCGGTGGCGGCAGTGGTAATGAAGAAGCCTGTGCAGGAGGTGAAAAAGGATCTTAGTAAAAATATGTATTAATTTTTAATATTATAACTATTTATTTTGTTATTTTCATTGACATTTTCTTCTTTATTTTCATTGGCATTTTCTTCATTATTTTCTTCTTTATTTTCATCTTCATTAGAATAATATTTATTTAGGCATGTACCTAGAAAAGATAACGAGAAAGTAAAAGGATTTTTTTGTAAAAATTATATGTTGTTATGAATGAGTTTTTTCTAACCATTAGTTTTGAGAGAGACTGCATCTGTAATTGAAATAAATCATATGAAACACAGCAGAGTATTTTTAGAAAATTAGTAAATTTTGTTGTTATTATTGGAATAATAAGATTATTATTTTGATGGAGGAAAATATAATTATTTATGATTTTGAACTGGTTTGATTTTGAAATAAGTTCTAATTTAATTAAATGAGCATTGGGAAAATTAATAACAATCCTGTATCAATTTAACTATTAATGTACTGCTGATTCTACAAGTGCGAGATGTTATTTTTTTTATGCGGGAAAAACATATAAGGGGGCCTAACGAGGGGTTTTTGAGGAGGTCGAGACTTTTTGGCCCCTTACAATGGTCCCAAGCATGGCCAGGGTCCATTTTGGGGCCAAAAAAGTCAAGAGCTCATCAAAAACCCCAAGTATGGCCCCATTATATGTTTTTCACAAATAAATAAGAATCACATATCAAACTTGTAGAATCAGCAGTGCATTGGTATTTTTATGTACCTGTGGCCTACATACGATACTTGATCACAATGAATTATTACTAGCTGTTTATATTCGAAGAGACGACATTTTTACATCAAAGAGATTACATTCAAAACATGACACTGCAGTACAATAATCATTGCCTTTTCTCAATTTTATGTACACTATGATATCCGTAATTATCCAACATTTTATGATATAGGACACAGTAATTTTTAAGTAATCATCACTCGATTACACCTTACCTGGCGCTTTATCTTCTCAAACTTCTCAAAGCCAGATTGCTTTTCACATTTTTATGTTTTGCTTTTACGTAACAATTTTCATTAAATTTTTTCAGATAATTTAAAGGAATGCTGTTGTGAATCCAGATTTTTATCTTAATGTCCTAAGTAAAGAAAGAACAGGAAATACTAATAATAATTCCGATGGGATTGACATGGGTGCACTGTGCGCAGTTACTGGTTAACTGCCCCACAGAGCGTGCATGAAATATATCTAAAATGGATGTTGGGCCCCACACAGCCGGCGGGGTTCAACACAAAACTGTGAACTAACTTAGGTTACTCATACAGTATAAAGGCTTCTTATTCTGGAAGTTAAGACATTAGTCGGGTCAGAGATCTATACACTTAGATACTTTCAAAAAAAATCTTCTGTTTAAAAGGTGTTGTTAGTTTATTTATATTTTGCATATACTGCCTGTTTTAGCCCAACAACTTAAATTTATGAAAATAATTCTATAAAAAAACATTTTCCCATGTTTGGTGTATACCAGTCTACCTTCATTAGTAAAACAGTACTACACAAGGGTCTTTTTCAAATTATGATGAAATCTTTGATAAAAAATACTTTTCACAATGAACAATTACTATTGTATTAGTGGCCTATATGCAATGGTGCTGGGGACCAAATAGATTTTCCCGACCCATTCTTATTGGCTGCTGCTTAAAGGGACAGTGTTGTTACGACCCAGTCAGTATGTACCAAATATAACCATCGCTCTTATTAATAAAGGTATAAAACCTAATTGCTTTATGTTAATTTTCTGAAAAAATTATGTATGTTTTAAATCCATTGTTTTGTAATCCATGGATGATGAGCTAGTTGATTAAGAGAAATGTGATCGGATTTGGCTTAGATCCATTTTAATAATACGATAACATCAAAAGATAAATGTTGGTTTTGGTGTACTATATCAGAGGAGTACCGGTATTGATTATGTCAATGGGGTAATTAAATGGTTTTATATTAAATAATAATTCATAGAGAATTAAACTGAAAGACCAAGTATAAAACCCGTCCGCAGTGTATTTTTATATTGGAAATATTCTGCAATTTTGACTTGATTTGTTTTAACATCAAGAATTATGTTGATGGGTTTAATTTTTCTATGTAAAATATAATTTTGAAAGCAGGTATATGTTGTGATTTACAGTTGTGTAAAGATGGTATATGCTACATTTTCAGGACCATTAGAAGTAAGAAAAAATTGAAGGGCCAATTGTCCAAAATATTCAATTACAATGAAATGAATATTGGATTTTATAGCATAGTCATCTAAATATTTAATAATTCTAGAGACATGTTGCAATTTTTTAGGAATAGAGACTTCTTTAAACTTACTGGATTCTGGATTATAAGTTGATTGAATGACAATTTTGTGATGGGTAATTTTGTTGTATCCAGAGACCTGGGCATTGAATTGTCCATGGATAAGAGTGTGTTTTTAAAAGTATTTTTGAGTGAAGCGCTGTACTTCAGGTAAATGAGTGTTATAGGTATTGTATTCTGTCCATAGCACAAGAGGCCATTTTTTTTCTTCTGAAAATACAATTTACAATTTATAATTAACAATATACAATTTACAATTTACAATTAATATTTAATTTTTATAATTTTTTCATATTTTTTTTTAAATTTTAATGGGAGACTACCAGAAGCCAAAACAAAATACCGCTTATTAGTTAGTTTAATAGTTTGAAAAAATATAAATAAAGCACTTATTAGTTAGTTTAATAGTTTAATAGTTTGAAAAATTATTTGTTAGCTTAATAGTTTGAAAAAATATTTTTACTCATATGAGCTTTAAATATGAGGAAATCAGGTGATTTAAAAAATATATTGTAAGCAAGGAAAGAAACTTTTTGGGGATCATAGTTTTTTCATGGTATTCTTTTTGAAAGTAGCATTAAGCCCTTTCATGTGTGTTAGATAGATGTTATCAGATTTGTTATAGAGTCTATAACATTTTTCTGCAAAATATTCTCCACATTCATAAGTAGAAAGCCTTCCTCTACACAGATACCAGATATTTTTTGAGGATCCTGTTTCAAAATTTTTAGTAAATAAAGCTTTAAATAGAGGAGTTAATTGAGGAGTTACATTTTCTTCAAGATTTTTTTGCCTTACTAAAAAGTGAGAGGTATAGGTATCCATGTATAATCATTGGGCTAGTTTGGGATTTAAATACTTAAGCAAATTATAGAGTCTTTTTAACAGTATTTTTTTATAAACAAATAAAATGTAACATCAAACATGACCTAAAAGTTTTTGAAAAGATTCTTCATAGTTTTTTGAAATTTCAACTTAAAAAATATTGTTATCCATTTCTAAGCAGAATTTTATTTTAGATGATTTCTTTGGTTTTTTGGTCTATTTTTATATTGTTTAATTTTTTGTGTTGAAATATTACAAAGAGTGTAACCGTAACAAGAGTTTAACATTAATTTGATGAGTTCCACTTTGATTTCCAAATCGTGTTGTTTATCAGGATTTTGTTATAGTTTTATAAGATTTTTCAACTCTTTTCTAAGGACTAATTTATTTTCAATATTTTATCTAAGATAGTCATCTATATGGAAAAACAGAGCATGATAAATATCAGGAGTTTCTTCAAAATAAAACATTTAAAGTACGAAATTAAAATATTTGGTGCTCATTACCATATAATACTTATTTTCATGTACACTTACAACTCTGGAAGTGGAGTGACATCTATTTACTTGCTCTTGGGGGAACCTATGGAGAGAGTTGTTTATTCCCTATTAAATTTTTTGGATGATGAATCCAAATATATGATTTTGATTATTTTATTTTTATTTTTTTATTTTTGACAACAATTAAACTAGTAAGAGACTTGTTTTAAATTGCATTAAATTATTTATATTGTTACATTTATAGTTGTATGACATAAGAAATTTGTGGTTTTTTGGTGAAGAATGATTGAATTGACATTCTGGCCACGCCGCCACTCTTTTTAGTTTATTTCATATTTTGGGGTGCCCAAGTCGAGGATCAAACTTGGGACTCCTTACAGCAGCACAACGCGCTACCTGTGGACTACATTGCCACCCTTGTGGGCTACGTTGCCACCGCCACCCTGAGTGGGCTACGTCACCAACCTTGTGGGCTACATAGCCACCCTTGTTGTGCTACGTCGCCACCCTGTGTGGGCTACGTTGTTACCCTTTTGGGCTTCGTTGCCACCCATCAATAGTTGAAGGGGAATCAAAAAACATTTTAAAATGTTCTTTATTATGATTACATCATTGTTTAATTTGTTTGGTTACAGCTAAGGTTTTTTGTAAAAAGTTCTATTCCTTTTTCATTGTTTGATACAGGGCACTCTAAGAGATGCCTGTGAAAATAAATCGAATGGTATTGGATTAGTTTTAAATGAATGGAATCAGTAGTAAGATCTTTGTAAAATTCATTATAAAAGCATGGGGGATTACTAATTATAGTTTAAAGCAGTCTGTAAGTTGATTTCCATTTTGTTTGACATTAGCACAATATCGATTAAAATGAAGGGTGTGATAAAAATTATTTTTGTAACTATAAAGAGTGTTATAATCATCAATTGTGAATCTAGAATAAAACAGAGGAGTGTTATCAGGTATTTTTTTAAGTGATGCACTTGGTTAAAGAGATCCTATGTCAATGGTAGAAATTCCACACGGTTTTTCATAAAATTGTTTGTTCCAATTTTTGATAAGAGAAAAATTAGGCCATGTTTTGTGACAAAGAACAGGTTTTTCTAAGTAATTAAAATGTTCCTTAATAGAGTTGGATTCATCAATATTTCCACAGACAAAACTGGTACATAGACCTACCGTTGCAGCTTGTATAATCATATAATTGTAAAAGGTATTATTAATTTCTTTAGGTACTAATTGTTTTTCTATTTGCTTTGAAGGTTCAATTATAAAAATTTTTGAAATGATAAGTGAATATTGAGAACAGTTTATTTGTAAAAAATTATATAAATGAATAAAATGATAAGATGATAAAATNATAAAATTATAAAATGATACTAAGAACAGTTTCTTTGTAAAAAAAATATTAACAGCCGGTTTTTGTTCTAAGAATGATTTGAATAGTGTTAATAGTATTGAATGTTGTAGAGCACAGTCCTGAATTAAATAGTATGTTTCATATTCAAATAAATTTGAAAAAATTTTCCATTAAAAATAGATTTTGCTTCTCTATGGGATTCTAGGGAAGGTGCTTTACCAAACAAATTATCTTTCCAAAATTGATCATTGTTAGGTTGCAAGGAGGAAATGTAATTTTATTTTTATTTTTATGTAGCTTTGTGCAAGTACAGAATTACTGATACCTTACCTACACGTACCGGTTACTACGGGTACATTGACACAATGGAGGTTGTGGTTGAACTAACTCTTATATTTCTATAGCTGGTTTATATAGGCAATTTACAGGTGAAAAGGGGAGGAGTCATCACAGTTGACCCCCCCCCCACTATAC
>JGI12547J11936_1000501_pt1 | contig 10583 bp, 10 predicted proteins | sample LakEriepJuly2011_2_FD_11936 | JGI IMG/M metagenome (IMG submission 11936)
CAAGAGGGCTTAAATCTTTCAGTCCACGATAAGTTAACCATTGCAAGACACTTAGATGATTTAGGTGTTGGTTTTATTGAGGGTGGCTGGCCGGGAGCTAACCCTAAGGACACAGAGTTTTTTAAATTAGCACAAACTGAGTTAAAACTTAAAAATGCCACCTTTGTTGCATTTGGTGCAACTAGGAGACCTGGTGTTAAAGCTGCTGATGATCAACTGCTTAGGGCATTAGTTGACTCAAAAGCTGCAGCGGTCACACTTGTGGCAAAAAGTCATGATCGCCATGTTGATCTGGCATTAAAGACTCAATTAGATGAAAACCTAGCGATGATTGCAGATTCAATTAAATTTCTAAAATCAGGCGGACAACGAGTGTTCTTAGATGCTGAGCATTTCTTTGATGGATATATTTCAAATAAAGCTTACGCACTTGAGGTGATCAGAGTAGCGGCGGAGGCCGGTGCTGATGTAGTTGCACTTTGTGACACAAATGGTGGCATGCTGCCAGATGAGTTATCAAATATTGTGCATGAAGTATTAACTGCTTCAAAAGCACGCCTTGGTATTCATTGTCACAATGACACCGGGTGCGCAGTTGCGAACTCTTTAGCAGCAATATCTGCTGGAGTGACCCATGTTCAAGGAACCTTAAATGGATATGGTGAACGAACAGGAAATGCTGACTTAGTAAATATAATTGCAAATCTTGAGTTAAAAAAGAATAAAACTGTCTTACCTAAAGGCAAATTGCAAGAGGCTTTTCGCATCTCACATGCAGTTGCTGAAATTACAAACGTTGCACCAAGTGCCCGTCAGCCATATGTTGGCACCTCAGCCTTTGCCCATAAGGCAGGACTTCATGCATCTGCAATCAAGGTTGATCCCATGATGTATCAACATGAAACACCAGAATCTGTTGGCAATGACATGCGAATGTTGGTTTCAGAGATGGCTGGTCGTGCCTCAATTGAATTGAAATCAGTCGAGCTTGGTATTGATTTGGGCGGGGATAAGAACTTGATTGCCAGAGTAGTTGAAAAAGTTAAGGAGCTTGAAGGCAAAGGCTTTACCTTTGAAGCAGCCGATGCATCCTTTGAATTACTTCTTCGCACTGAGGTTTTGGGTAAGCGGCCAAGTTTTTTCACTATTGAAGATTGGCAAACCACAGTTCATCAGGATGAATCTGGAAAGGTAACAAGTAAGGCAACAGTCAAAATTAAAGCAAAAGGTGAAAGTATCTCTGCAAATGGTGTGGGAAATGGTCCAGTTAATGCTATTGATAACGCATTAAGGTCTGGATTAGAAAGCTTTTATCCAGAGCTATCAAAGCTTGAGTTGACTGATTACAAGGTGCGTATTTTGGAAGGTCGTCTTGGAACCGGTGCGGTCACTAGAGTTTTAGTTGAGACCAGTGATGGCAATGGTGAATGGAGCACAGTAGGCGTGCATGAAAATGTGATTGCAGCCTCAGCAATGGCATTAGATGACGCAGTTACCTATGGCTTACTAAGGCAGGGACGAAAACCCGAGTAATCTGCTGATCATGTCTGCTGCCTTGATCACCCAGTATGAAGAGCACTTGGCTTTGGTCAGGAATTTATCTGACAACTCAATAAGAGGATATGTCACAGATTTAGAATCATTTTTAAAGCATATGGAGAAGCTAGGAATAGTTGAGTTTGATCAACTAGAAATTGAACACATTAGATCCTGGCTTGCTAATCTACAAAGTACTGGTGTTGCCAGATCCACTTTAACTCGAAGAATTGTTTCAATCCGTGCCTTTACTAATTGGGCAGCAGCAAATGGTTGGCTGACCTCTGATTTAGGGGCGACCTTAGCTATTCCTAAGCCACACAGAGTGTTGCCAGAGGTGTTAAATGTTGATGAGGCAGCAACTGTAATGAAAGCACTTGAAGATAGAGCAATGGCAGAACCCAGTGCATTAAACAGTCGCGATCTGGCACTAGTTGAGGTTTTATACGGTTCCGGTATCCGAGTTTCAGAGCTTTGTGGCTTAAATCTTAGTGATGTAGATAGATCTAGAAATACTTTAAATGTTATTGGTAAAGGAAATAAACAGCGAGTAGTGCCGTTGGGTCTACCTGCAATGCGAACAATTGAAAGCTATTTAAGCAACGCTAGAGGTGAGTTTGTTAATCAACAATCTGCTGATGCTTTATTTCTTGGCTCTCGGGGTAAGCGAATTGATCAGCGCACAGTACGTGAGGTTGTTTATGAAGCGATGAAAGCAGTTGGTGCATCTATGGGGCCACATGGGCTTCGTCATAGTGCTGCAACTCATTTACTAGAGGGCGGTGCTGATTTGCGAACTGTGCAAGAAATTCTTGGGCATGCCTCTTTATCTACTACTCAGATCTACACCCATGTATCTCCTGAGCGATTGCAAACAGCTTATAAGCAAGCACACCCAAGGGCATAGTTAATGAAAACCCAGTTGCCGGATGCAATTGCGCAGTTAGTAGAAAAAATAACATCACCACAATTTGTTAGAGCGGTTCTCTCTGGTCAACGCCGTAATCTGCAAACCCAGTATCTGCGAATTGATATCAAGCCAGTACTACTTAAAGATGGGCTGAAGCTTCAAATTGTAAGTAGTGATGGCAAGAAAGATTTCACCAAAAATGTGGCAGCAGATTTTGATTTTGCGCAATTACTTAACTCTGGCTACGCCAACCTGCTAGTTGATACTGAAACTGAGTCCTTTCAAGTAAAAGTATCTAAAAAAGATGAGGCACTTTTATCTATCAGTAAGGTGAATTTAAGTAGAGAGTTATCTCATGACCGGCAAAAGCAGCGGATGCTGGCTGAAGGAAATCAGGTTTTCAAAGCACTTGATATGACAGATATTTTGGGGCGAATTAAGCCAAGCAAAATGGATAAGTACAAACAAGTTGATGAGTTTTTAAGATTAATTAATCAAACATTAGATTCTCAATTATTACCTAAAGATGAAATAAATGTTGTTGATCTAGGTTGTGGTCATGCCTATCTCACCTTTGCAGTGCAGGAGTTTCTAACGGATAAGTACAGTAAAGTTTTGATTTTAGGAGTAGATGAGAGGCAAGATTCAAAGCAACATAATGAAAAGGTGGCAGCTAAGTTAAAGGTTGATGCCAAATTTATTGCCGCCAAAATTGCCGATACGCCAGATCAAAAAGTTGATATTGCGATTGCACTTCACGCCTGTGACACCGCCACAGATGATGCAATTTACTGGGCAGTGAAAAATGATGCCAAAGTCATAATGGCAGCTCCATGTTGCATGCATGAGTTACAAACTCAGATTAAAGATTCCCCTGAACCATGGGAGTTATTGACTAAGTATGGGCTTGTCAAAGAGCGGTTGGTTGATTTGATCACCGATTCACTCAGAGCACAGATCTTAAAGTTACTTGGCTTTAGGGTTGATATTGTGGAGTTTATTGGCGGAGAACACACTGCGCGTAATATTTTAATTAGAGCTGTTAAAACTGGAGCAGTGCCCACTGATCTTGACAAACAAAGGTATCAACAAATGATTAATGATTGGCAGATAAAACCATACCTGGCACAGTTACTGGCCGATGAGTTAAAAGCTGCGGCGCAGATCAGCCGGTCCTAGATTTTGGCAGTACCCACTTTCACTTACTAACTCACAATCAATAACCTGATAATTTCCAATTCCAACGCCAATTATTAAGCCAATCGCCAAAGTAGTAAGTGGGGTGGTAATTAGATAGGTCAGTTTCACCTGCCAATCTTGCAGTAACTCCATTTTTTTGCGCATGGGCGGGGGTTGGGGTGTGGAAAATTTGGCATAAATCTTCAGGTAGGATTCATCTCAGCACAGAATCAAAAGTTCTGTGACTTCACGCATCTTAAAGTGATTAATTAATTACTAATTAATAACTTATGGACCTGTTCGGTGTAGTTAGCAATAACTACTCGGTTCTAGATGCTAGGGATCTAGCAAATTGCTTGATCACAAACCGAGTGCTCTTTGTTACTTATTGTGTGAAAACACAACGGTAAATAAAGGAGTGAAAAAGGAGTGTGCCGCCATGGCGGTTGTAACAATGCGAGAACTTCTCGACAGTGGTGTTCATTTTGGTCACCAGACTCGTCGATGGAATCCAAAGATGAAGCGCTTTATCTTTACTGAGCGNAACGGTATCTACATNATCGATATTCAACAATCATTAGCGTTAATTGACGCTGCTTATGANTTTATTAAAGATGCAGTTGCAAAGGGTGGCCATGTACTTTTCGTTGGCACCAAGAAGCAGGCACATGAGCCAATTAAGCAACAATCTGCTCGAGTCAGCATGCCTTATGTAACAGAGCGATGGTTAGGTGGAATGCTTACCAACTTCCCAACTGTTTATAAGCGGGTACTTAGACTTAAAGAGTTAGAGGCGCTTGAAAACGCCAATGATCAACTATTAACTAAAAAAGAGTTACTAGTTCTTCGCCGTGAGCGAGAGAAGTTAAACAAAAACCTAGATGGAATTCGTAATATGACTAAGTTGCCAGCGGCAATTTGGGTAATTGATACTAAGAAGGAGCACATTGCAGTAGCTGAGGCGAAGAAACTTGGCATTCCAGTAATTGCAATCTTAGATACCAACTGCGATCCAGATGAGGTTGATTTTAAGATTCCTGGAAATGATGATGCTATTCGTTCCATCGCACTTCTTACCCGAGTAATGACAGATGCGATTGTGGCAGGATTACAAATTCGTTCTGCGCAAGCAGCAAAGATTGCCGACAAGGCAGCAGCAGAGGCAGCAGCAGCTGCTGAAAAAACAGCAGAGCAGCCACTTGCTGATTGGGAGAAAGATTTAATTAAAGAGCCAACTGAAACAGCGGGTGCATAAGTTGGCATATACGGCAGAGGATGTTAAGAAATTACGGGAGCAGACCGCTGCTGGAATGCTTGATTGCAAAAAAGCATTGGATGAAGCAAATGGTGATTACCAAAAAGCGGTAGAGATCATTCGCATCAAGGGTCAAAAAGGTGTTACCAAGCGCGAAGGCCGTGCGACTTCAAATGGTTTAGTTGCTGGTAAAGCCGAAGGTGATCTTGGAGTACTGCTTGAACTAAATTGTGAAACTGATTTCGTAGCAAAGGGTGAGAAGTTTCAAGCCCTAGCTGATCAACTGCTTAATCACCTGGCAACATCAAAGATTACTGAGCTTGATAAGTTTTTATCCTCAAAACTTTCATCAGGCCAAATAGTGCAAGAGGTAATTGATGAAGGTAATGCGATGTTGGGGGAGAAGATTGAAATCAAACGAATCAGCGTTTTAACTGGTTCACCAGTCTCGTTATATTTACATAAGACATCCCCTGATCTACCACCACAGGTTGGTGTATTAGTGCAATTAAAAAATGCTGCTGAAGTAGTTGGCAAAGATATTGCCCAACATATTGCCGCCTTCGCACCTGTTTATGTCAGCCGGGATCAAGTGCCCGCTGATGAGATTGCCAAAGAACGCCGGTTGGCGGAGGAGACAGCGCGAGGTGAAGGAAAGCCTGAGGCTTCAATTGCCAAGATTGTTGAGGGTCGGGTTACTGGGTTTGTGAAAGAGGTTTCACTTCTTGAGCAAGCATTTGCCAAGGATGCAAAGAAAACTGTGCAGCAAATTTTAGATGAGGCAAAGACTGCCGTGTCCACCTTTAATAGATTCCGTGTAGGTCAGTAAACTTTTCAATACCATAAATTAGGAAAGGAGTGCTCATGTCACGTAAGGGATATAAACGAGTGCTTCTTAAATTATCTGGTGAGGTATTTGGTGGTGAAAAAGGCATCGGCGTAGATCCTGATGTGGTTCATGATGTGGCAAATCAAATCGCTGAGGTAGTAAGAGCTGGTACAGAGATTGCAGTAGTAGTTGGCGGTGGAAATTACTTTAGAGGCGCAGAGCTGCAACAACGTGGCATGGATCGAGCTCGCGCAGATTACATGGGAATGCTGGGCACAGTAATGAATTGTTTAGCGCTGCAAGATTTTCTAGAAAAAGAGGGTATTGAAACCCGAGTACAAACTGCAATCACAATGGGACAGGTGGCAGAGCCTTATGTACCGCGTCGGGCAATAAGACATTTAGAAAAAGGAAGAGTTGTAATTTTTGGTGCAGGTGCTGGTATGCCGTTTTTTACTACCGACACAGTTGCAGCCCAGAGAGCACTTGAGATTGGTGTACAGGCACTGCTGCTGGCAAAAAGTGGAGTCGATGGGGTTTATTCAGCAGATCCTCGTAAAGATAAATCTGCGAAAAAATATGATTCTATTTCCTTTGATGAGGTTTTAAGTAAATCTCTCGCCGTTGCAGATGCCGCAGCTTTTGCACTATGCCGAGAGAACAAACTGCCAATTGTGATCTTTGATCTTAAAAACAAGGGCAATATCAAGCGGGCAGTCTCCGGTGAGAGCATTGGAACTTTAGTTTCCTAAGCCTAATTTATACACTCCTCTAGATTGCTAGTAGAGTGGGATTAATTAAAGGGAGTAAATAAAATGGCAGATTTAACTACCTCACTGGCAGAGTGCAACACTAAAATGAATAAAGCAATTGAGGTTGCTAAAGAGGATTTTGCCACAATTAGAACTGGCAGGGCGCACCCTTCGATGTTTGCTAAGTTAATGGTTGATTACTACGGAACTGGCACACCACTTTCACAACTTGCAACAGTTCAGGTTCCAGAGGCTCGTCTTGCCATGATCACTCCTTATGACAAGGGCGCCATGGCGGCGATTGAAAAAGCAATTAGAGATTCAGATTTAGGAGTAAATCCTGGCTCAGATGGCAATGTAATTAGAGTCAATTTTCCACAATTAACTGAGGAGAGACGCAAAGAGTTTATTAAGGTGGCAAGGAGCAAGGCAGAGGATTCAAAGGTTGCCATCCGTGCTATCCGGCGCTCTGCGAAAGAGGCAATGGAGAAGTTTGAAAAAGATGGCAAGGTTGGTAAAGATGATCTGGCCAGAGCTGAAAAAGAGTTAGAAAAAACTACCAGCGATCATGTAGCAAAGATTGATGAGTTGCTTAAGCATAAAGAAGTTGAGTTGATAGAGGTTTAATGATGGCGGATCTGCACGCTATAAATGATGCAATAAATAAACGAGCAGGTCGAAAACTACTACCATCTATTTTAGTTTCATTATTTCTGTTGGGCTTGATCTTCGGCTCAATAATTATTGAGCCATTACTATTTTTCATCTTAATTTGGGTGGTAATCATGCTTGGGGTGAGGGAGTTAGCCCACGCATATCGCACCGGTGGAATTGAATTACCAGATTTAGCATTGATGAGCGCAGCATCAGTTTTACTACTTGCTACCTGGTTTGCAAACACTGAAGGACTTGCTGTTTCAGCCGGCCTGACCATACCGATTTTAATGTTCACCTTATTGCTGATATCGCAAAGTGATTTTATAAAGCGCTCGACCTCAGCGGTATTTATTACCTTTTACTTAGCGGTTCTGGGTGGATTTATTCTTTTGCTAGCAAACCATGAAGATGGCCCTATCCGCATCTTTGCCTTAGTTGCTTTAATCGCTTGTAATGACACATTTGCCTACTTCACTGGGATTGCAATTGGTAAACATAAGTTGGCACCAAAAATAAGTCCTAAGAAAAGCTGGGAGGGATTAATTGGAGGAGCACTGGCCGCAGTTATTGGTGGCGCTGCAATCTTTCATTACCTTTTTGAAACCACATGGTATGTGGGGGCGTTAATTGGATTAATGTGTGTAGTAACTGCAACCTGTGGAGATTTAATTGAGTCCGCAATAAAGCGAGATTTAGCAATCAAAGATATGTCTAATTTACTACCTGGTCATGGTGGAATTATGGATCGCCTAGATTCGGCTCTCTTTACCGCTCCAGCAGTTTGGTTTGCATTTGAGCTTATTAATCGGTACTTATAGTGGTTGATTTAGTCTTTGATGCCCCTGCTGTTAAGAAGAAGAGTCCAGTACATCTAGCCGATTTAACTGTGGCAGAGCGAAAGGCGCGAGCTGAAGAGTTAGGTCTGCCATCCTTTCGAGCAAATCAGTTAGCGGTGCATTTTTTTACCCATCACAATGATGATGTTGAGTCATTTACCGATATTCCAAAGGAGCTGCGCACATCACTGGCTGATGCTTTTTTACCGAAGTTATTAACGCTAGTTAAATCAGTTACCTGTGATGGGGGTAAGACTAGAAAAGATCTGTGGCGCTTACATGATGGTGTCTTAGTTGAATCAGTTTTAATGCGTTACACCGATCGCACCACCATCTGTATCTCCTCTCAAGCAGGTTGCGGCATGGGCTGCCCATTTTGTGCCACTGGACAGGCAGGGTTAACTAGAAATTTAACTGCAGGTGAGATTACTGCGCAGGTGATGATGGCTGCTAAGGCTTGTGATTTAGGTGAGTTACCAGGTGGTCCTACTCGATTATCTAATGTGGTCTTTATGGGAATGGGTGAACCGATGGCAAATTACAAAGCGGTGATGCAATCCATTAGAAATATTACAAACCCGCAGCCTGATGGATTGGGAATTGGGGCCAGATCTGTAACACTTTCAACTGTTGGTTTAGTAACTGGAATTGAGAAGTTAATTGAGGAAGATTTGCCGGTAACACTTGCAATCTCACTACACACTCCAGATGATGAACTCCGTGACACATTGGTGCCAGTTAACTCAAGATGGAAGGTGAAAGAGGTATTACAAGCAGCAGATAGGTATGAAGCAAAGACTGGGCGAAGATACTCAATTGAGTACGCATTAATTAGAGATATTAATGATCAAGTGTGGCGAGCAGATTTGTTAGGAAGATTATTAAAGAATAAAAATGCTCATGTTAATTTAATTCCACTTAATCCAACCCCGGGATCAAAGTGGACCGCATCCCGGCATGAGGATGAGGCAGCCTTTGTTGAGACATTAGAAGGGTATGGCGTGCCGGTAACNGTGCGAGATACCAGAGGGCGNGAGATTGATGGTGCCTGNGGGCAACTTGCAGCATCTGAGTTGNGTAACNATTCTAAAGAAGAGAAGTAACTCTTGATAAGAGATGCTGTAATTACTAGACTTTTACCAAATTAATCATCCAAGGAGCGCTAAGTGAAGACCCTGCAAAACTTTGTTAATGGCAAAAGATTAAGCGCCACCTCAGATAAGGTGCAGGATTTAATAAACCCATCAACTGGTGAAGTATTCGCCAAAGCACCAGTATTCAAATGCTGCCGATGTTGATAAGGCGATGAAGGCAGCAGCATCAGCTTTTGAGATTTGGAAAGAGACAACACCGGGTGAGCGCCAGAAGGCAATAAATAAAATTGCCGATGCAATTGAAGCAAGAAGTGAAGAATTAATTGGAATTGAATCTGAAAATACCGGTAAACCAATTGCGGTTACTCGGGCCGAAGAAATCGGTCCAATGCTTGATCAAATTAGATTTTTTGCAGGGGCTGCTCGAAATTTAGAGGGAAAGTCAGCAGCTGAATATTTTAAAGGGCACACATCTTTTATTAGACGAGAGCCAATTGGAGTTTGTGCGCAGGTAACACCATGGAATTATCCAATGATGATGGCAGTTTGGAAGTGGGCACCTGCAATTGCTGCTGGCAATACAGTGGTGTTAAAGCCAAGTGATACCACACCAGTTTCAACTCTTTGGATGGCAGAGTTGATGCAGGAGTTTTTACCAGAGGGTGTAATAAATGTTGTGGTGGGAGATCGCGATACTGGTAGGGCATTAGTTGAACATGAGATTCCACAGATGGTCTCTATTACCGGTTCAGTCAGAGCTGGTATGGAGGTAGCAGGAAGTGCTGCTAAAGGTTTAAAGAAGTTACATCTTGAATTAGGTGGCAAGGCACCGGTAGTGATTTTTGATGATGCTAATTTGCAAGCAGCCTGTGAGTGGATTGCAGTTGCTGGTTACTTTAACGCTGGCCAAGATTGCACCGCAGCCACTCGAGTCTTGGTAGAGGCAAGTGCTTATGAGGATGTGGTGGCGTTGCTCTCTGAGCAGGCAAAAAATGTTATTAAAGTAGGTATGCCAAATGAGGATGTATTAGTTGGTCCAGTTAATAACGCAAATCAATTAGCAAGGGTGCAAGGATTCTTAGATCGTGTTCCTTCCCATGCCAGGGTTACTGCTGGCGGCAGCGCAATCAAACGTCCTGGTTACTTCTGGAATCCAACTGTGGTGGCAGATCTAAAACAAGATGATGAGATGATTCAAAGTGAGATCTTTGCGCCAGTTATTACTGTACAAAAGTTCACCGATGAGGCAGAGGCTGTTCGTTACGCCAACGGTGTTGAGTATGGATTGGCCTCAAGTGTTTGGACTAAGGATCATGGCCGGGCAATGCGTATGGCCAAGGCCTTTGACTTTGGTTGCGTGTGGATCAATACCCATATTCCAATGGTGGCAGAGATGCCACACGGGGGATTTAAGCACTCAGGCACCGGCAAGGACCTTTCTGCTTATGGATTTGAAGAATACACTCGCATCAAACATGTGATGACAAACCTCAACGCCTGATAGATTTTCCCCGCATCCCCATACCGCTCCTACT
>JGI12547J11936_1000502_pt1 | contig 10582 bp, 8 predicted proteins | sample LakEriepJuly2011_2_FD_11936 | JGI IMG/M metagenome (IMG submission 11936)
CCTTGTGATCTCCCACGTAAATTAATTGCGCTCCATCCACCTCTTGATGATCTAACTTATTTTTAAATCCATCATTTACTACCGCTAATTGATAACTTTGCAACTGCTTATTGGTGCGAGCATCCTCCTTAGATATTGCAGTAGCGCCAGTCTTTAAATCCACGATGTAATACTTATTATCTGCGGTTAATTCAATGCGATCTATTGCACCAGAAACTATTGCTTTTCCTAGTTTGAACTCAAATTTCTCCTCAACCGCCACTAGTGTGTTTTTGTTTTCAAGATTCCAACCATAAAACTTCTTTAGCATCAGTGATGCCCGGCGATACTCATAATCTTTAATCCAACCTTGATTCATATCAATTAAACTCCACGCGCCTTTCAACTTAGATTCAAGTTGTTCAAGTGATAAGGAGGGGTCATCTTTTAATTGCGCCGCAATTACGTGGATTGCACTTCCTAAAACCTGAGCGGTTGAATCAGCATCTCGGCCCCCTGATTGCTCCAGCATCCACTTAAGCCCGCACTCAGTAAAGGATTCAAGTGAGCTAGGAGAAATCCGAAGCACCTCTTGATCGGTGATCACNGGTGAAGTNGTAGAGGGTGGTGTGATGCCAACCCAATTTCTTGGCTCTGCTGCCTTTACGCCATTACTTGCCAAGGTTTTAAGTGCGCGGGATACAAACTCNNCNTGCTCACCAGTTGCATCCTTGGCCATTCTTCTTAGCTCTGCAACCAATGCTGGTTGAGTAATAGCTCGTTGNCTACTTGAAATCTTTATCTCATCTGGTGCTAATTTTTCAAAGTACCNNGATGGTTGATTATCCTCTTGTGAGACTGCGGTAATAATTAATTTCTCAGTTGCCCGAGATAAGGCAACATTTAATAATCTTTGTTCATCAGCTACTAATCCAGCAGCAGATATTGCATCTAATTGTTGGGCGTTACTAATTCCGTGACGAAAAATCTCCACTAATCGCTCACTACCTAGCAGTGAGCCGCGCTGTCTTAGATTGGGCCAACTGCCCTCCTGCATTCCGGCAGCTGCTACATACCGCCACTGCAAACCTTTAGCTGAGTGCACAGTCATTATCGATACCGCTTCACCTTTTTGCGCAGTGGCGGTGATGCTATCTGACAATATTTTCTCACCCAGTAACTGGTCAATAAACAAAGCTGCACCGCCACCAAGAAGGCGTTCACTAAACCTTCTTGCCACTTCAAATAGGGTAATGACCGCATCTAAGTTTTGATCAGCCACCGCCCCCGCTCTGCCGCCATCAATTGCTTGCTGTTGCCAATAAGTTTGGATCAGCTCACCTTCATAATTTTTTGCATTACTCCAAATGCTCCAAAGCAAATCTGAGATATCTTTTGATTTTGCATAATCTTTTTTAACTTCCTTGATTAAATCATTTATCCGCTTCAGTGGAGTTAATTGCTGCCATTCTAGATCTGGGGTAGAGGTGGTTAGGTGATCAAGGATTAACTGGGTTGAATTGTTTTGATTGCCCTCTTTTTGCTCCTTGGTTAGCGCAATTCGCATTGCACGCAGTGAGATTGCATCCGCCCCAGCAAACTCACCTCTTAATAACTCCTCAATCTGCTCCCAATTTGCTGGAGTTAATTTGAGCTGCCCTAAAACAATCTGTGCGATAGTAATAATTGGCTTTATTGCTGGGTTATCAGCGAGTGATAACGCCGCTGCATCTATCTCAACTGGAATTGAATTAACTGCAAATGCCCGCGCCAGCGCTGCGACCTGTGCGCCAGGTGATCTAAGAATGACCGCCATTGCAGACCAATTAACCCCATCCCTTAAATGCGCTGCCCTGAATTGATGAGCAATAAAATTTGCCTCATCACTAACACTTGCCAGCATTACAACATTTTTTTCCTTATATTTCGATAAACAGTTGGCAGCGTTATTTTGTTTTTAATCCCGGAATCTTCAAGATCGGTAAGTAAATTCTCTGGATCTGCGCCCCGGAATCTGCCAACAGCAGAGTCAGGATCTGCAAAAATAACTAATTCATCACCACTTAACAGTTGTAGTAATTTGCGCTGCGCCTTATCTGACTCTTGAAACTCATCAACATAGATAACTTTAAATAATTTGCGATACTTTTCAAGCAATATTTGATTACTTTCAAGTTTTTCAACTGCTTCAATCACAATTTCACTAGGGTCAATGCGGATTATTGAATTTGATGGGGTGAGATCTTTAAGCGCTGAGACCGCTTTATATCTTCGCCAGAAATCACAAATAGCTGGCCAGTATTTTTGTTGATGCTTTTTACTAGCAGCTAATAACTCATCAGGTGAACTACCTCGCTCAGTTGCTCGGTTTATAAACTCCCGTAACTCTTTAGCAAATCCTCTGGTGGCAAGTGCTGGGATTAACTCCTTTGGCCAAGATGTTTTACTTAGATCTTTAATATCTTGTGCAAGTAGCTCTCTTATTTGGGCATCTTGTTCGGCGCCAGATAGCAGTACATACTTTTTGTTTTCACCCGCGCTTATATTAATTGGATCATTTAAGATCATAAATGCCAGTGAGTGAAATGTTCTAGCGATCGGCTCATTGACAGTATGTGCTTTGGGATTTGCAGCTGCAATCTGATCACGTAATTTGCNCGCACTGCTGCGGCCATANGTAATAGCCAAGATTGAGTTTGGNTCTTCCCCGTTGCTAATTCGATTTGTGATTGCAGAAATTAAGGTTGAAGTTTTTCCACTTCCCCCCTTACCCAGCACCAATAACTTTGTGCTGCGATGATTTACTACCGCTTTTTGCTGCTCATTTAAATCATCCGTTGCGATCGCATCACTTTTATAGGCAGTGCGAATCAACTTAATTTCTGGGGTATTTTTAGGGCTCACCACGTACTTAATTTAACTAGCCAACACCGACAATCCATCGCCAGCCTCACCCATTACAGCTTAAGAGTTCTCGTTTGTTCGCTTTGCTTTAGAGGTATTTCTTGCCCGAGTTGAGCCATCTAAAGTGACCTTTCGAATTCGAACCACCGCAGGGGTTACCTCAACACACTCATCCTCTCGGCAAAACTCCAAAGCACCTTCCATATTTAATTTCTTTGCTGGAATTAATCGCTCGGTTTCATCGGTGCCAGATGCTCGCATATTTGTTAACTTCTTCTCCCGTACACAGTTAACATCTAAATCCTCATTACGAGAGTTCTCACCAATCACCATGCCTTCATAAACTTCATCCCCTGGCTCCACAAATATCGCACCACGATCTTGGGTGCCATAGAGTGCGTAACTTGTTACTACTCCCATTCGATCTGAAACTAATGAACCAGTTGCGCGAGTGCGCAGCTCACCATGCCACGCCTCATAACCATCAAATACATGGTGAAGTAATCCAGTTCCTCTGGTCTCAGTTAAAAACTCAGTTCTAAAACCAATTAAGCCACGGGAGGGAACTCGGTAATCAAGACGGATCCAACTAGTGCCATGGTTAACCATCTGCTCCATTCGTCCCTTGCGAAGCGCCATTAATTGGGTAATTACACCTAAGTACTCCTCTGGTGCGTCAATTGATAACCGCTCCATTGGCTCATGCACCTTGCCATCAATAATTTTGGTAACAACCTGCGGCTTACCAACAGTTAACTCAAATCCTTCGCGCTTCATAATCTCAACTAGCACTGCAAGCTGTAGCTCACCTCGTCCCTGCACCTCCCAAGTGTCAGGACGTTCGGTATTTAAAACTCGAAGTGAAACATTTCCTACCAACTCAGAATCTAATCGACCTTTCACCTGACGTGCGGTTAATTTATTTCCACTCTTGCCAGCCAAAGGTGAGGTATTAATACCAATAGTCATCGAAATACTTGGCTCATCCACAATAATTAATGGCAACGCATGTGGGTTTTCTAAATCAGCAAGTGTTTCACCCAAAGTGATGGATTCAATTCCAGCCACCGCAATAATGTCGCCTGGGTGAGCCTCATCTGCAGGCACTCGCTCAAGTGCTTCAGTCATTAATAACTCAGATACTTTTACGCGCTGCGTGCTGCCATCAGTTTTAATCCAGGTAACTGATTGGCCTTTTTTAATAACACCCTCACGTACTCGACAAAGGGCAAGCCTGCCTAAGAAAGGAGATGAATCTAGGTTGGTTACATGTGCTTGCAGCGGTGCACCTTCATGGTACTGCGGTGCTGGAATTGCAGAAAATATCGTTTCAAATAAAACATCTAAGTTTTCCTCTTTTGGCATGCCACCATCTGCGCACCGTTCAAGTGAGGCTCGGCCAGCTCTAGCTGATGCGTAGACAATTGGAAACTCAATTTGATCCTCATTGGCATCTAAATCTAAAAATAATGCATAAGCCTCATCAACTACCGCTGCAATTCTTGAATCTGGGCGATCTACTTTATTAATTACTAATATGACTGGCAGATTTTTTTGTAATGCTTTTCTTAAAACAAATCGAGTTTGTGGCAAAGGACCTTCGGAGGCATCAACTAATAAAATAACGCCATCAACCATCTCTAATCCGCGCTCCACCTCGCCACCAAAATCTGCGTGCCCTGGGGTGTCGATGATATTTACAATGGTATTTCCACGTTTGACCGCAGTATTTTTTGCCAAAATAGTAATTCCTTTTTCCCGCTCTAAATCCATGGAATCCATCATTCGCTCTTGGCCTTCACCTTGTTTTTTATGAGCCGCAAACGCCCCAGATTGCCAAAGCATGGCATCAACCAAAGTTGTCTTGCCATGATCAACGTGCGCAATAATTGCTACGTTTCTAAGATTCTCCCGTTTTTTAACTGGCAGATCTTTTAAGTGTGCTTGTTTTTTAGACATTAAACCTAAACTCCACTACATCACCATCTGCCATCACGTAATCCTTACCCTCCATGCGCACTTTGCCATTGGCGCGGGCTTGCACCATTGATCCAGCAGTAACTAATTCATCAAAGGCAATAATCTCTGCCTTAATAAATCCTTTTTGAAAATCGGTGTGAATCACACCAGCAGCAGCTGGAGCGGTATCACCTTTATGAATCGTCCACGCTCTGGTCTCTTTCGGACCTGCGGTTAGATATGTCTGTAATCCTAATGTATTAAATCCAACTCTTGCTAATGTGGTTAATCCTGGCTCGGTTAATCCAATTGATTTAAGCAATTCCAGCGCATCCACCTCATCTAAATCAGCTAATTCAGCCTCAGTTTTTGCATCCAGAAATATCGCCTCAGCTGGTAGGACCAACGCCGCTAATTCAGAACGTAATTGAGTATCACCTAATTCAGCTGCATCCACATTAAATACATACAAAAATGGCTTGGCGGTGAGCAGTTGCAGCTCTTTTATTGCATCAATATCCACCTTGCTGCCGCGCAGAAGTTGGCCTTGATTTAATATTTCTGAAGCTGACTTTGCAGCTGCCAAAACTGGCACCTTCTCCTTGATCGTGCGCACCTCTTTTTCAAGACGTGGGATCGCCTTTTCTAAAGTTTGTAGATCTGCTAAACAAAGTTCAGTATTAATTGTCTCCATATCTTTTTTAGGATCAACATTGCCATCAACATGGACTACATCCCCATCTTTAAAAACTCTAATTACTTGGCAAATCGCATCTGACTCTCTGATATTTGCTAAAAACTTATTTCCAAGCCCTGCGCCCTCAGAGGCACCCTTAACAATTCCGGCGATATCAACAAAGGAGACAGCAGCTGGCAAGATTTTTTCGGAGGAAAATATTGTGGCCAACACTGCCAGCCTTGGATCTGGCACACCCACCACACCAACATTGGGTTCAATAGTGGCAAAGGGGTAGTTGGCAGCTAGGACATTATTTTTAGTCAGCGCATTAAACAGGGTGGATTTACCCACATTTGGCAGACCGACGATTCCGATTGAAAGGCTCACGAGGGGTTAAGCCTACGCAAGATTGTCAGTACTTCCTGCCACTATAACCCCATGCCCGCCTCGATCATCTCACTGCTTATCGGCCTAGCAGCCGGAGTAGCAATTGGATACCTATTTAATGCNGTAAGAAATAAAAANAANGGGGGTGATANCACCCTGCTGGATGATTATAAAAAGCAGCTAACGGATGAGCGAAGCAAAACCGAGAACTCAATTAAGTTAACCGCTGAGTTAAATGCAATGAAGTCAACAGTTGAAAAACTATCCAACCAATCAGTTGAGGCTAATCGGATTAGAACCCAAGCTGAAGCAAAACTTGAGACCACAATTAATGAGATGAGACGGGCAAGTGAGTCAATATTTGATGAAACTAAAAAAATTGCCGGTGCACTNTCTAACAGTCAGTCTCGTGGAAAATTTGGTGAGGCGCAATTAGAGTTACTTTTNCAATCAGCNGGGTTNCGTGAAGGTCATGAGTACAGCCGGCAAAAATCCACCACCGATGCTGATTCAGCAGGAATTCCAGATATCACCGTAAAAATGCCAGGGGGCAGCGCCATATTTATTGATTCAAAATTTCCTTTTGATCGATTTCTAGATGCCTTTGGTACTGAAATCGAAAATGAACGCAATGATTTTTTAGCCCAGCACACAAAAGATCTTCTCAAACATGTGGAGGCTTTAGCCAAGCGGGGTTATCACAAATCTGCTGGATCACCTGATTTTGTGGTTTTATTTGTGCCATTTGAAACTTTATTAGCCGAAGCTTTACGAGTTGACCCGGCGTTTTTAGAAAAAGCATTTAAAGTAAATGTCACCGTCGCTACCCCAACCTCAATGATGGCCTTACTGCGCACCATTGGTTATATATTTACCAGAAATAAATTAGCTGATAACGCCGATGAGATTCAAAAGGTGGCAAATACCTTCCTTAAAAATATTACCTTGCTGCATGGAAAGATTGTGGCGGTGGGTAAGGCAATCTCATCAACTGCAAAGGCGTATGAGGATTTAATTCCTACCGCTGAAAAAACTGTATTAAATCCAGCAAGGCGCATTCATAACCTAGGAGTTGCTGGTGATAAAGAAAAATTAGCAATTGAGTACCCAGATTCACCCGGTGATGTAAGGGAGTTAAAGGCGATCTCTGCCGATGATGATTTTATTGAGGTAGAGGAAATTGAAGGTGGCAAAGATGAGTAATTTACCGATTAGCTCACCAATTAAAGGGCCGGGCTTAACTAAGCCAGGGGTAGTAGTTTTACAGTTTTTGATAATCTTTTTATTTGCTGCGATTGAATTAATTTTTCGCTCATCCTTTGGAATTATTACCTGCCTTGCAATCTGGATTGCATTCTTTGGTGGTATTTACTTGGGCCGTATGGCACCTCCTATGTAACTGCAGTTGCCCCACCAGTTTCACTACTGCTTACCTGTCTTATCTTGCTGCCAACTATTGGCGGCTCATCCTTTGCGCCAACTAAGTTGCTAATTGATCTAGTTACCGCCCTAGCGGCAGTCTCTTTTTATCTACTCACCGGTGCTGGGATAACTTGGTTTGTCTGGTTTAAAAAGGAGCGTAACCAAGGTAATCAATCACTTTCCGGCAGCTTTTAATTCCTTTCGCAGCTCCACCGGCAGTGAAAAAAGTAAGTGCTCCTCAGTTGCAGTAATTATCTGCACATCAGCAAATCCACGCTTTGCCAGCCAATCAAGTAAATCCTTAACCAATATCTCCGGTACTGATGCCCCACTTGAAACCCCAACTGTTGTGACACCGCTTAGCCATTCCTCTTTGGCCTCAGCAGCAAAGTCAACTAAGTAAGCAGCTTTCGCACCATACTCAAGTGAGACCTCAACTAAGCGCACTGAGTTAGATGAGTTTTTCGAGCCAACAATTAAAACTAGATCTGCCTTTGGTGCAATCTCTTTGATCGCAACCTGGCGGTTCTGGGTGGCGTAGCAAATATCATCACTCGGTGGGTCAATTAGATTTGGAAAACGTTTCCGAAGCTCAGCAACTGTGGCCAAGGTTTCATCCACACTTAAAGTAGTTTGTGATAACCAGGCTACTTTATTCTCATCTCGCACCTTTATATTTTTAATACTCTCAATACCATCTACTAATTGAATGTGTTGCGGTGCTTCCCCGGCAGTGCCATCAACCTCTTCGTGGCCTTCGTGGCCAATTAATAAAATATCGTAATCATCGGCGGCAAATCTCTTTGCTTCATTATGGACCTTAGTTACCAATGGACAGGTGGCATCAATAGTTTTTAGATTTCGCTCCGCCGCACTTTGATGAACCGCTGGTGAAACACCGTGGGCGGAGAAAACAACTATCGCACCCTCTGGCACCTCATCAGTTTCATCAACAAATATTGCGCCCCGCTCCTCTAAGGTTTGCACCACATATTTATTGTGCACAATTTGCTTTCGCACATAAACCGGTTTTCCATAAAGATCTAAAGCTTTTTCAACAGTAACCACAGCACGATCTACACCTGCGCAGTAGCCACGGGGGGCGGCAAGTAGTACCTGCTTTTTACCGGCTGTGCTCATGGGCTTATCCTAATTGATCATAGAAAGTGGGTAGATTTACCCCTATGCCACCAGAGTTTACCTACCAAGATCTACTGCCAATTGGTGAGGACAAAACCGAGTATCGGTTAATTTCCAAAGCCGGGGTAAGCAGCTTCACTGCAGATGGCCGAGGATTCTTAAAGATTTCAAAGGATGCAATCAGTGAATTAACCCAGGTTGCGATGCATGATATTTCACATTATTTGCGCAGTGAACATCTTGCGCAGTTATCTGATATTTTAAAAGATCCAGAGAGCTCACCAAATGATCGATTTGTAGCAACTGATCTTTTAAAAAACGCCAATATCTCAGCTGGTGGCATCTTGCCGATGTGCCAAGACACTGGAACTGCAATTGTGATGGGTAAAAAAGGGCAGCAGGTATTAACGGAAGAAAAAGATGAAATCTCAATCTCCAGAGGCGTTTATGAGGCTTTCACTAAATTAAATCTTCGCTACTCCCAATTAGCACCGGTTACTACCTGGGAAGAGAAAAACACTGGTAATAATTTGCCAGCCCAAATCGAGATCTACTCTGATACTGATCATCCAGATGAGTACAACTTCTTATTTATTGCCAAAGGTGGCGGCAGTGCTAATAAATCTTTTTTATATCAAGAAACTAAAGCGGTATTAAACCCCACCTCATTTATGAGTTGGCTAGAGGAAAAACTTCGATCCCTGGGCACCTCCGCCTGTCCGCCTTATCACCTAGTAGTAGTAATTGGTGGCACAAGTGCTGAGTACACGGTTAAGGCAGCAAAGCTTGCTAGTACTAAATATTTAGATTCCCTGCCCACAAAAGGAGATGCTAAAACTGGCCATGGTTTTAGGGATTTAGATTTAGAAAAAGAAATATTAAAATTAACTCAAAGCATTGGCATCGGCGCCCAATTTGGGGGCAAGTACTTTTGTCATGATGTGCGAGTTGTCAGGTTGCCCCGTCATGGTGCTTCCTTACCAATTGCAATTGCAGTTTCATGCTCTGCAGATCGCCAGGTGAAGGCGAAGATCACCAAAGATGGCATCTTTATTGAAAAGCTTGAGACCGATCCAGCTCATTTTTTGCCAACTGCAACCAATGAAGATTTAGATGGCCCAGAGATAAATATTGATTTATCAGTGCCGATGGCTGATATTTTGGCTCAACTATCAAAGTATCCAGTTAAAACTAGGGTTAATTTGAGCGGCACATTAGTAGTTGCCAGAGATTTAGCCCATGCCAAATTAAAAGAGTTATTAGATGGTGGAAAACCACTTCCAGATTACTTTAAGAAGCACGCAGTTTATTACGCAGGCCCGGCCAAGACGCCTGCAGGTTATGCCTCTGGCTCCTTTGGTCCTACTACTGCTGGGCGAATGGATTCATATGTTGAACAGTTTCAAGCAGCGGGTGGTTCTTTAATTATGCTGGCAAAGGGAAACAGATCTGAGATGGTTTCAGCAGCTTGTAAAAAGTATGGCGGCTTTTACTTAGGATCAATTGGTGGCCCAGCAGCCAGACTTGCCCAGGATTGCATCAAAAAGGTTGACTTTTAGATTATGAAGAGTTAGGTATGGAGGCAATTTGGAAGATTGAGGTGGAAAACTTTCCAGCTTTTATAATTATTGATGATAAAGGAAATGATTTTTATGCCGAAACCCGAAAGCCATTAAATATTGGGAAAAAACCTAACTAGTTAAAATCCTCTAGTACCATCTTGATCTTTTAAACTTGCTCCACGCCTTACATGGTGTCTCATATCGCTCTTCAATATATTTAAGCCCCCAAGTAATTTGAGTTACTGGATTAGTTCGCCAGTCAGTACCGATTATCTCCATCTTGGTTGCCGGAAGAGCCTGCGCAATGCCATGGGCGCCAGTTACTTTATTTCTTGCTTTGTAATTCCAATGACTCTCTTTAATCCATAATTGATCAAGGCAGGTGAACTNTTTTTCTGACCATTGATACTTCGCAGCAATGATCTCTTTGGCAACCTCTCTAGCGCCATCGGCTAAGCGGGCCAATTCCACCTTGCGAGCAGCAACTGAGATCAGGGCCATGGATGAGGCATCAACAGTTTTCACCGAATCTAACTCAAGTAGGGATGGG
>JGI12547J11936_1000503_pt1 | contig 10581 bp, 7 predicted proteins | sample LakEriepJuly2011_2_FD_11936 | JGI IMG/M metagenome (IMG submission 11936)
TGTTGAAGAACCTAAAAATGCTGAAATTCCCACCATGTTTGCAAGGGCCCTGGTTGACATGAGCAACTTCAAAGCAGCGGCCAGATATTACCTTGAAGCATTGAAAATTGATACTGCCAACAACAGGTTGATGAACGAATTGGGAATGACCTATTCTGCCATGAACGATGAGAAGACTGCGGTCAAGTATTATGAAATGGCCATGGAAAAAGGATACAAGGTAGATAACAACTTCGTTGAAAATCTTTCCAACTCCTATATCGCAGCAGGCATGCCCCAAAAAGGAATGGAGATGTTGTTGAAATTGCTCGAGAAAAGGCCTGGTGATATCGATTTGTTGAACAACGTTGCCAACAACTACTATAGCCTTGGAAATTACAAAGAAGCCATCAATTACTGGGACAAGGTATTGTACCTTGACAGGGAAGAAGCCAGGGCACTTTACATGATTGGCATGAGCTATATCAAAATGGGAGACAAGAACAAGGGTGCTACACTTTGCAACAAAGCAATCGAAATGGATCCAAGCCTGAAACAGTTCAGGAACGTTAGCGGTGGTCCTTTCGGTGGATAAAATATAAATGGGTAGGGATTATGGTTCTGCCCGGGAAAATGTGTGGTTACATTTTTTCGGGCACTTTTATGCCCAGCAAATCCATTCCGCTGGCAATGATGGTTGCTACCAAACTGGATATTTTCAACCTTAATTGTTTTTTCTCTTCAGATTCAGCATTGCCAATGCTCAGTGCAGCATATAAGGAGTTGAAGCATTGCGCCAGCTGAAACAAATAGGTGGCAATGACAGAGGGATCAAAATCATCAGCAGCTTGCTCGAGCACCACTTCGTACTGTTCTGTCAACAAAAGCAAATCTTTTTCAGCTTTCAACAATGGGCTTGGGAAAATTTTGAAAGCATTATCAAGGTCNGATTTTCTCAATACTGATTTGATCCTTGCATGGGTATACTGAACAAATGGACCTGTGAATCCGTGGAAATCAATGGACTCCTCAGGATTGAAGATCATTTTCTTTTTGGGATCTACACGGAGCAGAAAATATTTCAAGGCACCAAGCCCAATGGTATCATACAATTCAACCAATTCCTGTTCTCCAAAATCTTTGACTTTTCCCAGGTTCTGTGTATGTTCCCTAGAGATGGAAATCATCTCATCAATCAGGTCATCAGCATCCACAACGGTACCTTCGCGGCTCTTCATTTTTCCGGTAGGCAATTCTACCATTCCGTAAGACAGGTGGTGAATCCCATCGGCATAGGGAAGGCCCAATTTCTTGCAGATCAATTGAAGCACTTTCATGTGGTAATTTTGTTCATCACCAATCACGTAAATGCTCTGGTCCATGCCAAATTCATCATATTTTTTCTGGGCAAGGCCTATGTCTTGCGTAATGTAAACGGAGGTACCGTCCTTGCGGAGCACCAGTTTTTCATCCAGCCCTTCAGCGGTCAGGTCTATCCAAACACTTCCATCGGGTTTCTTGTAAAAAACACCTTTCGTAAGCCCAAGTTCCACAGTGTCTTTGCCCAGCAGATAGGTCTCACTTTCATAGTATGTTTTGGCAAAATCAGAACCGATCTTTTTATAGGTTACATCGAATCCGGCATAGACCCATTGGTTCATTTTTTTCCATAATGCAATGACTTCCGGATTGCCATTTTCCCAATCAAGGAGCATTTGTTGTGCCTCTTTCATGACCGGCGCCTCTTTTTCTGCAGCAGCCTTGTCCATTCCCTGGGAAATCAGTTGCTCAATTTCCAATTTATAGGCATCATTGAATTTGACATAGTAATCACCTACAAAATGGTCTCCCTTGGTACCTGTTGTTTCAGGCGTGGCCTGGTTGCCATACCTGTTCCAGGCAATCATGCTCTTGCAAATATGAATACCTCGGTCGTTGACGATGCAGGTCTTGGAAACATCATATCCATTGGCTTTCAGGATCTCAGCAATACTCCTTCCGAGAAAATTATTCCTCAGATGCCCCAGGTGAAGTGGTTTATTGGTATTGGGAGATGAATATTCTACCATGATTTTTTTACCATTGAGGGGTGCTTTTCCAAAGCAGGGATCCTGGTAATGTTTGTTCAGCATATCAAAGAAGAAAGCAGGCTGAATGGTGAAGTTCAAAAAACCTTTGATGATGTTGAAAGAATCAAAAAAATCAGGATCATCAGCCATCATTTTATTGCCCAATGCATTGCCCAGTGCTTCCGGCGACGATTTGAGCTGTTTGATCATTGAGAACAATACAATCGTATAATCACCTTCAAATTCTGGTTTTGTTGGACTGACCTGAAAATCACGGTCTGTGAAACGGATTCCATGGAGCGATTCAATTGCCTCGATAGCCTTTTCCCTGATGATTTTGCTTAGCATAAATGTTTAGATTGGTGCAAAGGTACGATTCCCTTAATTTTATTTTGTATGGTTGATCCAATAAAAAATACCAAAGCAATTCAGTGAATGATGAAAAAGACATTGAAAATATGGCTTTATTGGGCGTGGATGGCATCATTTCAGACTATCCTGACCGGTTTAGTATTCTTAAAAACCGNTAATTCTCTGCTGATTCATCAGCTTTACTGCCTTTTTGGTAATTTTACACTTTACTTGAAGCAATGCATACAATTGAAGTAGCGGATAAGCATGTTATTCAACAATTCCTTGAGCTCCCTTTTTCCATTTACAGGAATAATGCACAATGGGTCTGTCCGTTATTGAATGACATCGAATCCGTATTTGATCCCAAAAAAAATAATTTTTTCAGCTTTGGCAAGTGCAACAGGTGGATACTGGTTGATAAAAACAACCAGACCATTGGACGCATTGCTGCTTTTATCAATGACAAAAAAGCATACAACGAAGAACAACCCACTGGTGGTTGTGGTTTTTTTGAATGCATTGATGATCAAGGAGCAGCCAACATGTTATTTGGTCAGGCAAGGACTTGGTTGGAGTCTCATGGGATGAAGGCCATGAATGGTCCTATCAATTTTGGCGAAAATGACATGTGGTGGGGACTTCTTGTGGATGGGTTCACCAGTCCTTTTTATGGGATGAATTACAATCCCCCGTATTACAAGGCCTTGTTTGAGTCATTTGGCTTCACCGTCAAATACGAGCAAATCTCCAACAGAATGGATGTTCGAAAAGGATTGCCTGAAAAAGTGGCCAAAATTTCCAGTTGGGTAGCCAAAAGGAATGGGTACATTTTTCTCCCCCTGGACACTGCTGACATTCCTCGGTTTTCAAGGGATTTTAAGGAGATATACAACGATGCCTGGAAGGATTTTGAAAATTTCACTGCCATAACAGATGCAACCGTTGAGGAAACCATCAACAAAATTAAACCCGTGATGGATCCCAATCTCATTTGGTTTGCTTATACCGCGAAAAATGAGCCAGTCGCCTTTGTTATGTTTCTTCCGGATACAAATGAGTTGATCAAAGGCCTCAATGGCCGCTTGGATCTGCTGGGCAAACTAAAATTTGTTTGGAACAAGTTTACTGTCAAACACAAGAGATTGCGTGCCGTCATCATGGGCACAAAAGAACAATACCGCAACATGGGGCTTGAATCCTGTCTGTTCATGAAGCTCCAGGAATATATTATGCCCTTGAAGCATTATGAAGAGCTTGAATTATCATGGGTAGGTGATTTCAATTCAAAAATGCTTGCTTTGCATGAATCAGTAGGGGCCACATATTCAAAAAAGCATACCACCTACATGTATACATTTTAACCTGTTTAACTGTTTTTCTTTGAAACCATTGATTGAAAATACCCTTGATTTTTTTTACCCTCTTTTCAGGAGATTTTTTGACAGGACAACCTACCGGTATGCAGCCTGTGGAGGGGTGAATACAGTATTTGATATATTTCTCTTTTTTATCAGCTATAATTTTATACTCGATAAACAAAACCTTGATCTTTCAATCGTTACGATCAGTCCGCATATTGCTGCTTTTCTCATGTCATTCGTTGTGAGTTTCCCCACAGGATTTTTTTTGATGCGTTTAATTGTTTTTACCGCTTCTCCTTTGCGGGGCAGGGTACAATTTTTCAGGTATTTGATCACCGTAAGTTTCAGTTTATTCCTCAATTATTTTTTCCTCAAACTCTTTGTGGAACATTTTCACCTTTATCCCACCGTTTCAAAAGTGATTACCACTTTTTTTGTCATTGCATTCAGCTATATCTCCCAACGGCATTTTAGTTTTAAATCAACAAAAGCTTCAACATGATGAATGAAGCAACTACGCTTGATGTCCTGATCATTGGTGCGGGCCCCATCGGTTTGGCCTGTGGTATTTCTTGTACAGAAAATGGCTTATCTTATTTGATTGTTGAAAAAGGTCCCCTTGTCAATTCCCTTTACAACTATCCACTCAACATGACCTTTTTTTCGACTGCTGATAAACTTGAAATTGGCAATGTTCCTTTCGTTTCACACAACCCCAAACCCACCAGATCAGAAGCGCTGGAATACTACCGAAGGGTATCCATGCACTGGAAACTAAAGTTGGCTTTGTATGAAGCAGTGGAATCCGTTACACCATCATCAAAGATTTTTACTGTAAAAACATCCAAATCCCTTTATCAAACCAAGCACATCATTATTGCATCAGGCTTTTATGATATTCCCAACCTCTTGCATGTTCCGGGAGAAGATTTGCCCAAGGTGCACCACTATTACAAGGAACCACATATTTATTATGGTCAGAAAATTGTTGTGGTGGGCGCTGCCAATTCTGCAGTGGATGTGGCCATGGAAACATGGAGAAAAGGAGCGGAAGTGACCATGGTCATTCGGGATGAACAAATCAGGGAGTCTGTGAAGTACTGGATTCGGCCAGACATCGAAAACAGGATCAGTGAAGGCTCGATCAAGGCCTATTACAATGCCTCGATTGTTGCCATCAGGGATAATGAAGTAGAGATTTCAACATCCGATGGCATTGAAACCATTCCCAATGATTTTGTACTTGCCATGACAGGATATCTCCCTGATTTTGATTTTTTGGCATCTATGGGTATTGCCGCAGGTACCGATCCATATCAAACGCCGGTGCACGATCCCAACACCATGATGACCAATATTGAAGGGGTTTACCTGGCTGGAGTGATTTGTGGGGGCCTAAAAACCAACAAATGGTTTATTGAAAACTCACGCAACCATGCCGACACGATCATCAGCCATATTCTCCAAAAAAGCTGATTGCGATCATATTTCCCCTTTTTTATGCCATTTTGATCGATAAAAACAGCCATAATGATCTGTTTGTCATGCTTTTGAATTGAAAACTGACAAGATTTCCTGATTTGATGAACGGCATATCTCTTGCACATTACGATTATCTAAAATCTTAAATATGGCAAAAATCATTGGAATAGACCTAGGAACGACCAACAGTTGCGTTTCCGTAATGGAAGGTAACGAACCAGTTGTTATCGCCAACGATGAAGGAAGAAGAACTACCCCCAGTGTTGTGGCATTCCTCAAGAATGGCGAACGCAAGGTAGGAGATCCTGCAAAACGTCAGGCCATTACGAACCCCATCAACACCATTTCGAGTGTGAAGCGGTTCATGGGACGTGGTTTTGATGAAGTAACAGAGGAGATAAAACATTGGAGTTACAATGTGGCCAAGGGAGACAACAATACCGTAAGGATTGATATTGATGGTCGTCTTTACACACCACAGGAAATCAGTGCCATGGTACTTCAGAAAATGAAGAAAATTGCCGAAGACTATCTTGGACATGAGGTGAACGAAGCAGTTGTTACTGTACCTGCTTACTTCAACGACGCGCAACGCCAGGCTACCAAAGAAGCCGGTGAAATTGCAGGACTGACCATCAGAAGGATCATCAACGAACCTACTGCTGCAGCGTTGGCCTATGGACTGGACAAAAAGAATATAGACAGCAAGATTGCCGTTTTTGACCTGGGTGGTGGAACATTTGACGTTTCCGTTCTTGAGTTGGGTGATGGTGTTTTTGAAGTGAAATCTACGAATGGTGATACCCATCTTGGTGGAGATGATTTTGATAAATTAATCATGGACTGGTTGGCCGAAGAATTCCAAAAGGAAGAAAACGTTGACCTGAGAAAAGATCCTATGGCCCTTCAGCGGTTGAAAGAAGCTTCTGAAAAGGCAAAAGTTGAACTTTCAGGTTCATCTGAAACAGAAATTAACCTCCCTTATGTTACCGCCATTGATGGGGTTCCCAAACACCTGGTTAAAAAACTGACCAGGGCAAAGTTTGAGCAACTCGCTGACAAATTGTTTGAGCGCTGCTTGAAGCCTTGCGAGCAGGCGTTGAAAGATGCTGGTATGAATGTGAGTGAAATTGATGAGGTTATCCTTGTTGGAGGATCTACCAGGATTCCTAAGGTTCAGGAGATCGTTGAAAAGTTCTTTGGCAAAAAGCCCAATAAAAGCGTTAACCCAGATGAAGCTGTAGCCATTGGTGCAGGCGTACAAGGTGCTGTACTCACGGGTGAGGTAAAGGATGTGTTGCTGCTTGATGTAACCCCATTGAGTTTGGGAATTGAAACCCTTGGAGGAGTAATGACCGTTTTAATTCCTTCCAACACCACCATCCCTACCAAAAAGTCTGAAAGCTTCTCTACTGCTGCTGATAACCAGCCTGGTGTTCAGATCAATGTTATTCAGGGAGAAAGGCCAATGGCCAACCAGAACAAGACCCTTGGTATTTTCAACCTTGACAATATTCCTCCAGCACCAAGGGGTGTACCTCAAATTGAAGTCACATTTGATATCGATGCCAATGGTCTGATCAATGTTAGTGCAAAAGACAAAGGCACTGGCAAGGAACAGAAGATTCGCATTGAAGCAGGAAGTGGGTTGACCAAAGAGGAGATTGAAAAAATGAAGGCCGAAGCAAAAGCCAACGAGGCAACCGACAAGGAAGCCCGTGAAAAAATTGAGAAAATCAATGCCGCTGACGCCCTTATTTTCCAAACAGAAAAACAAATCAAAGAGTTTGGTGAGAAGATTCCTGCAGAGAAAAAAGCAGTCATCGAATCAGCCCTTTCTAAACTCAAAGAAGTGCATAAGTTGCAGGATGTCAACTCAATAGAAGCGGCAACCAAAGAACTGAATGATGCATGGATGGCTGCCAGTCAGGACATGTACAATGCCACACAAAGTGCAGACCAGGCCGGACCTCAACCCAACGGACAAGAAGCGGGTGGAGCCAAAGCATCTGCAGACAATGTTACTGATGCAGAATTTGAGGAGGTTAAATAGCAAAAAAGACCATAAAAAAGGGGATCCAAAGATCCCCTTTTTTATGCCAGTTCCATCCAAGTATGGTCTGCAAGGAGTTTAACTGCTGCGGCACATTTTTTAAACGGTCCGGAAGCGCCCCATTCTCTGGGGCTGACCAATGACAGAAAATGGCTTCCATCTTTTTTCTCGTAGAGGTAATATTGTTGTCCAATCACCGGAGTGAAATTCAATTTTGCACTGTAGATCAATACAGACAACTCTTTTCTTCTTTGAATTTCCTGGGCTTGTAATGCCAGCAACTCAATTTGCTGCCTGATTTGGGTCAGTTGCATATTGGTCTGTTCTTCCATGGCCGTCAGGGATTTGTGTCTGATCATTCCTTCCTCAGTGGGCCTGATCACAGCGCCGGAAACAGAGGTTGAATAGGGGAGCACACTCATTTGCTTGTGGTAATAGGAAATGTTCTGGTAGGCGTTTCCTTCTTGATTTGTGCTTTGCTCTGTGACTTTCAAATAACCATTGGGCTGGATTTCATGGAAAATGCGAAGCGTTATTTCATCTGTGATCAGCAACAAAATCTCAAAACTGATGCTGTCTATGAACTGTACCTTGGCTTTTTCAGCTACTCCTTGGTCTGTCATGGAATGAAAATCTCCATCTGCTTCCAGTACATAATCGGAAGAAAAGGCTTGGTTTTCCAATGTAACCCAATTCATCTCTACACTGAGGTTGTTTCGCTCTCCGGAAGCACTCAACTTGTAGATGCCGGATTTGGGCCTTTCCCCTTTTTCATAAATTCCTTTTTCAGGGAAAAGTTGCCATGAGTATAAAAAGTTATATGCCTGAATCATATTGTTTTAACAAAATTTATTCCTGATGGTTCTAAAAAATATTATTTTGAATTGGCATTCAATGAATTGACTTAATTTTACATTGTATGACCATTGAACAAATAAAGAGTATGAGAGACCGCCTATCCGTCTTGAGGAGGTTTCTTTGACGTCGAAAACCGACGATATAAAATCAATGAGGACAAGCTAAAGTCACAATCTCCCGGATTCTGGGACGATAACAAGCGTGCTACGGAGATCCTCAAAACCATCAAACTTAATGAATACTGGCTCAACCTNTATACGTCAACTGATGCTGCTGTAGAAGACCTGGTGGTATTGTTTGAATTCTGGAAAGAGGGTGAGTGCTCCGAAGAAGAAGTAAAACTGGCGAATGACAAGGCCATAGCATCCTTGGATGAAGCTGAGTTTAAGAGTACGCTGAACCAGCCCGAAGATGAACTTCCTGCTGTGCTACAGGTCAACAGTGGTGCTGGTGGAACAGAAAGCCAGGACTGGGCCGAGATGTTGGTCCGAATGTACAGGATGTATGGTGAAAAACAAGGTTGGACCGTTACAGAATTGGATTGGCAGGATGGAGATGGTGCAGGTATAAAATCCGCAGTTTTGCAGTTTGAAGGTCCTTTTGCTTATGGTTTTTTGAAGGCAGAAAATGGCGTTCACCGGTTGGTAAGGATTTCTCCTTTTGATAGCAACGCCAGGCGTCATACTTCTTTTGCTTCAGTTTATGTGTATCCGTTGGTGGATGATTCCATAGAGATCGAAGTCAATCCTGCTGATTTGGTATGGGATTTTTACCGCTCCGGTGGAAAGGGTGGACAAAACGTAAACAAGGTAGAAACGGCAGTAAGGCTGAAGCATATACCCAGTGGTATCATTGTTGAATGTCAACAAGCGAGGACCCAGGGTGAGAACAGGGAAAAAGCCCTCAAGATGCTCAAGAGTAAATTGTACGAAGAGGAAATGAGAAGGCGAGAAGAACTCAAAAATGCCAATAACGCCTCCAAGAAAAAAATTGAGTGGGGAAGTCAGATCCGCAGCTATGTTTTCCATCCTTATAAAATGATCAAAGATCACAGAACCGACCATGAAGTGGGCAATATCCAACCGGTAATGGACGGTGACCTTGATGGTTTTATCAAGGCCTATCTTATGATAGAAAAAGAAAATGTTTCAACTTAAAATTGCAATATATGAACAACGGTCATTACAGTTTGCCTATTCCTGCCAATGAACCCATCTTAACATACGTACCAGGTTCAACAGAACGAAACAGGTTGAAAGAGGTCATCAATGAGCTGAAATCCACCAGTATTGATGTACCCATGTACATTGGTTCCAGAGAAATCAGAACCAACAATAAAGTGGCCATGCGTCCTCCGCATGAACGCAAGCACGTATTGGGATATTTTCATGCAGGTGAGGCCAAGCATGTAAAAATGGCCATTGGTGCAGCATTGGCTGCAAAAAATGACTGGGAAGCCATGCCATGGGAAAGCAGGGCTGCAATCTTTTTGAAAGCGGCAGACCTTATCGCAACACGCTACAGGCCTTACATCAATGCAACCACCATGTTGGGGCAAAGCAAAAATGTTTTTCAGGCAGAAATTGACAGTGCATGTGAACTCATTGATTTTTTGAGGTTCAATGTTCATTACCTGGGAGAAATATACCAACAACAACCCGTGAGTGCAGCGGGTATTCACAACCGACTTGAATACCGTCCGTTGGAAGGCTTTGTATTGGCCATCAGTCCATTCAATTTCACTGCCATCGGTGGAAATCTGCCTGCTTCAGCAGCACTTTGTGGCAATACCGTAGTTTGGAAATGTGCCAACNCACAGGTTTACTCAGCCCAAATGTTCATGCGCATCATGAAAGAGGCTGGCTTGCCAGATGGCGTCATCAACCTGATCTACGTAGATGGACCTACGTTGGGTGGAGTATGTTTCAGCCATCCAGAATTTGGAGGGGTTCATTTTACCGGTTCAACAGGTGTTTTCAACCAGATGTGGAAAACCATTGGTGAGAACATTGCCAAATACCGTTCTTACCCAAGGATTGTAGGTGAGACCGGAGGAAAAGATTTTGTCATGGTGCATCCTTCTGCTGATCCTGATGTTGTGGCCACTGCCTTGCTCAGGGGAGCATTTGAATTCCAGGGACAAAAATGTTCAGCTGCTTCAAGGGCCTATATTCCTTCCAACCTTGCCGCTGCAGTAAGGAAAAGACTGATTGCGGGCATCAAAAGCTTTAAAATGGGCTCTGTTGAGGACTTCAGCAATTTTATTACTGCAGTCATTGACGAAAAATCTTTCAACAAGATCAAGTCCTATATCGACAAGGCAAAAAGATCTTCTAAGGTGAAAGTGATTGCAGGCGGTAACTGCGACAAATCGATTGGTTATTTTATCGAGCCAACCGTTATTGAAACAACCGACCCCAAATAT
>JGI12547J11936_1000508_pt1 | contig 10527 bp, 10 predicted proteins | sample LakEriepJuly2011_2_FD_11936 | JGI IMG/M metagenome (IMG submission 11936)
CCGGTTCTTGATTTGGCTTCCAAAATATTGGAATGGATGCGAGAGTCTGCGACGGCACCCTCTTCTCGTTGGTGGGATGCGTTTTCGGATTGGGTGGAGGAATATGCGGCCGGTGGTTCGGAGGAAGATCCCCGATTGTTAAGGGGCTTAGGGCTGGCCGTCAAGGATTTTCGACTTCATTACGAGCCCGGTCAGCGAGTTTTTTTGGCTTATTCCAATGCGTGGGTTTCTCGTTTTAACAATCAATACAGAACCTTGGTTCAGCGGAGGACCGGTACCAGACCCCGTGATGGGGAGCCCTTGTTGGTGGTTCGGAACCAATATTTGGCGGGGGGACAGATGTTGGCCAACGGGGAAGAGGTTCGTTTGCTTCGCAAAGTAGGACGAACCCATCGTCATGCAGGCATGGCTTGGTGCAATGCAGTGCTGGAATGGGTGGGACTTGACGGGGAAGCCCGGGAATTTGAGTCCAAAATCTGTTTGGACCTTTTGGATTCAGGTCAGCCCGGACTGAACGCCGCCCAGCAACAGGCTTTGTGGCAGGCGAGGTCTTTGGATAAGGAAGAGGAACGAGATCCGTACATGCAGGCTTTATGGGTCAAGTACCCCTATGCTCAGACGGTCCATAAAGCCCAAGGCGGAGCATGGCCTCGTGTTTATCTTTTGTTAGAAAAGCCGTATTCGTTTCAGGATTCGGTGGGCTATTTGCGGTGGTTGTACACGGCGGTTACCCGTTGTTCGGATCGTTTGGTTCTGGTGCAACCGGGTAAATAGCGGTTTAGTCGGGTCTTGTGGTGTGGTGAAAATGGGTGAGGAGAGCCCCTTCCCGGAGGGATAGATCCGTTACAACGAAGGGGATGCCTTGGGCGGTATCGCAGAGGGCCAGCATGAGGGCGGATGCGTGAACGATGGCATCGGTCGAAAGAGGATGAAGAGATGGATGGGGATGGGGAAGGGTTTGGGTGGCTGCTTGTCCAAAGGCCTGGCAAAGCGAGCGGGTGATTTGCTTGGATTCGGGCTGATACGCCTGGGCCCAGCGGGCCAGGGTTTCGTAGGGTCCGGCCGTTCCTACGATGTGCAGAGGCCGGTGGGCCAAGAGGGCGGCCCCCAATTCGGATTCAAAGACGGCCCTCAAGGACGCATAACACGCCTCAAATGCCCGTAAGTAAGGGTTTTGGGGGTGGGCGGGGTCAGCGCTTGGGTTGATATGGACCGGAAAATCCCGCAAGAGTTTGCGCATGCCCAACGGCAGAGATACGGCCAGGAAAACCGAGTCTTTCCAACACAAGACACATTCGACGCTGCCACCGCCGATATCGTTGATGAGGACCGGACCTTGGTCCAAAAGACCGCAGGCTTGCAGACCGTATCGGATGGTTTCGGCCTCTGTTTCTCCTGATATCGTGCAGAGCTCGCAAGGAATTCTCCGACCTTGGTGTTCCTGGTTGCTGAGTCGAAGGCTGCAATCCTGCAACCAAGATTCGGCATTGGGCCATTGCCTCAGGGCCGAGGTCCCGTACCCAAACAAGACCGTTGCACCGTGCTCGATGGCATCGTTGGTGTGTTTTTGGAGGGCTCTCTCGGCTCTTTGGAGGGTTGCGGGGCTTAGGTTACCAAATCCATCTTTGGCCAATCCGACTTCGATATCTGCTCGGTGAAACCATTGCGGTACCCCGTCAGGATCCAGTGTGCCTACCACCAATCCAAAGACATTGGTGCCAAGGTCAACGACGGCGATCCGTTGACCGCGTTCCAGGGAGGTTGGTCGTTGGCGGTCTATCGGTAGAAGAGCCACTTGCGCAGCAGATTAAAGGAGACTTTTTGGCCGTACATCAAGACCCCGATACGGAAAATTCGACCGGCCAGCCAAACGGCCAGGACAAAAGCGGCCACCAGCAAAAACATCGAGAGGGCCAATTCCCAGCCGGGGACCCCAAAAGGCAAACGGACGACCATGACCACCGGTGAGGTCAGGGGAATCATACTCATCCAGAAGGCCAGGCTGCCGTGGGGGTTCTGCATAACAAATTGCGAAGCAACAAAGGACAAGATGATGGGGAGGCTGATGGGGAGCATGAGTTGTTGGGAATCTCCTTCGGAGTCCACCGCCGACCCTACCGCAGCAAAAAGGGCCGCGTAGAGGAAATACCCGCCCAAAAAATAAAACAGAAAGAAGGGGATGATGGTTTCCCAAGGCATTTGCCCTAGAATTTGCATCCAATCGGCTTGGGCATCAGCTGGGAGGCTGTTGACGGTGCCAGGGACCGATGCCGTGCCGGGACCGGATCCCAGACCCATCGCGCCAATGGCGGTGCTTATGGCGGTGCCAAGCAATAACCATAACACAAACTGAAAAAGTCCAACGGAGGCAATCCCTAGGATTTTGCCCATCATGAGTTCAAAGGGCTTGGTGGTCGATACCAACAATTCCATCACACGGCTGGCTTTTTCTTCGATAACACCGCGCATGACCATGCTGCCGTACATAAAGATGAACATGTACATCAGGAGAGCTGCACCAAAGCCCAAAAGCATGGCGGTTTCGGTATGGCTGTCTTCGCTCCCTTGGTCGGTCCAAACCGAGGTTTGGAGTTGAACTTCGGCTCGTAAGCTTTCAATGACTTTGGGGTCCAAGCCTTGTCGCTCCATTCGCAAACGATAGAGGCGATCGTTGAGGGCGCTTTGGATGCGTTCGGTGATTTTGAGACCAGCCGCTTGGGCCGAGTAGTAGCGGGCCTCGACATTCAGGTTGGAATCCGGGGCCTGTAGATGCAAGAGGCCGGCATCTTGATCCTCCAGAAGTTCCCGAATGTTGGCGCTATCGGCCGGGACAAGGACTCCGTTGCTGAGGGTTCCTAGGGGGAGGACCTGGAATTTTAGACCGTTTTGGTCTTGGAAGGCATCGGATAATTGACCCGAGGGGTCGTGAACCCAGACCGTGGTGGAGTCGTTGTTCCACTTGGCCATGAGAACCGGCACCAAAACAAAAAGCCCAAAAAGCAAGGGCCCCAAGATGGACATGACGATGAAGGTGCGGCTCTGAATACGGGTAAAGAATTCTCGGCCGGCGACGATGAAAATTTTGTTCATGCGAAGGGTTGGGTCGGGTTAGCGAAAGATATGGGTTGTGTTAGCGGATGGGATGGCGTTGGTGGCGCTGTTATCTGCGTCACCCAAATTGTCGGTGCCGACCGCCTGAATAAAGATGTCCTGAAAGCTTGGGAGTTTTTCAGAGAAATGCAGAATGTGACTGTTGCGATTGTAATGATCAATGAGGGCGGGCCAATGTTGGGGTTCGGCCTCAAAGACCATGCGGGTGATAGCGTTGGGCTCTGAGGTGGTGGTGGTAGAGGATGGAGCGGGCAAGGGGGCGGGCGGCGGCGAGGCCGGGTCGCCGGCGCAGTGGATCTCAACGCGGTTTTTGCTGTATTGCCGGCGAACGGCCTCGGTCTCGCCAGACAGCACCACCCCTGCCCGGTGAATCAGGACAACGTGCGTGCACAGATCCTCCACCGTTTCCATGCGGTGCGTCGAAATGAGCAGGGTGGTGCCCGCCGCCCGCCTCTCCAGCAAGATGTTCTTCAACAATCGGGCGTTGACCGGATCAAAACCCGAAAAGGGTTCATCCAAAATCAGCAAGTCCGGATCGTGCATCAGGGCAGCCACCAATTGAACTTTTTGTTGCATGCCTTTGGAAAGCTCCTCGGCTTTTTTGTTCCACCAGGACTGCATTTCCAGGCGGGTCATCCAATGCTTGGCCGCCTGCAATGCCTGACCCGAATCCAAACCCCGAAGCCGGGCCAGGTAGAGCAATTGCTCCCCGATTTTCATTTTTTTGTAAAGCCCGCGTTCCTCGGGTAAGTAACCAATTCTGCGGGCATGTTCCGGCCCCAGTTCGCGGCCGTCTAACCAAATGCTCCCGCTGTCCGGGGCTGTAATCCGGTTAATCATCCGAATAAGGGTCGTTTTGCCGGCTCCGTTGGGACCCAACAAGCCCATGATTCCGCCCTTGGGGACTTGCATGCTTACATCGAGAAGGGCTCGGTGGTTTCGGTAGCTTTTGCTGACGGAACGAATGTCCAAAAAGGCCATGGTTTGCGATTTAATAAAGAAAAGAAAATAGAGATCCAGCGGAGGGGTCGGAGGGCTTAGGCCTGGACAATCCAAGGCTGAAGCAAGGGGACTTTTTCGGCTTGCACAAGCACATAATTGTACGTGGCGCTTTTGGAGAGCCGTTGAGTGGGGACCAGGCCCTTTTCCTCGTCAACATTAAAATACAAGTAGCCCAGATCTTTCATAAAGTCTTCAACGTAGGATGCAATCGATTCGTCTAAGATTTCAATAAGCAAACTAGGCTTCCAAACTTTGAATTGCTGAAATCCAGCCAAAACCTGGGGTTCGAATTTTTCGACATCGATTTTGACTAAATCCACCCCATGAATTCCCTCCTCGCTCAAGAGGCGGTCCAAGGAACGAACTTGCACAGTATAGGATTGCTGCTTTTGGTTTTTGCCGTGGGTGTCTTGTAGAAGAGACGCCTCGTAATGATTGTCAGTTCCTTCGTACAAAGTCGCCTCCCCATCTTCGGCACCGCAGGCCAACCGATGAAGGTGGAGGGGTTGTCCGTTCAAATCGTTGTTACGCTCCAGGATTTCAAAAACACGGGGAACCGGCTCAAAGGCATGAACCTGGGCACGGGGGTTGGAAGACCAGGCAATCAGGCTGTAAATTCCGGTATTGGCCCCTACATCCAGGACCGTATTGGCTTCCCGACTCAGTGCCGTCCAAACCCCGGAGCTTACCCGCTCCCAGCCCCGTTCCAAGCCACCCCAATAAAGCAGCGTCTCGATATAATGACCTTGGTTGAACATGCGGAATCCTCGCCCCGCCCCACCCTGAATGGTCATGGTGCCATGCACAAACAAATGCCGGGTCCAGGACATCGGCAGGCGTCCCCAGCGTCGCAGGGGTTCCATGAGGTAAATCCGCCCGGGCAGGAGGGCGTAGATGGTTCGGAAAAGGCCCAGTTTCATGCAGGTTTTGGGGTTATGAGGGGTCTTGTGCCCAAAGATATGGGGTTAACCTGCCTTATATTTGGCCCGCTATGAAGGCAGAGCCGGCCCCCCTGGCGGACTTGTTCCGTCAACCACTTCAAATATTTATCACCACCCACCACAAACCCGATGCGGATGCTTTGGGTTCTTCCTTGGGCTGGGCCCATATCCTTCGCGCTGCCGGCCATCGGGCCACGGTGGTCGTGCCCAACGATTTCCCCTCTTTTTTGGATTGGATGCCCGGGCGCAACGAGGTTATTGACTTCGAAAAAGACCCCCTCAGGGCCCAGGCTTCTTTGGAGGAGGCGGACTTGGTTTGTTGCTTGGATTTTAACGATCTCAAGCGTAACAACGAATTGGGCGAACGCATCGCCGTTTCCGGCAAAACCATCCTCATGGTGGACCACCACCCTTACCCCAAAGATTTTGCAACCCATCGCTACCACAGCGTCCAGGCCTCCTCAACATGTGAGCTCATCTTGGATTTGTGCAAAGATTTGGGATGGATGGACTTCCTCACGACCGATGCGGGTGCTTGCCTTTACGCGGGCTTGGTGACCGATACCGGCTCATTTCGTTTTGCATCGTGCACGCCCAATACCCATCGCTGGGCCGCCTTGCTCCAGGAAAGAGGTCTGCAGCATCATCGGGTTCACGAAGCCATTTTTGATCAAATGCCGGCGAATATTCTTCGATTTCTGGGCCATTGTTTTTTGAACCGGCTTCATGTAATGGAGGAATACCATACGGCCTACCTGGCCATTCCTCGTACCGATCTCGACGAATTTGGCGTCCAAACCGGGGATACCGAAGGATTGGTGAATTACGCCCTCAACCTGAAGGGCATGCGCTTTGCATCGGTGATGATTGACCGGGGTCCCGCAGTCAAAATGTCCTTTCGCTCCAAAGGCGAAGTGCCCGCCAATCTTTTTGCGTCCACCTATTTTGAAGGCGGGGGACACTTGAATGCAGCGGGTGGCCAAAGCAGCGACAGCCTAGCCCTAACCGAACAACGTTTCCTGCAAGCATTGCATGTCTTTGGCCCTGTCCATCTCCAGCAACCATGAACCATCGCTGTCCTTTTTCCCTCGCCCTTTGGTCTGGGATTCTACTCTTTTTGGTGGCTTGCCAAGAATCCCGCCAATCCGGCCTGTCCGCTCCCTTCAAAACCAAGGGCGGACTGGAATACCGATGGCACCGCAAGGGGGCTCCGGTCAAAGCAGAGCCCGGCGATATCATGGAATTGCGGATGCAGATTTATGCAGGTGATTCTTGCCTTTACGGTGGGGGCGCTCAATCAGAAACCTGGAGCCTTCAGCTAACCCAACCTACCTATAAGGGGAGTATCCAAGAAGGCCTCGCCCTCATGGGACGTGGCGACAGCGCGACCTTTTATCCAGTGGCCGATTCGGTTTTTCGTTACGATCTAACTCAACCCAAGCCTTCGTGGTTGGATGGTTCTTCCAAACTGCGCATCGAGATAGGGGTACGCAGCCTTCGCAACGAAGAGGGTGCTATTCAGACCTTTATGCTTCAACAAGGCATTCCCGATTCTTGCCGTCATGCTTCGGGGTATCTGCGTTATGTTCTGGATCCCCTTGGCTCTTCGGACAAATCAAATCGCCGCCTCAACGGTCTAGGGAAGTTGCTTCAAAACGGCCGTAAATACAAATTGTTGGGAAGCATGGGGGTATTGGGAGGGGAAACGGTCCGGGAATTCACCGAGCTAGAGCCCTTTTATTTTGTTCAAGGCCAGGGTCAAATCAAGCCCGAAGGTTTGGGGCTAGCCTTGGCCACCTGCCGCGAAGGGGATTCAGTTTGGGTTGTGTTACCGTCCTGGTTAGCCTACGGCAAAAAATCCCTACCAGATGCCGGTGTTCCGGCGTATGCTTCGTTGTTTTTTCAGTTGAGGGTGCTTGGAGAACCTGCTCTCAAGACGTCGATGTCGACCTCAAGGCGTTAAAAGCCTTGATCTTGGGGTGGATCATGCTGAACCATAGGGGCGGTATCAAAACAGGAAGGATCAAACCAGCATAACCCCCGGGAAGGGTGGGTCCGTCCTCGTGCGTTTTGAGTTGATAATAAGGCTTACCGCCGTACATATGATGGTCCGCATGACGGCTTAGGTCGTAGAGCATAAAACGGCTAAAAGGTTTGTCGCTTTGCCAGGCATGATGGGCACGGACCCTTTCGTTTTCGGCGCGCTCCAGTCCGTAATGTTCAATATAATTGGTGTATTCGAGGAGTATATCCGCGAACAGGGCCTGACCAACATAGACGACGGCCAGCAAAGGATGAATCCACCCGAGAACCCCCAGCAAAGGAATTTGCAACAAAGTGTTACGAATCATCGCATTCCCGGATCCGTAGGGTGTTCGGCCCGCCTTGCGTAGTCTTTCGGCCTCTGATTCAAGGGATTGCATCCATTGACCCCGGATGCTCCGTACAAGGAATTGATAGAAATGCTCTCCATAGCGGGCCGAGGCATGATCCAAAGGCGTGGCTACATGACGGTGGTGAACGCGCAAATGGTCAATCGCAAAGTAGGGGTTCATCACCAAAAAAAGCAGGAAATCTCCGGCCCTTTTCCAGGCTGTCTCTTTGCGGTGGATCATTTCATGGGCCGCTACAATACCCATGGATCCGCTCGAAAAACCGGTGGAGAGAACCGCCCCCACCAAGGAGGAGCCTTCCAAAATCCCTTTATACGTTCCCCACAACAAAGTCCCTATGCCTGCCAAGACCATGGGTATGGCCATAACAACATACAAATCAGGCAAGCCGTTTTCGGTCACCGCGTCGTTGTTTCTTTGTTGTCGTAGGATCCACTCCAGCGAGTTAACGACCACCAGCACAAAGATGACATTGGACCAGGCCCAGGGTCCCCCCATCGTATTGCCCCACAGGGTGATGAGTCCCGGAACCAAGGTCAAGGCGTAGGCGTAAGAACGGTTCGGGTTGTTTGCGGCTGGGGTATTCATGATCGGGAGGCTTAGGCTTTGTATTTCTTTTGGAGAAACGCGATGGTGGCTTTCATGATTTTGGTCAGAACCGCGGTATCGATGTCGGCTAATTTCTGGATGTACAAACAGGCTTTGGCGGCTTTGAATTTGCCGAGGCCCTCCAGCAAAGGAGCATGTTCCGGTTCCCCCGTGTAGACGTACAAAGAGATAGCGGCCTTGCGCGGTGAAAAACCAACCAGGAACCAATCCCCTTCTTGGCGACTTTTTTCGGATTTGTAATGATAGGCCCCAAAGCCAATCATGCTGGCACCCCACATTTTGGCGGGGCAACCGCTGACTTTTTCCATCAAGGCGATGAGGTCAAGGCTGTCTTGGCGTTTCTGGTCGGTCTGGGCAAATTGTTCGACAAAGGCCAGAACATCGGCGTCGTGGACCCTGGTTTTGAGGATATTCTTAGCGGAATCAGGCATGCTACGAATTTAAGACCAAAGCCGAGGATTCGTGGCTAGGAACGGGAGTTAGCTTCGTTGGTTGGCTTCGTTGGTTGTTGGAGGTGGGCGATAATTTTATCAGCGAGTACCTCGGAGATGGCTTTGTAGGATTCAACGGTCCAACCAGCCACATGGGGGCTGACCATAACCCGGGGATGGGCCAAAAGCCGATCCATCCATAGATGGTCCCAGTTTTGGGGATTTTCGATGGGTAAAGTGTCCAAGCAGGCTCCCTCCAGGATATTCTGCTCCAGGGCCTGGACCAGGTCCGGCAGGTTGACCATAGGGCCTCTGGCGGCATTGACCAATAATTTGAGATGACGAAATCGCCGCAGGTAATCCCCTTGAACCAAGTTACGAGTCTGGTCGGTCAGGGGGGCATGGAGGGTTAGAATTTGAGCCTCGTTGTAGATTTCTTCCATGGTGGATTCGACGACCAAGGGTTGAGCGGTCGAGGCATAACCATGTTGGTACTTGTCGTAAACCAAGACTTTGCAACCCATGGCTGCCAAAAGACGGGCTGTTTGGGAACCGTTATGGCCGTAGCCAATCAAGCCCACCACCGAACCGGCCAGCTGACGGCCTCTGTTTCCCTCTCGGTTCCAGATGCCCTCTCGGATTTCTTGGTTTCCTTGGTTGAGGCGGTTGAGCCAGGCCAAAATCATGGCCAGTACATGTTCGGCAACAGCCAGGCGATTTCCTTCCGAAGCGTGGATTAATGCAATGTTATTTTTGGAAGCAAAATCCGTATCAATGCCATCGCATCCAGATCCAGCGCGGGCAATCCATCGCAAATTCACCGCGCGGGACAAGGCAGCAGCGTTCAACTTCATCTTGGATCGGATCACCAAGCCGTGCACGGCCAAGTCGGTCCGCCCCAGTGCCTTCAAAATCTCCTCAGGATCTGCGTCGGACCCATCCAAAACCTCGCAAAGGCCCGATTCCTGAAGGCGTTCTGGGAGCAGCGGATGAACCGCATCCAAAATCATAACACGATGAATATTCATTGATTAGGATGATGTCTTTTGATCAGATAAGGTTTCTTCGATGGCCTGGGTCAGCTCTACGAAGGCCTGCACGGGTAATTGCTCTGCGCGCAGGTGAAGGATGTTCATGCGGTCGCTGTATCCTTCGGGCAAAACCTGTCCCAAGGCATTGGATAACATTTTGCGTCGTTGATTAAAAGCCGCTTTGACGACCCTGAATAACAAACGGTGATCGCAGGCCGGTGGATTCCATCGGTTCTTGAGTCTTAGGACCCCGGATTTAACCTTGGGTGGCGGAAAGAAAGACCCTTCGTTGACGGTAAATAGGTACTCGGTTTCAAAAAAAGCCTGTGTCAAAACGCTGGTAATGCCGTAGATCTTGTTGCCGTGGACGGAGCAAATACGCTGAGCCACTTCGCGCTGAAACATGCCAACGCATTCACCAACCACGGCATGATGCTCCAAGACCTTGAAAACAATTTCGGTGCTGATATGGTAAGGAAAATTCCCAACGACTCCCCAACAGGCTTTGTTTTTTTCTTGGTCTTGTTCCGAATCAAGGGTTCCCGCAGGGCCGGTATCACCGGGGCAGGGCAAGGGATTCCAACGAAGAAAATCCCCGACCATTTGTTCAGGTTGGGCGATTCGGTGTTCCAGCAGGTATTGGATGGACTCTTGGTCCACCTCGGCCAGCCACAAACGGTAGGGAAGTTTGAGCAGGTGCTGGGTGAGTTGACCGGTTCCAGGCCCGATTTCAAGCAGGTTGGGGTAGTCGCCCCAGCCCGTGAGGGACAGTGCAACCTTTTCGGCAAGTCGCACATCGGTCAGAAAATGCTGACCCAGTTGCTTTTTGGGGCGAACGCGGTCCATGGCCCGGCTAAAATAGGTTAATTTTGGGCTGTGGAATCGTTTTTGCCCTTCGTTTCCTGTTCCCCATCGGCTTTATGAGCAAGGTACAGGCCCAACACAAGGTCCTAGGCGTCTTGGGAGGCGGACAATTGGGAAGCATGATGCTGGATCCGATTCACCGACT
>JGI12547J11936_1000509_pt1 | contig 10522 bp, 10 predicted proteins | sample LakEriepJuly2011_2_FD_11936 | JGI IMG/M metagenome (IMG submission 11936)
CCCCAACCCCGCCCCTCCCGCCACCCAGTAAAAAGATTCAGCCGAACTACTCAGAAACGCCCCCGCACTCACCCCTAACCACACTCCCAATGAACTCAGAAGCACCACCCTCGATCCCGCCCGATCCTGCCACCAGCCCGTGCCCAGTGCCCCTACCACCGCCGCCACCTGCAAACAGACAAACAGCTTCACCGTCTCCTCTAAAGTAAAACCGATTTCCTGCGTCGCATAAATCGACGCAAAACCCACCACCGCACTTAAACCCGCTAAAGCCATCGTCAGCCCCACCAGCAAACTCATACATTGGGGATGACCCTTCACCGTTTTCCAAATCATCCTCCACTCAGGTTCCACCGACTTTTCCATCTTCGGCACCGCCCGCTCCTTCAGAAAAAGCAGGGTCGGCAAAGAGGCCGCAAAGATAAAAGCCGCCGTCATCCAAAATACTCTCCTCGGTCCCTCCTCACCCCCACCTTGTAAAAGAAACAGGGCCAATCCCAATGAGCTCAATCCACCCAGATACCCAAAGGCCCACCCGTAGGCACTCACCTTTCCCCGGCTTCCCGGCTCCGCCAACTCCGGCAAAAATGCAGCCACCAGATTCTCTCCCAAAAGAAATGCACTATTCGCCAAGACAAAAAATGCCATGGCCACCACTACTCCTCCCGCCACTCCAAATCCCGCCGTTCCCGTGACACAAATCAACGTCACCCCTACCAGCACCACTTTTTTTGACGCCCGTCGATCCGCCCACCTTCCCACAAACGGCCCTGCCACCATCGCCAACCCCGCCGAAACTGAAAGTCCTGCCCCCCACAAAAACTCCGCCCACTCCGCCCCCGCACAGATCTTTTTCGTGAAGAAAACCCCGCCCACCACCGTCACCACCACCGTGACAAATGCACTGTTGGCAAAATCGTACCAACACCAGGCAAAGATCTCCCCCCGTCCCGCCATTTTTCTGCTCCTCATTTCGTCACAATCGCCCCTCTGTAGGGACGCAGGCCTCTGCGCCCAATTTCGGCCTCAGAGCCTGGGGCCCTACAGAATTCTGAATCTCGAATGACCGAACCTTCTGTAGGGACGCAGGCCCCTGCGTCCAAAATCAGGCCCTGCGTACGTTTTTTCAAAATTTCTTTCTGCACGGTTCCCAAATTACCCCCGAAAAACGGCCATTCCCACCAATTCCTGACCAAACCTGCCCGAACTGGATTATTTTGGAGATAAGACCACGTACTTACCCCCGTTTCCCAACTCCTCAATAAGTGATCAAAAATGCCTTTTTGCCATTTCCAATCCCCAGAGAATTCTTTCTGAGTCACGCGCTTCACGTAATGCGACCAATCCGAGAGGTGAAAGACTCTGGATTTCGGTCCCAGCAAAACATGAAGATGATCAGGCATGATCACCCAAGCCTCATGAACCCAATGATCCAAACGGGTAAAAAGCCTGAAAAGTACTTCCGCAAACCTTGGATCAGCCAAAACGGGTTTGCGCCCTTTTACGCAAAGGGTCACAAAGTAAAATTCCGAGACTTCCATCGGAAGGGTCACGGCGATTCTGGGTGGCACACTCACCATGGATAAGACTACGTTTTCATGAAAAGGATTCGGTTTTTTTTGCCCCAAACCTTGGATTCAATGCTCTGTAGGGACGCAGGCCTCTGCGTCCAAAAGCAGGCCTCTGCCTCCAAACCGGCCCCAGAGCCTGGGGCCCTACAGAAACTTAAGTATTTACCCGCAAATCTTTCTTAAATAGTCCCACGAATAGATTCCCGTTCCGTGCCCATCCTCCCAAGTCGGTTGAATCGCATACCCGCCCACCCGCTGCATTCCCTTCAACCGAAAACTTTCTTGCGACAACTTCATCTCCACTCCGGGAATGGGTCGCGTCAGCCCAGGTTCTCCACAACATGCCGCACAAGGACAATGCCTGCGCACCATCTCCAAAGATAAATAACTTTCCTGTCCGCCTGGCCAACGTATGGCCAGCTCCCCCCCAATCACCTGTAGATCCTCCGGCGCCTCCAAGCCGCCTTAGCTCGCCAAGGGAAAGAGGGCGGTCAACCGACGAACCTCTCCTCGAACCCCCTCCAAAGCCGCCGGATCATTTCGCTTCTGCAAAGCTTGATGAATCAGATTGGCGATATCGAACATCTCCGATTCCTTCATCCCCCTCGTGGTCATGGCTGGTGTTCCTAGCCGTATCCCCGACGGCTTCATGGGAGATGCCGTATCAAACGGAATCGAATTCTTGTTCGCCGTGATTCCGGCCGCATCCAATGCCTCTTGCGCCACTTTTCCGTCGATGCCCATCGGTCTTAAATCCACCAGCATCAAATGATTGTCCGTCCCTCCCGATACAATCCGATATCCATGCTTCTTCAATCCCTCCGCTAAGGCTCGTGCGTTCCGCACCACCTGCGCTTGATACTCCTTAAACTCTGGCTTCAACGCCTCCAGGAAGCAGATCGCCTTCCCCGCTATCACATGCATCAGAGGTCCACCCTGAACCCCAGGAAAAACCATCGAATCGATTTCTTTGGCATACTTTGCCTTGCACAAAATAATTCCGCCTCTCGGACCCCGTAGGCCCTTATGGGTCGTTGTCGTCACAAAGTCGGCGTGAGGCACAGGGTTGGGATGCACCCCTCCCGCCACCAACCCCGATACATGCGCCATATCCGCGAAAAGAAGTGCTCCCACTTTGTCGGCAATCTGCCTCATCCGTGCGTAATCCAGTAACCGGGAATATGCCGAGGCGCCCACCGTGATCATTTTGGGCTGGAACTCCAGAGCCGCTTTTTCCAGTAAATCGTAATCCACCCGCTCGCTCTGCGGATCCACCCCGTAATGCTTCACCGTATAAAACATTCCAGAAAAATTTTTAGGATGCCCGTGAGTTAAGTGACCCCCATGCGCCAAATCCATCGTCAGAATTTTGTCCCCGTGCTTCAGAAAAGCGAAATAGACCGCCGTGTTCGCTTGTGCACCCGAGTGGGGTTGCACGTTGGCATGCTCTGCCCCAAACAGCTCTTTCGCCCGGTCGATCGCGGCTCTCTCCACATCATCCACGAATTCGCACCCCCCATACCAGCGACGTCCCGGATACCCCTCCGCATACTTATTCGTCAGACAGGAACCTTGCACCTGCATCACTGCCGGACTCGTAAAGTTTTCCGACGCGATCAGCTCAATATTTTCCGATTGTCGGCGATGCTCCAGCCGAATGGCCTCGGCCACCCTCGGGTCAGTTCTCTCCACGTCCGGTCCTACAGGATTGCCACCACTACCTTTCCCCAAATTCGCCAACCGGTTTACCGGTTGTTCAAACCTCGCTCCACGAAAGGAAGCAGAAATCCAAGCCTGCACACACGCTCTCGCATCCGAGGCGCCCAACTCATCCGCCCCTAAACAAAGGACGTTTGCCTGATACCGCTCACGCGCCAGCCGAGCCGACTCCGGCGAGTTCGCCACCACCGCCCGCACACTGGAGAAACGATTCGCCCCCATGCACAAGCCGATTCCAGATCGCCCCACCAAAACCGCCCCCTGCAAACGGCCGCTGGTAATCGATTCGGCTGCCGCTTTGGCAATTTCAGGAAACTCCTCCGTCCCACCCGCAGACAGCATCACCGTTAAACACCCCTCTTCACGCAAAACCTCCGCCGCTTCACTCATCAAAATCCGCCCTGAGGCGTCCCCCGCTAAACCGATCGCCACGGCCGCTCCCACCGGTGCGGTTCCCGCCGCAACTCCGTTTCGTACCACTTCCATCAGTGAAGGAATAGACTGCTGAATCTGGTCTCGGCAAGCCCGATACGTTTCCCGGGACTGCCCAATCGGATCATCCAACTCCCGCTCTTCGGGTGATAAGCCGGGTTGAAATTCCCGAAGCATAAAAGTTTTCTCCGCCGCCGCTGGATAAAGGAGAAGTAAGGAGTCCAAATGGCCATAGGTCATCACAAAGATGCAATCTGCTTTTCGCACCATCTCCTGTTGAATCGGTCGACTGCGCAATCCACTAATATCCAGCCCCTTCTCCTTCATCACCTCGACTGCATAAGCGCTGGGCGACTGCCCATCCACCGCTCCGATTCCGGCCGAGCTTACCTCAATACTCCGGTCCCCATTGACCTGACTACGAAACAGCTCCTCGGCCATCGGACTCCGACAGACATTACCCGTACAGATGAAAAGGACATGCTTCATGTTGGATGCGAAGCCTCTAAATGTGGCCTCGAAACAGGCATGGGTCAAACGCTGCTCGGCGGGCAGGTGGGATTTTTCTTAAACCGCGTAAAAGGTCCCCTGCCCTCTGTAGCCCCCTGTCTTGCGGGGTGCGCTTGGGCTCATCCTTCTTTCCTCCCACCGTTCGGATTTCCTCCATCTCTACATCCTCATCTTGAATCAAGGACGCTTCATTGGCCCGCTTGATCGCTGGAACCTCCGCCACAGTGGAAGCAATCGTGGCCTCACCCCCAGGCCAAATTTCGGTGTCCACCACCGTGCTGCCCACCAAATTTAAATCCGGGGGCAACGGCCTTCCTGCCGCCGCCTGTCCCCCCGGCAATAAAATCTCACCCTGCATCTTGAAAAGGGATCGACCGGTGGAAAGACGCGTCTCTGCCAACCACCCCATCTGCCCAGCCGTCGATTGCCCGATCAAGATCGCCCCCCCACGCTCTTGCAAAAGGTAGGCCAGCAACTCACCCGCTCCCCGAAGCTCTGGCCCAACCAAAACAATCAACGGATATCCCGCCCCCAATCCCAAAGGTTGCCGGTCAGAGCGAAAAACCTTTTCCTTAGAAACTCCATCCCGCCAGGTAAACAACACCTCCCCAGGACTGACAAATAAACCCGCCACCTCAGTTGCCGCCTCCAAACTCTGTGACGGCAGACACTCCCGCAAATCCAACACCGCACCCAACGGATTTTTCTGCTTCCAAACCAACCAGTCTCGTCCCATCGCCTCTGCCACCGCCACTCCCAAACTTCTCACCCTCCAATAGGCCACTGGCCCCGGCAAAAGTTCTGCGACCCAAGGACGCTCCGGGGACGCCGCTTTTCGCGCCTCCCCCAAAGCCCATCGCCCTGCCGACAGCTCTAAAGCCTTGCTGATTTTTGCCGGTGTCACCTCCTCCACACTCCCTAAATAACGCGCGATCTCCCCCGCCTCCGCAGCCTTCAAGGCACCAATCGGTTGTGGAGCAGGCACCGCCGCCGGACGCACAGGCGTTGTCGCGGTTTCCGTCCGCGCCCTTGGGCGCGCCTTGCTCCTCACCCTCTCCACCACCTCGGAAATGCGGCTCTGAATCTGCGGAATCCGGGGTGTCAGCAAAACCCCCAACCCTAGGCCTAACCCAAGAAGCACAAGACCTCGAAGAAAATTCATCTGAAGTTCACCTTACCTTTTTGCAAAAAATCTTCCACCCCCACTTCTCACCCCTAGGAAACAACTTTTCCCAAAGCCCGGTGCCCAATATCTCGCCGAAAATGTTGCCCCGAAAACCGAATCTGACCCACCGCCGCATAGGCTCGCTCCCTCGCCGTCGCAAGATCTGCTCCCCAACCGGTTGCCGCCAAAACCCTCCCCCCCGAAACCTCTACCCCGCCCTTTCCCTCCTTTGTTCCCGCATGAAAAATCGCCGTATCCTTCATCTCCCCACCCAATTCGATTCGTTGCCCAAAAGTCGGTTCCGCCGGGTACCCCGGAGCCGCCAAAACCACCGTCATGGCCGCCCCCTTGCCCATTTGTATCGAAAGCTTTGATAAATCCCCATCCGCCGCCGCCACCAAAAGATCCCACAACGGAGAGTCCAAAAGCGGCAAGAGAACCTCCGTCTCAGGGTCCCCAAAACGACAATTATACTCAAGAACCTTTGGCCCTTCCTTCGTCAACATCAACCCCGCATACAGCACTCCCCGATAATCGATTCCCTTCGCCCGTAAACCCTCAATTGTCGGCCGCAAAATCGTCTCCTCCACCTCCTGCAAAAGTTTCGCAGTCGCTCGAGGCGCTGGTGCATACGCCCCCATCCCGCCAGTATTCAAACCCGTATCTCCCTCTCCCACCCGCTTGTGATCCTGCGCACTGGGCAAAAGTACCCACCTCGTCCCATCGGTTACCGCATGCAAGCTCAACTCCTCCCCCACCAGAAACTCCTCCACCAAAACTCTCGCCCCCGCCTCACCAAAAACTCGGCCCTCCATCATCTCCTCAATCGCCTTTTTTGCCTCCGCATGACTCTCCGCAATCACCACTCCTTTTCCTGCCGCTAACCCATCCGCTTTCACCACCACAGGACACGAAAGCCTTTCTAAAAAAATCAGCGCCCGACTCTTTTCCGTAAAAGAGCCCGCCCTCGCCGTTGGAATCTTTTGCGCCACCAGCAACTCTTTGCAGAAGGATTTGCTCCCCTCTAGCTGCGCCCCCTTCGCCCCCGGCCCAAACACCCTTACCCCCACTTGCCTCAAACGATCCGCTAAACCCGCGCAGAGCGGCGCCTCAGGCCCCACCACCACTAACCCCGGCTTCTCACGCGCCGCCCAACCCACAATTCCCTCCAGATCCGAAGCCGCAATCGGAAGATTCGTTCCTACCCGACTCGTTCCTGCATTTCCTGGCGCAAACCACACTTTTTGCACCCTCGGATCTTGAGCAAATTTCCACCCCAGGGCGTGCTCCCTGCCTCCCCCTCCCACAATTAGAACCGTGCATGCATCCATCATGAAGATTTCTGTTTTCGCAACTTGCGCGATTTACGAAAGCAAACATTTTGCCCAAGGAGTGGGATTTTACCAAAACCCACAAACAGGTATTCTCCTTCCATGTCCTCCTGCCCCTTTCTCGCCCTATCGGAACGCCTGCGATTGACCGGACGAAAAAAACCTCTCCCCCTCGCCCAGTCCGCCGAGACTTTTCTCCGCCTATTGAAATCGGAAAAGGGAGCTCCCTCTCCCACCCAGGCTCGTTTTCAAGAGGTCGCTCAAACAATCCGCAAAACCGGAACTTACTCCCTGACCTACCCAGAGCTCAGCTACGGCTGCCGTCTCGCCTGGCGTAATAGCGTTCGCTGTGTCGGCCGCTTTTTTTGGTCGAAACTCGACGTGCTCGATGCACGACACGCCCGTACCGAAGAAGATATCTACCACGGCTGCCTTCACCACCTCGAACACGCCACCCACCACGGCGACATCCGCTCCACCGTCACCGTGTTTCCACCCGCCGACTCTCAAGGTCGCGGCCCGCGAATCTGGAACTATCAACTCAGCCGATACGCCGGCTATCAAATCAACAAGAAGCAGATCCTAGGCGACCCCGCCGAAGTTGAGTTTACCCAAAACTGCCTCCGCCTTGGCTGGAAACCCCCGAAAAAACGAACCCCTTTTGATCTTCTCCCCATCATCATCTCTCTACCCGGAAAAAAACCTCGTCTTTTTCCACCCCCAAAAAAAGCCACCCAAGAAGTTTTTATCCGCCACCCCGACTCCCCTTGCCTCAACTCCCTTGCTCTTCGCTGGGTTGCCCTTCCAGTCGTCTCCAACATGCGACTCGAAATCGGAGGCATCAGCTTTCCTGCGGCCCCCTTCAGCGGCTGGTATATGGAAACCGAGATCGGCGCCCGAAACTTTGCCGACGAAGACCGCTATAACCTTCTTCCAGAAATTGCTCGCCGACTCCGTCTCGACACCTCACGCCCCGCCACTCTTTGGAAGGATCGTGCCCTCGTCGAACTGAACCGCGCCGTTCTCCACTCCTTCACACAAGCCAAAGTGCGCATGATCGATCACCACTCCGCCACCGCCTCTCATCTCCGCTTCGAGGAAGACGAAGCCAAGCTGGGTCGCCCCGTCTTCGGACGTTGGGACTGGCTCATCCCCCCACTTTCGGGCTCCCTCACCAAATTGTGGAACCGCTCCTATAACCCCACCGAATTCTCACCCAACTTTCTCCCTCAAAAACGCCCCTACTAATCATGCGCTCCCTCATTCTCTGCGGGCTTTTCACATTTCCTTCGCTCCTCCCCGCCCAAACCCCCGCTCCCTTTCCCTGGCCGGAAGGCGAGAAACTCACCTACCTCATCCAATGGGGTCCCATCGATGCTGCTGAAGCCACTTTCACTGCTCGCGCTGAACCCAAACGCGAAGGCATCGAACGATTCGAGCTTCTCCTTCGCTCCCGCGGACCGATCGAAGCCTTTTACCCGATCCGCACTCGTATCACCTCCCTGACACAACTTCTCCCCTGGCGTACGATAGAATATATTCAGGATCGAAGCGAAGGAGGTAACATTCGCAATCGCCGAACCCTCCCCGACTACTCGGTCCGGCTTGGCCGCTTTTTCCCCGCACCCGGCAAAGCCGAGGAGAATTTTGATCTCCTTGAAGGTCCATATGAGGACTTCGGTTCCATGCTGTACCACGTCCGCGCCTACCCATGGCAACCCGGAAGCTCCGTCACATGGCAAGTCATTGAAAATAAAGAGCCCCTCTTCGCGAAAATTACCTGCAGTAAAATCGAATCCTTCGAGCTGGAGGATCTTGCTCCTCGCCGCTGGATCGAAATCTTGGGTGAACCCTACGGCCCCTCCACCCGCCACAAAGGCTGGATGAAAATATGGATGACCGACGATGCACGCCGCATTCCCGTTCTCGCAAAACTCAAGTTTCAATACGGCACCTTCGACATCCGCCTGATCCAAGGAGGAGGTCCAGAGCTCGACTACTGTCCCGATGGGGAACCCATATCCATCTACTCCGAAAGCGAGCCAGCCTCCACCCCCTGAATATTTCTTCGCCCTCAACCCCTCTTTCCCCAAAACTACCTCATGCTGCGTCTCATACTTGAAGCCTCTACCCCAACCGTCACCTGGCTCTACGCCCAAGATCAGCAAGTTCTAGAATCTGGAACTCTCCAAGGCACCGTAGCCTCCTCCCTGATTCCCTCTCTGCAAAAAAAATTACCCACCCCCTCTCTACCAGAGCAGATCATCGTCGGCGTCGGCCCCGGCTCATTTTCCGGAATTCGCGCCGCGATCGCCTCCGCCCTAGGAATGGCAGCTCACTGGTCCTGCCCCGTTCTTCCGATTCGTAGCACCCACGGTATCGCTCAACAGTTCCCTGAGGTAACTCTTCTTGGAATTTTTTCCGATGCTCGCCGGGGCGATGTCTTCGCCACCTACTACGCCCACGGCAAACTTTCGCGAGCGACCACCGTCCATCCCATGACCGAACTTCCGGAGCTTCTCTCCCGCTGCACTCTTTCCGTCACCCCTGACGCCCTCCCTAGCGTTGCCCAACACGCCACTCCCACCGCCCAACACCTTCTCGCCTCCCTCGCCTCCCAGCCTCTCGAAGCCCAACTCTCTCTCGCCCCACTTCACCTCCGCCCCGCCGTCACCCCAGCTCGCGAACCGCTTTTTTGACTCTCTCACCACCCCCCTCACCCCTACTCTGATTTCGATGAGCTCCTCCCGCGATTTTCGCACTTGGTGCGAAATCTCTCTGCCTGCACTCCGCCACAACCTGCGAACGCTTCGTCGCTCCCTACCACGCAAAAATCAAATTCTCGCCATCGTCAAAGACGATGCTTACGGCCACGGCCTCATTCCCATCGCTCGCGCCCTTGCCCGATCCGGCTGCGAAGAGTTTGGCGTAGCTTGTGCTTCCGAGGGCGTCAAACTCCGCCAAGCAGGCATCCGTCAGCCCATCCTCCTCCTTGGCTCCACTTTGCCCTTCGAATTTCCCCTCGCCCTCCGCCACCGACTCACCACAACGCTTTCCTCCCTTTCAGAAGCTCAAGAACTTGCCCGCGTGGCTCAACGCACTCGGACCATCGCCCGAATTCAAGCCAAGCTCGATACCGGAATGAATCGCCTCGGCGCGAACCCCAACGACTTTCTTCGCCTCCTTACTTTCATCGCCCAACATCCCTTTCTCGATCTTGTTGGAACCTTTACCCACCTAGCCTGCGCCGATTCCAATATTTCCTTCACCCGACAGCAACTCATCCGCTCCTCCCTTCTCCCTAAAAATTTGCCCCACCATTGGGCCAACACCGCGGCTCTCCTCCATCGCCACTCATTCTCTTCCACCCACGCTCGCCCCGGCCTTGGTCTTTACGGATACAGCCCTTTGCAGCGCTCCAACCCGCGACTCCAGCCCGTCCTCTCTTGGAAATCCAAAATCCTTCTCGTCCGATCCGTTCCCAAAGGTCAATCGGTCAGCTACGGCGCCACCTTCCGTGCTCCTCGGAATCTTCGTGTTGCCACTGTCGCCACCGGCTACGCCCACGGCCTGCCCCGCTCCCTCTCCTCCCGCGGACACGCTCTTATCCAAGGACGCCTCTGCCCCATCCTCGGTCGCGTGACGATGGACATGACTCTCCTTGATGTCTCCCGCCTGCCTCAAGCCCGCCGCGGACAAGAGGTTGTTTGGATTGGCCGCTCCGGATCCCTGACCCGCACCGCGGCCGATCTCGCTCGCGAGGCTGAAACCATCCCATGGGAAATCCTCACCCG
>JGI12547J11936_1000511_pt1 | contig 10516 bp, 9 predicted proteins | sample LakEriepJuly2011_2_FD_11936 | JGI IMG/M metagenome (IMG submission 11936)
AGCAATTTGCGTAAAAGATTGCAAATTACTAATTACTTTTCGAGGGGTTAAATTATGGCTTGTTACCAGCCCACTCATCCAACCGCTAACTGATTGAAAACTGTTACCGATAAAGTCGAGTTTACCACCATCGCTATTACCAGGAATAGTATTTTTGATGGTTTGGAAAGTCGAGTTTTGGTTTAGATCTTGGGGACTCATTTGACTAATTCCAGATAAGGCTTTGTGAATAAAGTCGGGTCCGAGGGGAATTAAACCATCAACACAAACTAATGCCACCATGCGGATAAGTGACTCACCACCATACTCACCTAAAGCACCGACAAAATCGCCAATGCTGTCCCCAGGAATACCGTTAATTTGACAAAAAGCGACTACTTCAGCTACTAATTTCAGGGTTAAGTCAATGGTTTGAGCTTTGTCTGGTTTGGGAGTCAGAGAGTTTAAAAAACCGAGCAGGGGAATTGATTCCCCAATTTTGTTGGCTAAAGCTGCTGCACCCAAAGCTTTATCTGCACCATCAACAGTTTGATACAGCCAGAGGGCGGTTTGATATCCTTGGGATTTATCATTAAATAGATAAATTGCTCTTTCACCAATTTGTTGAATTAAGTCTTCGTCAGTCTCCCCGGTAACAGTTTTAATGGTATTCACAAAACCAACTGTATTTTCCCATTCTCCAGGAGCAACAAAATCCAAAGCTTTCAACATGGAAACAGTCAAGTTACTGGTTGGTAATTCGTCAACTAACTCGAAAATTGATTTACTCACAAAAGTCTCCTTGTGTATGTTTTGTATTAACGTCGGTTGTTAGTTAGGGAAGCGATTAAACTATTTCAACGTTGCTAAACCATCGAGATTAAATTTTTCTATCCAGGCTGCGCGATCGCTCGCAGTAAATGATGGACTTTTAGAAATTACCTTGACTTGGTACTTATCCACCAAAACCGAAGTTTGAGTGTTACCAACTTTTACCGCAGGATAACCGCCTATTTTTTCAGTGCTGTTAGCAAATTTAGCCGCTGCTCCTGGTATGCTGCTAGTATCAGAAATAGCGAGTTGAGCAACTACTTTGCCACCTTTTTTCAAGTTTGCTTCAGAAAAGCCTTTTTTCTCTTGGGTATAGACACGATCATAGCCATCTTCGCCACTGGGGAAGAATTTATTTAATTTACTACCCTGAGTTGCACTTTTAACTACTGCCTGTCCACTTCTTTGCTTGGTACTTTCCTGTTGTACTTGATCAAAACGACTAGGTGCTTTTGTCGAGCAGGCTGTAGTTAGTAGTAGGATTGATAGCAATACAGCAGCTAAAACTCTCCGCCCATGATTTTTCACCATTTTTGGCTTCTCCTTAATACTTGAGCTTGTGAGGCAATTATCAACTATTTTGCCATTTACAAACTAGAAATTTACTTTTAAATAATGATTAGAGGTAATAATACTACGCAAGACGTTGAGCTATCACCGCATACAAAGGATCTCCTCCTGGTACCCCCAACCACTGTAAAAAACCTGGTGCTGCTGACTTTGAGCAAATCACTTCTGGGGTGGTGAATCCAGGAACTGAGGCAAAATAGCCCTTGACCAATTCTACTCTAAAAGCTTCCGAACCGTCTCGCCAGACTTGAATTGCCTTTTGAAAAAACATCCGGTTAGAAAAACTAATAATTGCTATCCCACCGGGTTTAAGAATGCGGTGTATTTCCGAAAATATAGCCTCTGGGTATTGGATATATTGCACAGAAACACAGTTAATAACAGCATCAAAGTCTTGATCTGGAAAAGGTAACTGGGGATTTGTGTTGATATTTTGGACAAAGTAATGATTTAACTGGGGATTTCGGGCTAATTCTTCAGCATTTAGTCCATGTCCTGCTACATGAGCAAAATCTATATCTGTGGGTAGATGCGATACCCAGCTACTCATCAAATCAAGAATACGAGTATTTGATTGCAGTCGCTGACGATATAAATCAGTTAATTGTTGAATAAAACCCTCATCTACATGAGTGACAAAGCGAGGGTAACTATAGAATAACAGATCATCCGATTCATCTAATTTAATGCGTTGACTTGGTTGCAGGAGCATAAACGTCTTTTTTCCCCGATTGGAAAATCTTGAATAGTATTCTAATTGATAAGTTATTTTTGATAACTTAACTTATTCTACATGAGTAAATACTATATTTACTATTCATAAATGTTTTTTAAATCACCCCTAATTATTTTGATTATCCAATTAATTCGGCTGTTTTGGCAATTACCATATCCCAAGTTGTTAATTTGGCTACTTCCTTTATTGTTATTTACTTCTGGGGAAACCAGTCTCATGGCTCATGATGAAACCCTTTATGCGTTAAGAGCCAGACAAATGTTTGAAACTGGTGACTGGGTATCTCCTTGGGGTAATCCTCATCATAAAACCCCTGGTTTTTATTGGTTAATTGCTATTTTTTATCAGCTATTTGGTGTTAGTGATACAACTGCGCGAATACCGGCAATGATTGCGGGAATTTTGAGCATATTTGTTATTTATAAAGTTGGGAAAATTTTACTATCTCAAGAATTAGCATTTTTGGGAATCATGATTTTAAATGTAGCATTTTTGTGGTTGCAATATTGTCGGTTAGCCACACCAGATGTCCCAACTATCTTATTAGTATTTATGGGAATTTTNTCCCTATTAAAATCTGACATAGATCCTCGAAAACGATATTTTTATGGTTTTATAACTGGGTTAAGTTTTGGCTTAGGCTTTTTAATGAGAAGCTTAATGATTTTTTTACCAATGATAGCATTATTACCTTATTTAATTATAGATCATCGCCGTCATCGTCATTTAACTAACCCCATGTTGTATTTAGGGTTTTTAGTGGGTTTAATTCCTAGCTTAATTTGGCTTTATTTTAGTTGGTTGCGTTATGGTAGCGATAGTATTGGGGCTTTATTGGGATTTGTCATAGAACTAGGTAGTCATGAACAACATAAAAATGGCATTTTCTTTTATGTGTGGAATCTAGCTTTAAAATCTTTTCCTTGGTTATTTTTTAGTTTATTAGGTTTAGTATTAGTCATACGGCGTTCAATTTCTAAATATCCATTAATATTAATCGGGTTTCCTGTTGTCTTATTTACTGAATTGAGTATATTTTCTACTCGTTTCTCTCATTATAGTCTTGGTATTTATCCATTTATTGCTTTTCTAGCTGCGGTGGGTTTAGATTGGTTAGGAAAAATTTACCAAAAAGGATTTGATGATCAATATTCATCTCGTCAGATAGTTTATTTACTCAGAAATATTAGTTATGCTTGGGGAATATTAGGCGTTATTTTAGTTTTAGCTGGAACAGGTATTTTAATTTGGGGTGAAGTAGATATTCACAAATATGCAATTCTAGGAATATATTCTGGTTTTGGCAGCTTAATTGTACCATTAATCTGGATAGGTAATTTTCACTATCACCACAAGTTTTTGACTTCTCGTTATTGGCTAGGTGGATTATTAATTAGTTGTTGGTTATCTCTAGCTACAGCGGGTAATTTAGGTTTATTAGGTGATTTTAACCCGAATTTTAGAGTATTTTATCAACAAGAATCAATTAATAAAATTTTGCATAATCATCCTATTAACTTTGTCAAAGGAACAGGATTTAATGATAAAGAATCTCTATTAATTTACTTTTATACACCCCAGTATGGTAAAAGTGTAGATTCAATTTCTCAGTTACCTATTTTTAGTTATGCTTGGATTTATCAACCAAGTTTTGTTAAGTTACCAATACCTTATCGGGTTATTGGTAGTTTTAAAGATTATCAATTAATTCAGGTTGTATCTACAAATAATTCTGATAAGTGAAAATACAAGATAAATCTGATTAGATTAGGTTTATGTTAAAATACGAGAATATTCTCGATTATTGTAATTTCACAATGAAAAAATTAATTCCCGCAATTGCTGTAATTCTTAGCTGTGTATCTTTGATAGGTTGCGGTAGCGCACCCAAGGATACCGTTAAAGAAGATGCAAGTAATAGTGTCACGCAAAGTCAAGCGCAAACTTTTCCAGTAGCAGCTACCGAACAGGAGAATAAACAAGAATCAGCAACACAGGAAAATAAAAATAATCAGGAAGAGAAGAAAAAACAGGTTCGTAAAAATCTGGATAGAAAATCCTAAAAAAACCGAAAGTAATCAACCAAAGGTGGGAACAGTTAAGGAGTTGGTTAATGGTGATTTAATGTGTTACGTCACCTTAGTAGATAAAAAAGGCATTGAACACAATGTTGGTGCGAGTTTTGATATTTGTGCTGACGAGAAGAAGTTTGTCAATAAAAAAGTCCGTGCTGTTTATGAAATACAATCAGTTAGTGATTGTCAAAGTGCAGAACCTTGTGGTAAAACTCGCAAAGAATCCATTATTACAAAAATGGAAGTTGTGAGTGAAGGTGCAGAGGAAAAATCACCAAGCAGTAATTCCAAAAGTGGTAAATCACAAACTTTAAGTAATGGTGAATGGACGATTACTTTGAGTAATACTGATTCTTGGAATGGGGTTAATGGTACAGGAAATGTGAGTTATCAAGGATGTGATGCTAAAGGTAAATGTCTCAAGTTAACAGGTGGTAAAGTTTCCTGTCGAGATGGTAAATGTGTTACAGGTTGGAAAAATGGGGATTATGTCTACATTTTAGAACAACCGATAACTGAAGATGGTAATTCTACTTCTACTTTAATAGTGAGAAAAGATAATACTGAAATTTTGAAGACTACAGACTTGAAATTGCTGAATTGAGGGATAAAATTCAAAAATTCCATCTCTCAAACTCTGACTCTCTGAGCAAATCTGGGCAACCACAGGGGGTTTGCCCCTAGGCAAATCTGGGCAACCACAGGGGGTTTGCCCCTACGCAAATCTGGGCAACCACAGGGGGTTTGCCCCTAGGCAAATCTGGGCAACCACAGGGGGTTTGCCCCTAGGCAAATCTGGGCAACCACAGGGGGTTTGCCCCTACTCTGGTGTGAAATTTTGATCCAGAAAATTAAGAGCATGATTGCGAAGTTCAAAATATTCTGTAGAGTTCCGCATGGCCACTCTATCTCTAGGATGTTCAAAAGGAACTGTTAAAATTTCTCCTATTTTTGCAGATGGTCCATTAGTCATCAAAATAATTCTGTCAGACATATAAATTGCTTCGTCAACATCATGGGTAATCATCATAACAGCTTGCCGATTATGTTCCCAAATATCTAATACCTGACGTTGTAATTTACCACGAGTTAAGGCATCTAAAGCCCCAAAAGGTTCATCCATTAATAACATTTTGGGACGAATTGCTAAAGCCCTGGCAATACCCACTCTTTGTTTCATTCCTCCAGAAATTTCATCAGGATATTTATCTGCGGCTGCGGTTAAGTTTACCATTGCTAAATGTTCATTGACAATGCTAATTTTTTCAGCCCGATTAGCATTTTTCAAAACTTCATCTACTGCTAAACGGATATTTTCACGGACTGTTAACCAAGGTAATAATGAATAATTTTGAAATACCATCATTCTATCTGCACCTGGTTTCCGAATCTCTTTACCATCTAAGCGAATTGAACCAGATGTAGCTTTTTCAAAACCACCAATTATTTTTAATAATGTGGATTTACCACAACCAGAATGACCAATAACAGAAATATATTCATCTTCACCAATGGTCAAATTAACATTATCTAAAACTGTGAATTCTCCTTTATCCTGGGTTGGATAAGATTTAACTAAATTTTCTACTTCCAAAAATCCATTCCGGGGTAAAATTTCTGGAGAAGTATGATCTTTTAAAACCGTATATTCCATGATTAATTTCCTTTGATATAATTAGCTATTTTTAAGACATGAAAAACTGAGAAGGAGCGTTAGCACGAATATCAAAACTATTGAGATATCCTACAGGATCACTAGGATCAAATCCTTTTTTATCTATAAATGCTTCTGGGGGTTCAACCTTATAATCATCCTGGGGACATTCAATTCCCATTTCTGCGGCTATGTCTCGATATAAATCGGTTCTCCAACCTTTTGCAGCTACTTCTTTGGCGTTTTTAGGAATTTCTTTGATTTGTCCCCACCGGGCTGCTTGAGTCATTAACCAAAGACTGCGAGAACGCCATAAAAATGTAGAATGTTCTCCTTTTTCATGGGGAATACTCTTAGGAAGATCATAAAAAATTGTGGTATCATCTGCTTTGATAGTTCTGTCTTTACCATCAAAACCACCATAATTATAATTGCCAATAATTCCCGGTCCAGTAAACTTAGTAATAGGAACACCGGGCTTTTTAGGTTTTGCCCCAGTGAAAGAACGTTGTGTGAGTAATTCGGCTATTTCTTGGCGATTTTCGGGTTTTCCACAATATTGACAAGCTTCGATCATTGCTTTCACTAAAGAACGGTAAGTTTTGGGATAATTGACAATAAAAGATTCCATTACTCCCAGGAGTCTATCTGGGTGTCCTTGCCAAATTTCCTTACCTTGGGCAAAGGTAAAACCGATACCTTCATTACCTGTAATTGCTCTAGTGTTCCAAGGTTCAGCAACCATGTAAGCTTCCATTGCCCCAATTCTCATGTTTGTCACCATTTGCGGTGGAGAAACAATGATTACCCGAAATTCCTTTAAAGGATCAACACCCGCAGCAGCAGAAAGATAGCGAGCAAAGTATTCATAAATTGCAGAACTGAGGACTACAGCCCAAACTTTCTTTTCCGGGGGTTGTTTGTCAAAATAGCCGCGAAAGTCCCGCCCAAAGGCTTCTAAAGCCCCATCACCGTATTTTTGCTGATATTCAAACCAAGGACGGATGCCATAGTCCCACATATCCTTACTCATGGTCATAGCGTTACCATGTCGGTGAATGGTCATTGCTGCACACAAGGGAGCATGACGCGCCCCTTCTGCCCCTATTCTAGCGTTGGTAACAGCACCAGAAACGACGGGGGAAGCGTCGAGACGACCAAAAATTAAGCCGTCGCGGGAAGTAGCCCAACTGGCTTCGCGGTTGAGTGTGACATTTAAACCATATTTGCGGAAAAATCCTTTTTTCCAAGCGATCGCAAATGGCGCACAATCATTAACAGGAACATAACCCACAGTAATATCCGATTTTTCTAAATCTTGGGATTTAACTACAGGTGTCACCGCTAAAGCTTCTTCTGTGAGTCCCTTAGCAGACCTATCTCCAGAAACATTACAGGATGATAATATCATTCCCGCAGTTGTCGCACCTATTCCCGTAATAAAATCTCTGCGAGTTAAATGATTTTCAGTCATAATTTATCATTTGGGATTTTATGAAAATACAAATTCATCTGCGTTTATCCGCGTTCATCATCTTCTATCTGCGTTTAAATCATTAACTTCCTGAACGGTGAGTAACTAACTCTTGAAGTTTTCCCACACCGTAATCTAAAATCAACCCAGTTAAGCCAATTACAAACACGGCTAAAAATACAGAACTCAGATTTAAACGACTCCATTCGTCCCAAACAAAAAATCCTATTCCTACCCCACCAGTGAGCATTTCTACAGCCACAATTACCAGCCAAGCTATCCCCAAACTAATTCGCAAACCTGTAAAAATATAAGGCAAACTTGCAGGTAAAATAATTTTGGTAATCTGTCCCCAGCGGTTCATTCCCAAGACTTGTGCTACATCTAAATAATCTTTTGGTACACTAGAAACTCCCAAAGCCGTATTAATAATAGTTGGCCACAGCGACGTGATGAAAATCACGAAAATAGCGGAAGGATCTGCTAAATTGAACAGAGATAAAGAAATGGGCAACCAAGCCAGTGGTGATACTGGTTTAAAAATCTGAATAATGGGATTAAAAGCCAGCATTGCCGGTCTGGACATTCCGATCAAAAATCCCAAGGGAATGGCGACTAATGCACCCAAACCAAATCCTAATATTACCCGCCGTAAACTTGCTAATAATAACCAACCAATGCCTAAATCACCGGGACCTCTTTCATAGAATGGATGTAAGATATAGTCCCAATTAGCAATTAAAGCTTCTGGTGGTGTGGGCATTAATTCATGATTAGCTAATGCTACTATCCACCACAATAAAATAATTCCTAAACAGCCTAATGCTGGGAATAAAAAAGTATCTTGAAAAATTACAAGTTTGGCTTTTCTCCAAACAGTTTGTCCCGCAACTGCAAAAATGGCAGCTATATTTAGTTGCAATATCATTTATTTCACCTCAGCAGAGTTAAGCTTGGATACGCAAATATTAACTAGTACCAACCTTGGACACTGATAAGATCAGAACATAATTAAAATTCTGTCTCTTCAGTCTCCTCTCAATGCCTACGAAGTTAGCTGACGGGCTAGGGTTGAGAGATACCCTTTTTTGCTCAATTTTAGATTTGATTTGATTTTTAAAGCTCAAATTCCTAAATTAATCAAGACAAAAATACGCCCCACAATTCGGTTCCTCCGTTCCAGCACTATTAACTGAAATATACTGGATTAAGCTGACTTACTCAATTATGAATAACGACAGAACATTAACATTTATATTCAGTAATAACATCAGTAGTTGTCATGAATATTAGTTTCCAGCGATTATAAATCGCTACTACACAAACAAAGTCCACCTGCGTGGACTTATTAAAAATCAAGACCTTTGAACCCACGTAGCTGGGTCTTGTCTATGTAGCTGCGACTTCTAGTCGCCAAATCAAGCAGAAAATCAACAATTATCAATCTAATAAACCTGATTTTTCCATTTCGCTAACGCATCTTCAGCAGCAGCTTTTTCGGCTTCTTTTTTATTCTTTCCTTTACCTTCTCCCTTTTCTTTACCTTCTACTAATACTTTAGCTCTAAATTCTGGCGCGTGAGATGGTCCCCCTATTTGTTCCGTTACATACTTAGGGGGATTTGTGATACCTTTAGCTTGTACCAATTCTTGAAACCGATTTTTGGAATCTACATTAGAACGGATTTCTACAATGTGTTTTGAGGCATCATTAAATAATATTTTAACAATCTCACGGAGTGGTTCAACATTACGATTATTATCTAAATAGTAAGCGCCAATTACAGCCTCAAATGTACTACTTAGTAAGTTAGGATTTTGAAAACCGCCATCTCTAATTGTTCCTTTTCCTAATCTCATTCTAAAGTCTAAACCTACTTCTATAGCAAATTTTGCCAGTTGTTTTTCTTCTACTAATGCGGAACGAAGACGAGTTAATTCATCTTCTCCTTTTTCAGCAAACTTTTCATAAAGATATTCACCGCTTAAAAAATTGAGAATAGCATCACCGAGAAATTCTAAGCGCTCGTTATGTTCCCCTTGTTCTGGGTTTTCGTTAACATAGGAACGATGGGTTAATGCTTGACGCAGGAGTTTTTCATTTTGGAATGTGAGAAGTTTGTGCATTTTGATATTTTTATTATTTGTGAATTTAATTAAGTGAAGAGGTGAGCAATATACCCACCTCACAAAATAAAAACCTAATAAGATTTAGGTGTTATTTAAAGACATTTACCTTTACACCTGGTGGAAATAGACTATTTCCACGAGAACGGTTACAAGTTAAACAAGCGAGTCTTAAGTTTTCCAAAGAGTTAGAACCACCACGACTTTTAGGACGGAGGTGTTCAATAGTCAGCATATCTATTGATATCGACTTACCACACCACCAACAGCAAGCACCATATTCATCTATCAGTTGATGCTTTTTACTTTGTTTCTGTTTGGAATTCATGTGAATTATTTTCCGTTGATTTTTTTGTCAACAGCATCGGAAAACCACACATCTATTAGCAATACAGCCATATTAGAGAATAAACTAAAAAGTTAGTTTTCTCTTATCTAGCTTCTCTAAATTAATCAGTTTCAGTCTCAGCAGTATGATTCCCAAATTACCGCCAACAGTTCGCTTCGTTCCTGCGGCTGAAATTTGATCTAAAAAAATTCACTTTTAACCAGTTTTCCTGACAAATTCGTGAGTTTGTTCAGCTTCTATCATTCTGTTTATCTTGAAGCAGTATTTCGCAAATAAAATACTCTATTTATCGAGTTATTTTTGCTAGGTTCTGCTAACTTCAAAATTTCTCACAAATTTAATTGTCACTACTATTGAGTGCCACTAACTAATCGCTTTGCACTTGCTGGTTTTGGCTGAAATCAAATTTAACTTTCAGACAAAGGAACAAAGCGAACTACTAGCAGTAACTTAGGAATCCTGCTGCTGAGACAACTACTGACGCTTGGGCGTTAGAGTTCTGCTTGAGATGGCAGTTATTTAGCTGTCTTAACACTGAATTATCACATATCTACTTTAGAATGTCAAGATTCTGTTTGTAAAAAAATATAACATCTACCAATTCCAGATCCCCATTTGGGGCAGGGGAAACGCATCTTATCAATAAGGACTATTTAATCTCAATAATGACCCAAAAATTCGCATTAACGTCTACTTATTGACAATGATTTAAACCATCACGA
>JGI12547J11936_1000516_pt1 | contig 10473 bp, 8 predicted proteins | sample LakEriepJuly2011_2_FD_11936 | JGI IMG/M metagenome (IMG submission 11936)
ATGTGATATCCCCTATATACTGGTAAATTAGCCGCCAATCTATCTAAATGGGGACTGTACATAATATCTACCAGGCTAAATGTTGATAAAAAATAGGGTTTTGGGTATCTCCCTAAAGTTTTCTCAATTTCATCTAATTTAGCTTCAAATTCTGCTTCTAAATTTGCTAATTCTTTGGCATCTTCTGGAGGTTGTCTCAAGAATTTATAGGCAATATCCCGAAAACCATTAGTTTCTGCATCTTCAACCCATTGTCTAGCAAGAGCATTTTCTTCGGGATTTTCAGGTAACAATGTTTCTCCAAAGTGTTCTTCCAATTCTAAAAGAATATCTTTTGATTCATAAATGAATTTGCCCTCAATATTTGCTGCGGGGACAAGAGTTGTTGGGACTAAATCTGTATACCATTTCGGTTTATTACTCAGATCAATAAATTCTGTTTCAAAGGGTATTTGTTTTTCTTCTAAGGCAAACCAAACTCTTTCACAAAAAGGACACCAAGAGTTACTATCTCTATATAACAATACCGGCGGTTTTCTCTCCGGGGGAAGTTTATATAAACTGCTGGGAATAGGAGCAGTAGAAGGAGCTAATCCTGGTCTTTTGACTCGACGGGTGGGGGGTATTTTGTCGAGCAGTTTCTAATAATTGATCCCAATTAGATATGGTAGTGCTTGTAATGGACATTTGTTACCTCGCCTTATTTGGAACGCCAGAAAATACAAATAGTTGTTCTTCTTTGGGTGTAGGTAAATTTTCACCTAAATAACGATGAATCCCTACTCCCATATCTCCTGTGGCTGTGAGTTTAAAGTTAACTTCTTCAAATCCAAAATCACGGAAGTATTTACGCACGGTTTCTGAATAAGCAATACCGTTGGAATGTCCACGAGTCCAGAGAACAAAAGCACCTTTTTTACTCAAAAAGCTCAAATTCCCTAATAAACGATTGAGTTCATTTTCATCAGCTAAATTCCCAAAAATTCCACAAACAATCACAATATCTGCGGGTACTGCTCCTACATAGTTATCAGCAGCAGTTGCATCACCATTGATAAACTCAATTTGTTTTGTTANANNTAATGATTCTATTGTTTCNCGCCCATNTTNAACTAACTGGGGATTGATTTCTACTAATCTTGCATATACATCTTTAGCNCGANGATGATTTGCTAANGTTCCTAANAAATCTCGTCCATCACCAGCGCAAGCACTAACTANNCGAATAGTACCAGTTGGGGAGTTATCCAAACNATAGGAAATATATTCCTGCACGATTTCTAGCCGTTGCTGTAATTTGGGTTCAGTGTTGTAAAGATCGTGCCATTCTAACCAATCTTTTGCCATAAAAGAAGATTCCCGATTGCTAAAAATTCAGATTCTCAACAGTGTCTTTCATCACTATAACATAAAAATACGGTATGTNTATCAAAAAACCGTAGATTAAATATAAACACAGACTACCATATCAATTTGGGGAAAATCAAGTAGTTAGATAATTATTTATCTAGTAATGCAAAAGATGATTAAGTTGTTTCAATTGACTAACTTGCAATAAGTCTACATTTCCACCACTGATAATTACGCCAATTCTCGCACCCGGTGCTTTAACTACACCTTCTAATAATGCTGTTGCAGCTATAACTCCGGTAGGTTCAACAACGATTTTTAAGCGTTCCCAAATCAAGAACATAGTGCGAATTATGTCTGCATCCGATACTGTCACCATATCATCTACGTATTCTAGGACAAGGGGAAAGGTGATTTTACCTAAACTGGGAGTTCTGACACCATCAGCAATGGTCTGGGGATTGTGGACAGTTTGCAGGGTTTTGGTATAAAAGGAACGAGTAGCATCATCGGCTAATTCCGGTTCTACACCGATTATTTTACAATTAGGTAAAACCGCTTTTGTCGCAACTGCACAACCAGAAATTAATCCACCACCACCACAACATACTAATAAGTAGTCTAGTTGTCCAACTTCCTGAATTAGTTCTAATGCAGTTGTACCTTGTCCAGCAATTATATGACGATGATCATAGGGGGGAATTAAAGTTAATTGGCGTTCTGCTGCGAGATTTTTGGTTAATTCTTCCCGGTTAGTTGTGTCACGGTTATACAAAATGACTTCAGCACCATAACCGCGAGTTGCAGTTTGTTTGACTATCGGTGCATCATCAGGCATAACTACAATTGTGGGAATGTTAAGTAATTTGCCAGCAAGAGCGATCGCTTGTCCATGATTTCCTGAAGAATAGGTAATAACGCCTTTTATTTTTTGTTGGGCTGATAATTGAACTAAGGCATTATAAGCGCCACGAAACTTAAATGCTCCTGTCCGTTGAAAATTTTCGCATTTAAAAAATACTTGGCTTTTAGTCAGTTTATTGAAAGTATTAGAAGTAATTACTGGTGTTTGATGGGCAATACCCAAAAGCCGTTTTTGCGCTGCTTCTACATCAGTAATAGTAACAGAATCAGATAATAACATTTTTTTTCATAAAGTAACTCTCACTATCATTAATAAGTAAGTGGGCGTTAAAAAATATAATACAAACCTAACCCCCCACCCCCCTTCCCTACCAGGGAAGGGGGAGTCAAAGTCTCTCCAGTATCAAGATTTATTCCTTTTCCCTCTCCTTGTAGGAGAGGGTTAGGGAGAGGTTTTATATTTAATTGTGTCAAGCTACTTATTAAGTGAGGTGAGAATCTCGCTTTGTATTTTTTACAAAATCTGGTTAAGGTGCTGGATTAGGATAACGAGTATGAATTGCATCTATTTCTGCGAAAATCTCTTGATCTAAAACCACATTTACACTATCTATATTTTCCTGCAATTGTGCCAAAGTTGTTGCGCCAATAATTGTGCTTTTCACAAACCAACGACTTTTGACAAATGCGATCGCTAATTGGGCAGGTGACAGATTATACTTCTTAGCAATCTCCACATAAGCCTTCACCGCTTCTTGGACATTGGGTTTTAAATACCGTTGTCCAAAACCTGAAAATAGAGTTATTCTCGTATTTTCTAATTGTTGATTTTCTATGTACTTACCAGTCAAAAACCCAAAACCCAGGGACTATAAGCCAATAAACCCACATCTGTATAACGGTAAACCTCAGCTAAACCTGATTCAAAATTACGATTTAATAAATTGTAAGCATTTTGAGTTGTCACAACTTTAGGTAATCCTAAATCATTAGCAATGCGAACAAACTCGCTCACCCCCCAAGGCGTTTCATTACTTAAACCCAAATAGCGAATCTTCCCAGCTTTAATCACATCAGCAAAAGCTTGTAACTGTTCCGCAATAGGCACAGATTCCCTTTCTGATTCGGGATTATAACTTGTTTGTCCAAATGTCGGAACATAACGATCAGGCCAATGAATTTGATACAAATCTACATAATCAGTTTGTAATCTCTGCAAACTATCATTTACTGCCTGTGTAATATTATCACGGTCAACTTTATTATTTCCACCCCTCAACCAAGAAAAAGGACGACCCGGACCAGCAATCTTAGTAGCTACAATTAATTTATCTCGTTGTTGTTTCTTCAACCATTCACCAATATAAGCCTCAGTTTTCCCTTGGGTTTCACCACGAGGAGGGACCGGATACATTTCTGCCGCATCTAGGAAATTTATCCCTTGGGTAACAGCATAGTCAAGTTGCTCATGTGCATCCTCAATAGTATTTTGATGCCCATAGGTCATAGTTCCCAAGCAAATTTCTGAAACATTGAGGTCGCTTGCACCAAGTTGGTTGTATTTCATAATGTTTTAATGATTCTCCTGATTCTATTTTGCTACAAAAACTAAAAATATCACTATTTCATCAAACTACACTAAACCTACTGATTTAACGGAGTTAATACCTGAAAAAGCATACTATCATACAAATTTTAGATATACAACCCTTTGTAACAATTAATTTAAAATTATCAAAAATGTATCCACCAATACTCAAATTCTAGATTTTTTGTGAAATACTGCTATCTATAACAGATTAACTACAGTAACTTGACCAAATTACCGGATTATATAATATAGGGTAATTTAGTTGCTACTATAGGCTTTCGTGTCATTAAGAATACAAAACCAGTCTCAGTAGACCTATTACCGAAAATTTCTATCTGAGAAGTTCCTTGATCTTTCCTATGGTAAGTCCGAAATTATTGATGATTTTGGACTGCCTTAAATTTTGTGCGTGTGAGGTTATCAAAATGAAAAAAACTGCTGGGAATTTATTGCTTACTTTGCCCATGTCTGTATTCCTATTAGTCTTAGCAGCTAGTACAAAAACTTCTGCTAGTGAAATAAGAGGAGAAAATGAAACAACAAACAAAGAGACTTTATCACCAGTCAATATCAATACTCCTGACTTTAACAAAATTACTCAAATAATTGCCCAAAAAGAACCTTCCTCTTTATCAGATGAATCACAAGTTACATCTGTATCCCAGCTTTCAGATGTCCAACCCACTGACTGGGCTTATGAGTCCTTAAAATCTCTTATAGAACGTTATAACTGCTTAGTGGGTTCTGATACTAAATATCGTGGTAATCGAGCCTTAACTCGCTATGAATTTGCCGCAGGGTTAAATGCTTGTTTAGATCAAGTCAATAAACTTATTGCCTCATCTACATCTGATTTGGCTCTAAAAACAGATTTGGAAACCATACAGCGACTAACTGAAGAATTTAATACCGAACTTACTGTATTACGCGGAAGATTACAGACAATAGAAGCACGAACCACAGAATTAGAAGCTAATCAATTTTCAACAACAACTAAGCTACAAGGTGAAGTGCAGTTTGTAGTTGGTGGAGTTTTAGCCGGGAATAACGTCGTTACCAAACAACCCGCACCCAGCACCATTACATTTTCCCAGCGGACTCGCTTAATATTAAGTAGTAGTTTTACTGGTAAAGATCAACTACGATTAACACTTTCCGGTGGAAATATTAACTCATTAGGTGGAGTACCTAATCCTAGAGGAACTGGAACAGGACTTAGCACAAATAATCCCACTGGCGGAATATTTGGTACATTTGACAGTAGAACTGCCGATAATGCCAGTCCTAGTTTTGGCGCAAATCAGATTTCTGTTGGTGGTATCCGTTATCGGTTTCCAGTTGGTAAAAAGACCCAATTTAACATTTTTGCCCAATCTGATGGAGCAAACGAGATTGGTTTAAGTGGTCCAACAAACCCATTTGAAGGGTCAGCTTCTAACGGGATTTCTCGATTTTCCCGGCGGAATATGGTCTATAACTATGGAGATACAGGCCCTGGAATTGCCATACTTCACGACCTAAGTAAACAGTGGCAATTAGGGGCATCATACAGTGCGCCTAATGGTGATAATCCCGCACCTAATAATGGCTTACTTACAGGTAGATATGTAGCATTTGGACAGGTAACATACTTTAGCCCCAAAAAGAATTTCCGGCTAGGTTTAAGTTATGCTAACACCTATAGTCCAGCGGGTGTTTTAGGTCAAGGGGGAACAAACTTTGGTCCTGCGGCTGGAAGTAACCTAGCAAACAGCACTATTTCAACTAACCCAGCCAACGCAGCTAGGGGCATTGTTGATAAAGGAACAGTAGGAAATCTTTATGGACTTGGGGCATTATATAAACTTAATCCCCGACTAGCAATCAATAGTTTTGTTGGTTATTCAGCCCATCGTTATTTGGGACAAGGAGATGGTCAAGTCTGGAACTGGGGAGTAGGACTAACATCTCCCGATTTAGGAAAAAAAGGTAGCTTAGGGGCTATTTTTGTGGGTGTAGCACCAACACTAACTACACTTAGTAAAAATGTAGATTTGGGAGCAGGTAAGGGTCAAGCCGACAAAGATACCTCTCTGCACGTTGAGGGATGGTATCAATATAAACTTACTAACAATATTGAAGTTACACCTGGATTTATTTGGGTGACAGCACCCAATTCAGATACTACTAATCCTGCTAGTATAGTGGGTTGGCTACGTACCACCTTCAGATTTTAACGCATAAATCAGGATTTGAAGATTTGCAGGATTTTGTATTTATTAAAAGTCTTTAATCCTGTTAATCCTTTAATCCTGGACATTCTGATTCTGACATTTTCATCCTGTTAATCCTTTAATCCTGGACATCCTGATTCAGACAGGTTAATAATTTTTTTCTGTAAGTTATGACTAACCAAACTGAATTACTTAATCATCGCTATGGTCATAATAACTTCAATCCAGATATTCCCTGGAGTGACACATTAGCAACTCTGTTATCCCATCGTTCAATTCGTGCTTATTTACCTGATGCTTTACCCCCAGGAACTTTAGAAGTTTTGATCGCTGCTGCTCAATCTGCTTCTACTTCCTCCAATCTCCAAACCTGGAGTGTAGTAGCAGTTGAAGATGTAAATCGCAAAGAAGAATTATCAAAACTAACTAATAATCAAGCACATATTCGCCAATCTCCTTTATTTTTAGTGTGGTTAGCAGATTTAGCTAGACTCACAAACATTGCCGAAAATCGCGGACTACCTCATGAAGGTTTAGATTATTTGGAAATGTTTTTAATGGCAGCTATAGATGCCGCATTAGCAGCACAAAATGCGGTAGTCGCAGCAGAATCTATCGGGTTGGGAACTGTGTATATCGGTGCATTGCGAAATAAACCAGAAGAGGTAGCCAAAATTTTGAATTTACCACCTCATGTAGTTGCTGTTTTTGGTTTATGTGTGGGCTATGCTGATCCCATTGTCAAGGTGGCAATTAAACCACGTTTATCTCAATCAGTGGTGTTACATCGAGAAACATATCAACTTGCCCAACAAGAACAAGGAATATCAGAATATAACCAAATCATGGCAAACTTTTACAATTCACAACATATGAATATTCCTGGTGATTGGTCAGAACATTCTAGCAAAAGGGTAGCATCGGCTGAATCTTTATCTGGTCGGCATAGATTAAAGGAAATTCTGAATAATTTGGGTTTTAAATTACAATAATTAAGTTTTGTAACAAGAATATAAATCACAAAAATTTGTTAACTAATAGTCAAAAATAAATTTTTCTTATTGTTTGATGTCAGCAATTAATATATTAATTGCCAAATTTTCTGTGAAATAAATCCTCATAAACAAGTGGGGATTTTTTTTATGGATATTTTTCATAAAATTCTTCTCAAAGATACTTGCATTTTTTATCTAGTTATGCCACACTAAATTAAAGCTACGGTATTCCTACCGATTTACAGTGGATTGTACCTGGAAAAAACAGATTGGCACAACAAGCATATTGGTAGTCATGCCAGATGCTTGTTTACTAAAACCTTCTGTCCAGAAAGATTCAGGTAAATAAAAGCGAATAATTTCTGTCAATCTTAAAATTTCCTCAAGCCGGAAAATAAATATATAAATTTTCTCATGATTTCGGCTCAGAAAAATCCTACACAAGCATTGTCTATTTTTATTTGACAGATTTACTCCAAATAACCAATCAAACATCCACAACTAAGAGGTTTTGATCATGACTAATCAAGTAAAAGGAATGCAATTAAATCTTGAAGGACTAAGAAAGTCCTTTGGAAATAAAACTGTTTTACAAGGAATTGATTTAGAAATTCAACCAGGAGAATTTGTGGCTATTGTTGGTCGCAGTGGCTGCGGTAAAAGTACAATGTTGCGTCTAGTTGCTGGGTTAGATGCTCCCAGTGGCGGTGATGTTTTGTTAAATGGCAAATATTCTGATAAACCCATTAATCCCGCTATCCGCATGATGTTTCAAGACGCTCGTTTGTTACCTTGGCAACGAGTATTGGCAAATGTAGAGTTAGGTTTAATCGGTACTAATTCCAGAGTTTATGCTAAACAAACGGCTTTACAAGTGCTGCGTGAAGTAGGATTAGAAGACCGCGCTCATGAATGGCCTTCCGTCCTTTCTGGTGGACAAAGACAACGGGTAGCTTTAGCCAGAGCTTTGGCCAGTAAACCTTCTTTATTACTACTAGATGAACCATTGGGAGCGTTGGATGCTTTAACTAGAATTGAAATGCAGCAATTATTAGAACGTTTGTGGCAAGAACAAGGATTTACATCACTATTAATTACCCATGATGTGGAAGAAGCTGTGGTATTAGCAGACAGAGTAATTTTGATTGAAAATGGTCAAATTAGTCTGAATGTGAAAATTGATCTGCCCCGTCCACGGGCTAGAGGAGATGCAAAGTTTGCGAAGCTCGTAGAGAGAATTTTAGATAGAGTTATGGGTAAACAAGAATCACTACAAACTGGATCTTCATCATCGTCTTCTTCTTATTTATTGAGTTCTGTATCTGCCTAAATGCCATTACTAGAAACTATTTGGAGCAAAAATTATGACTATCGCCATAGAAAGTCTGCAAAAAGTCAAATCTGCACAGATAGGCGTTTAAGTAGTCCGCCCACGGTGTTATCTAGGCTATCCTCTGATCAACACCTAAGTTCATACCCAGAAATTTCCCAGCGCATTCTGAGATTATTTAGAGTTAGTAGGTGATCCTGGTGAAAAGTGAGAACACCAATTTTTCTCAACTTCTCTTTTCTAATCTTAGGATTTAAACAATCTTGGTATTTGACTTATAACTGATATTCTCTACATGGCTTACCAAGCATTACTGTCAGTTATTTTTAGATTTTCTCATGCCGTGTTGAGGTAGATTATTTTTTCTACCTCACTTTCTTAAATGTTTAACAAAACTAGAAAATGTTCACAAAAAAGGGGAATTCAATCATGCTGAGTTGGGAAACTAAATTGAAATCATGGAAAAACAAACGGATCACTCGTCGTTCTGCTTTATCCGCTTTTAGCTCCAGCTTACTCTTATCTGCCACAGTATTTATTTGGAATACACCTCAAAATAGCGCTCAACAGCAAGCAATTTCATCTACTGGCAGTACAACTAACACAAATAGTAAACTAATTGCCAGTAATGACAAAAAAGTAGTCCGAATAGTTCGTTCTAAACAGCTTACAGCCTTAGCAGTTTTAGAAAAAAAAGGCACTTTAGAAAAACGATTAGGAGCTTTAGGCTATAAAGTTGAATGGCCTGAATTTGCTGCTGGACCACAACAGTTAGAAGCTTTAAATGCAAATGGACTTGATATTGCATCTACAGCCGAATCACCTCCAGTTTTCTCTCAAGCAGCCGGAGTTCCTCTCGTATATTTAGCAGCTAACTCCTCTGATGGTAGAGCAGTTTCACTTCTAGTTCCCCCCAATTCACCTGTTAAAAGGTTCAAGGATTTGAAAGGCAAAAAAGTTGCTTTCCAAAAAGCATCTATTGGACATTACCTCACAGTTAGAGCGGCGGAAAAAGAAGGTTTAAAACTCGCTGATGTAACTTCAGTTTTTTTAGCACCTCCAGATGCTAACGCCGCCTTTAGCCAAGGTAAAGTAGATGCTTGGTTTATTTGGGAGCCATTTGTCACCAGAAATGTACAAAATAAAGTGGGTCGCGTTTTATTAGATGGTGGTAATGGTTTAAGAGATACTAATAACTTTTATTCTACCAATCGTAAATTCTATCAAGAAAATCCTCAAGTAATTAAAATCTTTTTTGAAGAATTACAAAAAGCACAAAATTGGTCTAAAACCCATCCGAAAGAAATTGCTCAGTTACTAACTAGTGCAACTCAACTTGATGCAGCAACTTTAGAAAAAATGCACGACAAATATGATTTTGCATTAGTACCAATCAACGAAAAAGTCATCAAAAAACAACAAGATGTTGCAGATAAATGGTATAGCTTGGGGCTTATACCTAAGAAAGTAAATGTTAGAGATGGGTTTTTAACTCCTCAACAATATGCTGCAATTACTCCGAAGGAAGTGCTTGCTAAGAAATAGCAATTTGTAGTAGTTTTATTCTTTCTTCTTTATGTTAAAAACAATGGAAAAAAATAAAACTTAACTTGATTTTTGACACGATTATATAATTTGAATGAATTTGATTTTTAACTATGCCGACACTTACTTTAACTAATTTCCAAATTACTCCTCTTAATGCACCACTAGGAGCAGTAGTAACTGGCTTTGATGCTAGCAAATCTGTTGCACCTGAAGTTATTTTAGAATTGAAACAAGCGCTTAGAGATTATCATATTCTCATCTTCAAAAATCAAAATCTTAATGATGAGCAGTTTTTGAACTTTAGTTTTAATTTTGGTTCATTATTTGTCCCACCAGATAATGTTCCAGTTCTCGCTTCTCAACCAGGAGTAACACCAGTTATAATTCCCGTTTCCAATGTTGATGGTGGTTACACAGGGACAGGTGAATTAGCATTTCATTCTGATCATAAATGGACTCCTTATCCTTCTAGTAGTTCTCTACTTTATGCTTTAGAAGTACCATCTGAAGGTGGAGATACTTCTTGGTTAAATCTCAATTTGGCTTATGAAACTTTGGATGAATCAACCAAACAACGAATTG
>JGI12547J11936_1000520_pt1 | contig 10454 bp, 8 predicted proteins | sample LakEriepJuly2011_2_FD_11936 | JGI IMG/M metagenome (IMG submission 11936)
AGATATTTCCGACATTTTGTCTGGTTTAAAGACCAAGACCATTAATATTCAAGAGGCTGCTCCTCAACAAAATACCAACAGCACAAATATAAATGATAGCAGCACAATTAGTATTTCTGACTTGAAGGACTTGCAGTCAGATGGTAATATGCCAAAGCGCAGCAAGAGACGTCAAAAGTCTGACAAGAATACCGTCAGCTTGGACATCTAAAAAAATTGACCTAAATTTTGCAACATTGTTTAATTACATAACTTATCAGGATGTTCGGAATTAAAACCGCGTTATTTATTCTTTGTTGTTTTGCTGCGATTGTGTGTGGCAAAACAACTGTTATGGTTGTCCTTGGATGCGCCATTGAAGATGTTCAACAAGAACGCGTTAATGCGGCTATAGATTATGCCAAATCGTTGGACGACGGTGATATTGTATGGTTTATTACCGGTGGCGTGAAAAATGCTGTTACTCAAAAAGTTTCAACAGAAGCGGAACAAATGAGAGAAAAAATTACAGGATCTAAGGGTAAAATTGTTATGGACGACAAAGCCCAAAATACTGCAGAGAATTTTGCCTATTTGAAAAAATGGTTAAACGAAACGTATGACAAAAATGAAGAACCTGAAATTGTTGTTACCACGTCAGATTTTCACCAAGAACGTGCGTCCAAGATTTTCAATGGTATATTTCAAGAGGGCAACCCACAATGGAATTTAAGCGTTGGCGAAGGTTGCTTGCATTGCTGGAGTGACGAGAGAATCCACATGAGGAACGTAGCAATTGATGTTAAAAACGCGGTGCGAATTTTGGCGTGAATAAATCTGCATGCAACTATGAAGTGTAAAAAGAAAAATAAATAGCAGCCACGTTTAGATCAATTTACTAAGTTATTAAGTTGTAATTCATTTATTAAATTGGCAAGTAAATATAATAAATGAATAACAAAGACGAAAACAAAGATGAAAACAAAAACGAAAACAAACACGAACCAAAAATTATTGTAAATAAAAAGGATCATAAAATGACGAGATTGAATAAAAATAGCTATTTGTTTGAATATGAAATTGAAAACAATAATATTTTACTAAGAAACATCATAAATTTAGATTTTATACGCATTATACATAAAATCAATAAACAAGATATTTTTGAAGACTTTTATTTAGAAAAACATTCAGACAATTCATCAACCGTTTTTATATTATTCAAACATTTTTTTAGTGATTTTGGCGTTTCTCAAAAATACGCACACATAGACATTACACTTGAACGCTCAGATAACCAATTTATTTTTAGAACAACGACGAATAATAATTTGCCAAAAAGAAATTTAAAGAAAGCGGCCGCCGAACTTTTGCAGATTTCACACGTAACCACAGTATGCGATTTTATTACTCCTCACAAAGTAAGCATTAAAACAACAACAACCTTCAATAAAAATATGGGACTTCCAGAGTTCGTAGAAAAACTTGCAACAACTATAATTGGGAAAATCTTTTTAAGGTGTAAACAATTTATAGAGAAAATAAATAATAATAAATAGAAGGATGTTTGAAATTTTAAATAATATAAAAAAAACAATTTCAAACGTAGTATTTATTTTTGACGTTGCCTCTGATTTTTTATACGAATACGTTTGCTTTTTAATCAATCAAAATTATAGCAAATTCATACGCAATGTCTGTAGGAATTTATCTAAAAAGAATATATTATACGTCAAGATATTTCAAGCCATTTCTCTCAATAATAATTTGATTGACAGTACAATGAACGCAGAATTGGTAAAATATACAGATTCCGCACCTTATACATATGATGACATTGACGAAGATTTGCTTCGCGAAATTCAAAGAAAATATTATTTAACACCTTATAATGACATAATACCAATAAATTCAGGAATGATTTCACTCGTTTATAAGATGAGAACTGTAGATAATGAGACAGTCATTGTTAAAATGAAAAGAAAAGACATTGATGAAAAATTGGATGANGCNATTCAAAAGTTATTATTTTTCATTAAGCTGTTATCATTTATTCCGCAGTTTAATACACTTGATATTCCAAATGTAATTAAAAAGAACATTAATTTATTGCGACAACAACTGGATTTTGAAGAGGAGGTTAAAAACACAATCAAAATGGCGAAAAACTGCAAGAACCTGAATTATATAAAGATACCAACGGTTCATGAATATGCAACCAAAGAATATCCCAGTATTATTATTATGGATTTCATAAAGGGGTGTCATATTTCAAACCTGGATGAAAACGATTACGATGAATATGCAAAGCTTGTATTAAAGTATGGGTTTGTTTCAATCATAAATGACAGTGAAACTCATGGTGATTTGCACGCAGGAAATATTATTTTTATTAAAAATGAAGAAGAACCTATATATCAATTGGGATTAATAGATTTTGGAATAGTAACACATGTAAATAAAGAAACAACGCAACATTTTTTAGAAATTATAAGCAGTATGTTTACAGAAACAAGTAAAAATTTAGCTGAAAAAGTTTTAAACGCATTTATTGAACCTCGTGCAACATTTCAAACAATTCCGGTTGAATGCAGAAATAATTTGTATACAGAAGCTAGCAAAGTAATAGAAGAAGCAATTCACAATTCAAAAGAAGCGAGCCAAGTGAAAATATACGAGTTCATGAAAAAATTTAATGAATATTTGAATGGAAATAATTTGCGCTCTTATGGATTGTATGTTGGCGACGACTTTGTAAAGTTACAAATGGCATTGGCAATGTCGCAAGGAGTAAGTCTATGTTTATGCAAGAATGATTACATGCCATTTGCAAACAAGGTCTTGAATGAATTATTTCACACTGAATTGCTTTTCAGTGATGTAGGCGACGAATAATTATAATAATATTATAAATGAGTTTAATAATATTATTTTACTGAATTTTTATCAATAACAACTTCTTTTGCGATGTTCCTTACTATTTTTTCGCGCTTTTTATTATCATCCTCCATTGTGGATCCACCCATAGCTTCTAACAAAATTTTCTGATATTCCATGTGTTTTTTGGTCTCTGTATCTTCTGCGGTTGGATTTTCTTCTCTCCATTGAGGAAGCTGTTTTATGTTTTTGTGCTCAACTTCTTTTATAGCGCGAGTAATCTTCACGTTTTCGTCATTTTCTTTTTCCCAAGAATCTTTATCCTTGATATACAATGTTTCTCTCTTTAAATCGCTGCAGTGAATGGGTCTTTTAAATACATCAAGAGCATGAAGGTTGCGCATGAAAATTTTACTCATGCCTTCTACATATCCAACGCGACCGATCATATCCAAATCCGATAGTTGAAGTTTTATCTGCTCTACAAAGTCACCAATATTGAGTGCGTCCTTGCATTGCTCATTCAAGAAGAATTGTAGATTAAATTGATTGTTGTTTGTAGTATTATTAGTCGTGTTGCCAATTTTTGGTATAGTCTCGCTCAAAAGTTTTCGCATTTCCTGGTTTTCAAGCAAAATTGCCTGATTTTGTTCAACTACTTTAAGAAACATTTCTTTTAATGTAGGTTCATCGGTTGGCATATTTTCTGAAATAATTTTATTGGTGTCAAAAGGGTCAGTGCAGATTTTCTTATGCTTCCATAATCCCTGTCTAGAGGTATATTCCTTACCACAATTGCAGACAAATGCGTTATTAGCGACTTTTGCTGCTTTTTTTGTTAACACAGTCATCTTTTGGTGTTTACCAGTCAATAAATGTTTGTTGTAGTCGCTTTGTTTGCTGCATTCATAATCACAACAGTCGCATCTATAATTCTTGGCGATTTTTTGCGAGTTTTTGTCATCCATTTGTCTCCTAAATAGTTGACAGAAAAATCTCTAAACTTTTTTCGCTAAAAATACTTAAAAATTAGCATCACAAATTTTGCGTTATTTTTTTGGTGAATCAGAGCATAAAGGTAAGAAGGGAGAAATTTTGACCCCTTTTTCATAAAAGGTCGGCGGTTTTGAAAATTGGACATTTTTTTTGTCCTTTTTTGATTTTTGGAAACACTTTTGACCCCTTTTTTATTCGAATTTCCGCTATTTTCTTTAAGTTCACTTTTTTGGAATATATATTATTTTTCTTGTTTTTTCTCAATAACAACTTCTTTTGCAATATTTCTAACTATTTTTTCATGTTTCTTGTTATCATCTTCCGATGTAGAACCACCCATAGCCTCCAATAAGATATTTTGATACTCCAGGTGTTTCTTTGTTTCAGTGTCTTCAGCTGTAGGATTCTCTTCTCTCCATTGAGGTATTTGTTTAATATTTTTGTGTTCAATCTCCTTTATAGCGCGTGTAATTTTCACGTTTTCATCATTTTCCTTTTCCCAGGAGTCTTTATCCTTTACGTATAAAGTTTCTCTCTTCAAGTCGCTACAATGAATGGGTCGTTTACAAACATCAATATCTTTAAGGTTTCTTAAGAATATTTTTGTAATGCCTTCCACGTAGCCAACTCTACCAATCATATCCAGATCACTTATTTGCAGTTTGATTTGCTCAACAAAATCGGTTAGATTAAGCGCGTCTTTGCACGTTTCATTCAAAAAGAATTGTAGATTAAAATTATTTGTATTGTTGTTATTGGTTGTGTTATTAATAGTTTTTCCTTGTTCTGCTAACTCTATCAGTTTTTTATTTTGTTCTACAAGCTGTTTATTTTGTTCAAAAATCAACTCTTTAAACTCTTGATTCTGTTTCACAATTTCAAGAATAATGTTGTATGACATGTCAATTGGGAGGGTGTTTGGAACAACTTCTTGAACATTACATATTTTTTTGTGTTTCCATATACCATTCCGCGAATTATATGTTTTCCCACAATCGCCGCAAGTTAAAAGGCAACTTTTGGCAACTTTTTTGTCACTAGTGTCACTTTTCTGCGCTGTTTTGTGTTTATCAGTTAAATTGTGTTTATCAAAGCTACTTTTTTTGCTTGTAAAGTAGTGACAAAATTCACAATGAAAGTTTTTAGCAATTTTTTTGCAACTTTCTGTCACCATTTGTTTCTATATATAGCTAACACAAAAGTTTCCTAAACCTTTTCCACTAAAAATACTTAAATTAACGTAACAAAAATTGCGTTATTTTTTTGGTGGACTAGACCATAATGATCACAGTGGCGAAATTTTGACCCCTTTTTCATAAAACCTCGGCACTTTTGAAAATTGGACATTTTTTTTGTCCTTTTTTGATTTTTGGAAACACTTTTGACCCCTTTTTATTCGAAATTTCCGCTATTTTCTTTAAGTTCACTTTTTGGGAATATATATTATTTTCTGCGACTGTAGTGCCTTTTTTTCAGTTGGCGTGGGCGCTTTTTTCCACGTCTAGTTGATCTTTTGCATTTTTTACCCCCTCTTTCCTTTTGTGTAACATTTTCAGCTGGTCGCAGTCTTTCTGGTTGTAAACGCTCTGGACATATACGACAGTTTTGCATTGAAGATAATCCTGGAACACAACAATCACTTCCTTCATTTCCAACAACGTCTGCTATAGGAACGCGCGTTTCTGACGCAATGTCTGTTATCGGAACCTCTTCCAAATTAATTTCTTTTATTGATGGGTAGTCTCCATTTCTTGAAGAAATTGAATTTTGACGAGCTATCTCAACAGACGCCATTGGAACTTGGTCTGTTCCATAAATTTCATCATCAACTACTGGGACAATTTGACGTCTTCTATTTTTTCTAGTAAACCAGCTTCCTCTTGGGGTTGGAGGTCTATTTCTAACTTGAAATTGATGTTCTCTTGATTCTAAATCTGGATTAATTCGGCTACTACTGCTTCGTCTTAACGTAAATGGATTTGGCATTTATATATATTAACAACATAATTAAAAATTGAAACAGTTAAACAGAAATTCAAACGTTATAATAGTGTAATGCAGGCATTTACTGAAAGTATGAATTCGGATAACAATGTTTCTTTCCTCCTTATTGATGGAAGCTACTTTTGCTTTTATCGCTACCATTCAATTATGAGATGGTGGAAAAGCGCGTATCCGGAGACTCCTATTGAAGACCCTTTTAAGAATGAACAGTTTGTTGAGAAGTTTAGAAAGACATTTGTTGATACCGTTAGCAATTTGACAAAGAAGTTGGGGATAGCCTCAGACAATCCAATTTTGATCGTTGGAAAAGATTGCAAGAGAGAAGACATCTGGCGAAACGAGTTTTATGATAAATATAAAGGAACACGTGTAAAGGATGATGGTTTTATGGGCGGACCGTTCTTTAAGATGGTTTATGAAGATAAATTGTTCCAGGAAGGAGGAGTTAGAGCCATTCTAAAGCACCCCAAGTTGGAAGCGGACGATTGCATTGCAATTTCTGTAAAGCATATTTTAGAAAAGATTCCAAATGCTCATATCACCATCATTACAAGCGACAAGGATTATTTGCAGTTGGCCACAGGCAATGTAAAAATTTATAATCTTGCATTCAAGAATATAGCAGAGGCAACTCTAGGTGGTAACGCAGAAGCCGATCTGTTTTGCAAAATTGTTATGGGCGATTCAAGTGACAACATTACTTCTGTTTTAAAAAAGTGCGGCCCCAAGACGGCGTTGAAGTGTTTCCAAGACAAGGGGTACTTTGATGAAAGAATGCAAAAAGAAAATGCTTATGAAAAATTTGAGTTGAATCGCAAGATTATTGATTTTAATTATATTCCGCAGAATTTGGTTGACGAGTTTATGCAATCAGACAACTGCATTTACTCTTAACTTAGCCCACAAATTTCCCAATTCATTGCCACCAATTACACTCACTTTTCCATCTCTAACAACCCCTTTTCCTTCCCATATTCTAGTTTCCAATTTTTCTTCACTACAACGCATTGCAGGATGTATTAAAAGTTTATTTTCGCTTTTCAATAAATCATTCCTGACTTCTTCATATAACCTAAACTTATATTCGCATATTTCTTTTTGCACCGCGCGACTAACATTATCCCACAATACAATCTCTTCCATGGTCAATACAAGTCCCCTTTTTCCACCCATTTTCTTTGCTTCTGCACAAGTTCTGTAGCTTGATGGTTTGATAAATTTCATTCCATGACTAATCAGCATTTGTCTTCTTTTTTCGTCTTTGCATACTTCTCCTATGCGAAAGTATTTTTCGCCATGAAAACAATGTTCTCCGCTTTCATATGTTATTACACTCTCATTTTTCATAATTACAACATCATTTTCCCAGAAATTGCTCAACGATCTGTATTCTTTCTTTCCAGAGAAGAAATTGATAACGTTTTCTTCCAAGATTTTCTTGTCTGACATTTTAATTTAATTGATTTTAAAGATTAATTAAAATCAATTTTTTATATTCTTCTAGTTTTATTTTTTTCACTTCCGCCATAATATGGTCTATTTCTTCTTGTGTCGTATACACTGTTTCTATTTCTATCATAACTACTTGGAATTCTGTCGTAATAATTTGGCCCAATATTTCTATATTTATTTTTTTCTTTTTCATTTTCTTCATCAGTCTTTCTGTATTTAACCGACGATGGTGCAATGTGACCTCTTTGATAAAAATCCAACGGTTGATAGATTAAGCCAAACATGTCCGCAAAGGCTTGTCTTATTTTTTCATATCGCAGGTTGCACGCTATAACAGGTTGTTTTATCAATGGTATTGATTCACCTGGATATAACTCCAAATCAACAATAATGTAATAACTTAATTTAGAATCTCCAAAAGAAGTATTTGGAGTATTAATATCAACGTATCTATTCCTGCTGCTAATTGCGCCACCTGTCATATTATCTTTAATATTATAAGAGCTTCCACCTTTGCTGGGTTTTTTAAATCTAGAATTCCTTCTTTTGTTGAGAGCTGCTCTTATTCTGGGAGGAGGAAGAGGACCAGGAGGTCCTCTAGGAGGAGATGTCCCATGAAGGCGCATATTTTCTCTATACTCATCCATAATATGATTTAAAAAATTAGAAAATTCATCATTGTTACCAAACCAACTAGCATTTCTTGCAGCAGGCGACAAGAATTTCCATTGAGATTGAAAAATTAAATACAAAAAATATGCAGGTATTTCGCGAAGCTCATATATAAATTTGTTATTAATAGTGCTAGTCATAATTTCATAATGTTGAACACCAGAACTAGGAATTTCTGTTAAAAGTATGAATGCATAGTGAGTAAATTCATTTGCAATGTCGTCGTTTCCATTGCTAGGAACAACTCTATAATGTCCTGATTCGGCGGCGGCAACGCGATTCCTAGCTTGCGTTATATTTGGATAAATATCAAGAGTATTACTTACAACTTCATAAACATTTTGTCTTACACCTCCAACAACAACAACTTGTCTGTTTGAAACAACGCCAAAAACCATTGCCCCATCATCATTTTGGAAATTAACATATGTTCCATCAGGAATAGGGTTTTGAATTGTAGTGTCAATGATAATGAACTTAATTTTAAATAAACGTTCAAGAACATTTATTGCCGTAGTATCTCCCCAATAACGCCCAGTTGGGTCTCTTATAGCATCTCTAACTCTCGCATAATTATCTCCAATCCATCTACCAGCATCGTCCAATAAAAAACTAAAATGACGTTTATAATCCTGCTGATCCTCTGGTGCATTTTCATCAATAAGTTCAATGTTTCTGTGAACTCCCCATCTGGCAATTTCAGCGTCTGTAATTCCATAAACTGGGTCCGCCATAGCCATTCTTAATGATTCTTGTGAATAATAACCGTTTCTATTAGCAAATGGATTATTTGACACTGCTCCCCTATTGACAAGATCATTATTAAATATCATAGCGATTGCGTAAAATAAACAATTTCCTCCGCCTGGATTATCAATAATTTTCCAACTTTCAATAATATCCATTTTTTGTTCTTCCGGCAAATTTTCAGATATGTGTTCTCTAATAGCATCTTCATATAAATAAATAATATTTTCTTGCAAAGTTAACGTTGTTTCACCATCAGTCCATTTTTCATTTTCACGCTGAAAAAATTTTATAATCTTTTCTCCTGGAGTTAATGGCTGATCTTCGTCATCATCATATACTCCGTCAATATCAGAATCACTGTCTTCATCATCTTCTACAAGCTGTCTACACTTTTCACTAATTCCAATTTTAGTCAATTGTGGAATAAGAATATCAATTGCATCGTGGTACTTTTGTTTTAATGCTTTCATTGATCTTTTAAAAATTCCTAATTTATTTTTGTTATCTGTTTTATGATTATTGTATAATTTCAAATTATCGGTCAATAGTTTATTAGTGCTATAGGTTCCTCTGTCCCAAAATAAATAATCAGGAACAAATGGAACAACGCGAGTGTCTTTGGAGATTTGTTCATACGAATCAATAGTTCTTTCGTATATTTTATTCAATATGTTTCCCAAATTTTGCTTTGTAGTAATTAATGAAATTTCTCTTGAATACTTAATAGCCGATATTTTTGAATATATTGTAATTAGGTCGTAGCATAATATTATTGCTGTTTGCATTCGTATATAGTCGTTTTGCTGCTCTTTAAACAGAGCCGAATTTGGAAAAGCAAAATCTAACACGCTAGACGGCTGTTTATCCAATGGAGCGTTCTGTCGCGATATATATTGGATTAAAGCGTCGCGTTGCTGTTGTGTGTATTTTTCATTGTATTGAGAAATAAGCGTTCTTGCAACGCCCAATTTACCTTCAACTATTTCAACCCCAGTGTTTTTTCCAACGATATAATCTTTAATGCTTTCTAAAAAGACGTCCGTTTGTCTATACAATATTTTCCACATTCCAAGATCAATTACTTGATCAAATTTTAATAAAGTGAACATATATATGTCAAACTGGTATCGGTTAATTAACAGTAGGCTGGGAAAGTTATAATATTTTACAAGCAGTTCAACGTAGTTTTTTGGAATAGCTTCAGTTTTTTTTATAAAATTTTCTACATAAACTACTGTTTTTTTTAATTGATTAAAACTATTTCCAAGCTCTTTATTAGATAATGGGTCAATATTGAATATAATATTTTTATAACACTGTGTGTCAAATTTAATCAAATTTAACATCAATATATTTTGATGTTGTTTTTCCGTATTTTGCGACTTGAAAAAGTTTTCTTTTGAGATATACAACTGATTATAAAATGCACGCAATGCTTTTATATAACTAATTTGCGCGTTGATTTTGCCAACCAACAGTTTCAATGCTTCTAAAAATTTATCTAAAAATTGTTTTTTGTATTTTTCTAGTAATATTACAATCTGTAGTATTTCATTTTTTGTTTGAGGATTGTTCAATATGTCAGTGTATGCAACACCTCTAGTCCTAAAAGTTTGAATAAGATCGTTAATTCTTATAACAGTGTCATCATAGTTTTTTTTATTTTTAAAAACATTATTTAAAGCGGCCGTTCCAGACACTAAAACAGGAGCTGGAGTGGCAGG
>JGI12547J11936_1000522_pt1 | contig 10452 bp, 9 predicted proteins | sample LakEriepJuly2011_2_FD_11936 | JGI IMG/M metagenome (IMG submission 11936)
GGTTGGGGGCGTTGGCGCGGGGGTTTAGGGAAAAGCCAGAGGAGGCTTGCCAACCGTTTGGCTTGGGTCGTTCGGGATTTGTGGTGGGAGAGGGAGCGGGCTTTTTGGTTTTAGAGGAGAGAGAGAAAGCGAGGGCTCGGGGAGCCAACATTTTAGCTGAGGTGCGCGGAGCGGCGGTAGGTTGTGATGCCTGGAGGGCGACGGATCCTCGGGAGGATGCAGAGGAGGCGGTCGCGTGCGTTAAGGAATGTTTGCATGACGGGGGGATTTTGGAGGATGAAGTAGATGGAGTGGTGGCGCATGGAACGGGGACAGTGGCGAACGATCGGGCAGAGGCGAAAATGTTGCAGGAGGTGTTTGGGGAGAGAAGGCCATGGGTAATCGCTCCGAAAAGTAGGATTGGGCACTTGTCGATGGCGTGTGGGGCGGTGGAGTCGGTTTTGGCGGTTCAGTCGATTGCGGAAGATTTACTGCCTTCCACCTTGGGAAAAGAGTGGCGGGCGGATCCGGAGTGTCCTGTGCGTGCGGTCAAAGGGGAGGGAATCAGAGGGGTGAAGGTTGTCTTAAAGCCATCTTTTGGATTTGGTGGTCAGAACGGCTGCCTGGTATTTTGTAAATAGTTAATAAAAACAAGATGAAGACACATAAAAGGAGGGCTTTTGATTGTTGACTTACTCACAACATATTGTATATCTATTTTGAATGACCCACAAAATGTTGTGTTGGAGTGAAATTACTTCAAGATATCTAAGCGTATTTTGCTTTTTCTGTTTAGTTGGTTTTTTTGATCCTCTTATTTTTGCGCAACAAAATATTGTAAATTCACCGAATGATCCTTTGGTTGTTAAAATTTACCCAGATGGAACAAAGTTGATCGTCCGGTGGAGTGAAATTGGAAAAGCGATAGATCACGGAGAGAGCCATGGAGGGGCTCCAAAAATTGTTTCGTACAATATGTCCTCCGATGAAAAGCCGGCGGCGAAAGCCAATGTTGCTACAACAGATTTGGCGCAGGTGGGGGGGGCAGACAATAGATCAGAAAAACATTTATTTGGAGGGGAGCCCAAATACGTGCCGTATGAGCCTGGGGCTTCCATGCTACCGAAAGATTACAGTCGTTTTAAGGGGTTCTATATCAGTCCTGAAATCGGAGCGGCTATTGTCCAGAATATAAATCTTAATTCAATTTCTGCAAATACGCAGGTAGCTGGAGTGACGATTGGGACAACTCAAACTCCCTATTTAACGCTATCGACTGGAGTTCGATTTGATTTGGCCATGGGATATGCCTTTAACGATTGGTGTTCGTTAGAGTTCGCTCCTGGAATCATTTGGAACCCATTAAAAACCTATGGAGATGACAATGTGAGCGTGACGGTCGATGGCGAAAATTATGCAGGGTCAGCCGAGGTGAATTTAGATGGGTCATTTATTCAGGTCCCGCTGGTCGCGAATTTGCTATTTCACATTCCCACAAATTCCCCTTGGAGGCCGTTTTTTGGTGGTGGATTGGGTGCCAATTATAACTATCTCAATGTGACCAAGATCCTTGGTATTGATTTGGATGATGCAAGCGGCAGTTGTTGGAGCTTGGGTTATCAGGCCACCGCAGGACTCGAGTACGCGTTTGAGGGCGATTATTCCATAGGATTCAAATACATCTTTACTGGTTCTTCTGCACAAAGTTTTGGTGGAGATTTGGGCCTAATCGGAACCACCGGCTCTTATACTCAGAGCGTCCTTTTGGATTTTAAAGCCACTTTCTAGACTATCACTTGGTTCAGATCCCAGATTTTTTGGGCATTTGATAGCTGGCTGTTTACTGAGATAATCTGTAACTGTAATTATATGCCGACCTACGAGTACGTTTGTAAAAAGTGCAAAGCGCACCTAGACATTTTTCATTCGATGAATGATGCGCCGCTGAAGGTTTGCCCAAAGGACAAGTGCGCGAAAAAGGTTTGGGGAAAAGGAAAGATCGAGAAGCAGATGGGAACGGGTGCGGGCTTTCTTTTTAAGGGAAGTGGTTTTTACATCACCGATTACCGGAGCGCGGGTTATAAAAAAGCGGCGAAGGAGGCGACAGGGGGTGGGGAAAAAAGTGCAGAGAAAAAGAAGCCGGATGGGGGTGGAGGGGCGAAGGGTGGAGAAGGGAAGTCTGGAAAAAGCACGTGAGCCCATGGGGGCTGGTTCTCGGTTTGGCACTCTTTCTGTTTTCAGGAAATGCGAATGGGGCGGTCGGTCGAGCGGAGGGAAAAAGTTTAAAGATTTCGGTCGAGGGAAAAGATTTTGGGGAGGCCACGAGAGTGGCGCAGGGGGCAGTAGCGGCCACGGACGTATTCGATGAGCTGACTTCGAGCCGTCTGCCTAATCCACTGACACTAAAGGGAAAGCTGGTGGAGGGGTTGGGTGGCGTGAAGTGGGTCAAGGAGGATGGGAAAGAGTGGATCGAGGGGGATCCGAAAGCGGAGGATTTTGCGGCAGCTTGGGTGGTGGAGGTGATTCAGGCGAGAATTCGAGGTGCTGCAGGAAAAAAAGAGGGTACGGGTTCGATCCGCTGGGTGGCGGAGGGTTGTGTGGGAAAAGCCGCAGGAGATGATGAGGGGATGAGGGATCGGGTAGCGGCGAAGGCGAGCGAAGGAGAGGAGGCGGGTTTAGGTAAAATTCAATCTTGGAGTGAGCAGGGAAAGTTAGCGCCGGATTCACTGACTCGAGATTTACGGCGATTGTTGGCGGCGCGACTTTTAGGCAGGGCAACTTCGGCTGAGCACAGAATCAAGTTTCAGGAGTGGGTCGCGGTGGGATGCCCAGGAAAATTCTGGTCGGACAGTCGAGAGGAGGATGGAGCCTGGCGGCGCAGTTTGGCGGTGGCGGATGTGAAGGTGGGGAGATTTCTGCAATCTCCAGAGGAGACGCAAAAGCGTCTGCGGGAGTTGGCGAAAGAGGGGGCGAGGGCGGTGGTGCGGGGCGGGCCTACCTCAAATTCTTTATCGGCGGAGTTAATTCGGCTGGAAGCGACGGCCGACCCATTTTTAAGGCCGGCGATTTATCGGTATCGGCAGGCGGTGGAAGCAGGTTCCAGTGAGGAGCAGAAAGCGGAGCAGGAAAAGGCCTGGCAAGATGCGGATGGGGCGGTGCAAAGTTGGCGAGAGATGCGGGTGAGGGCGAATCAGCTTTTGGATTGGTATGAGTTAAACGTGCCGGATGCGCGTTGGGGACCTATTTTACGGGATGAGGATGAGACGAAAAAGTTATGAAAATAGGCAATCAAGAGGGGCGACCGACGGGACTCGAACCCGCGACAGCCAGAATCACAATCTGGAGTTCTACCAACTGAACTACGGCCGCCATTGATGAGACAAGACAAGTTAACCCTAGAAGGAGACGTAGCCAAGCTCGGCCATGGGAAGGTTGTGGGGATCACGGGGGCGATGGGTGCGGGCAAAAGTACGGTGGGCAAGATGTTGGCAGAGCGGGGGTGGAAGGTGATCGAGGCGGATGAGATTGTTCATCGGCTGTACGAGAGGGGAGCGGAGGGGTACCGATTACTGGTTGACGCGCTGGGGGAAGGGATTCTAGATTCCTCGAAGAACTTGGACCGCGGGTTGTTGGCCGCGACGATGATACGAGATTCCTCTACCACCGCCACTGTCAACCGCCTGATCCATCCTCTAGTACGAAAAACTTGGAAATCTGAAGTTAGCGAAAGCTTGCGCCTCCAACCCCACCGTTCGGTGGCGGTCATCATCCCCCTCCTTTTCGAAGCTGGGGTGGAGGAGTCCTTCGATGGAAAAGTTGCAATCGGGTGTCGGGAATCGGTTTCTCGGCGGCGATTGGCGGAACGGGGTCTATCGCCCGAGGCGATCGACTTTTGGATGGGGAAGCAGTGGGCGATTGAAAAAAAAGCCCAAGCATGTGACCAAGTTCTGTGGAATGAAGGAAGTTTGGATTTGCTACGTGATCAGGTGGATCGCTTGGCCTGAACCCCGAGGGGCAGGGCAAGATTCGCTGGTGAACGGAGCGAGAAAGTAAAATTATGAATGGTGACGGACAAGATCAGGGAAACCAAGATTTCGGAAGGCAGCAGGGTGGGGGCGATTTTGGCCCGCGCAATGACTATGGGCCGCGTCGGTTTCAGCGGCGAGGCGGACGAGGTGGGCGTGGATATGGAGGGGGACGCGGTTATGCGAGGAACGACTATGACAATTATCGGCGTGGGCCGGAGGGTGGACATCAAGATGGCGGGGGGGATGCTCCTGCGGCGGAGGAGCCTCGGCCCACGGGCCCCTTGTTGCGGCTGGACGATTTACAGAAGATGCCTTTTCAGGAGCTCCTGGATAAGGCGGGGGAAGTCGGGGTGGAAAATGCCGGTGGAATGTTGAAGTACGAGCTGATTTTTGAAATATTGCATCGGCACGCGATGGAAAATGGGCGGGTCGCAGGGGAAGGGATTTTAGAAATTCTGCCTGACCAGTACGGCTTCTTGCGGTTGCAGGCGAATAATTATTTGGCCACGCGAGAGGATATCTATGTCAACCCCGGCCTGATTCGTAAATACGGATTACGGCGCGGAGATCGAGTGGGGGGAGAGATTCGTTCTCCTCGGCAGAAGGAGCACTACTTTTCCTTAGCGACGGTGGAAACGGTGAGCGGGGAGGACGTGGTGAAGCGCAAGCCCCCGATTCATTTTGATAATTTGACGCCTCTATTTCCGAACCGGAGGTTGATGTTGGAAAATGAGAAGCTGAAAGATATGGCGATGCGCGCATTTGATCTGATCAGTCCGATCGGATTCGGGCAGCGGGGATTGATTGTTGCGCCGCCGAGGACGGGAAAAACGGTTTTGATGCAAAAGATTGCCAACGCCATCACGGCGAATAATCCCAAGGCACATTTGATCGTGCTCCTGATCGATGAACGTCCTGAAGAGGTAACGGATATGGCGAGATCGGTTCAGGGTGAAGTGATCAGCTCCACCTTTGATGAGCCACCGGATCGGCACGTGCACATTGCCGAAATGGTCATTGAGAGAGCCAAGCGGTTAGCGGAGCAGGGAACGGATGTGGTGATACTTTTGGATAGCATCACTCGTCTGGCGCGAGCCTACAACACGATGCAACCCCACAGCGGAAAGATTCTTTCCGGCGGTGTGGACGCCAATGCCTTACACAAACCCAAGCGATTTTTCGGGGCGGCTCGGAATTTGGAGGAGAGGGGCAGCTTAACGATCATTGCCACGGCTCTGGTGGACACAGGCAGCAAGATGGATGAGGTGATCTTCGAAGAGTTTAAGGGCACAGGAAATATGGAGATTCATCTGGATCGCGCTTTGGTCGACAAGCGGATCTATCCTGCGATCAACATCCCCAAATCGGGAACGCGGAAAGAAGAGCTCCTGTATCATGCGGATGAGATGCCCCGAATTCATATTTTGCGTAGGGCGCTATCTTCGTTGCCGCCGGTGGAGGCGATGGAGTTGCTCTTGGGTCGACTGAAGAAGACCAAGAACAATGTGGAATTCCTGTTGGCCATGAATTTGAAGGAGTAGGGACGCTCTCTTTTCGGTCATGAAAGTTTTGGTCACTGGCGGGGCGGGCTATATCGGCTCGGTTTGCGTGGAGGAGTTACTCGCCGCGGGCCACTCGGTCGTGGTTTGGGACAACTTAAGTGAAGGGCATCGGGCGGCGGTGCATCCGCAGGCTCACTTTCTGCAAGGAGATCTGGCGGATCGGGACTTACTGCATCGGGCTTTGGCGGAGCATAAACCCGATGCGGTAATTCATTTCGCTGGCAAGGCGCTCGTTCCTGAAAGCATGAAGGATCCCTCGCTTTACTATCGGGTCAATGTTTCGGGAGGTGTCAATCTTCTGGACGCGATGGTTGCGTGTGGATGTAAGAAAATCATTTTTTCCTCCACTTGTGCAACATACGGGCTGCCTGAAAAGGTGCCGATGGATGAGCAGACCCCGCAAAAACCAATTAATCCCTACGGGCACTCAAAATTGGTTTTTGAGCAGATTTTGACTTGGTATGCGCAGGTGCATGGGTTGATTCCAACCGCCTTGCGATATTTTAACGCGTCGGGAGCGTCAGAGAGTCGGGGAGAGCATCATCGGGTTGAAACCCATTTAATTCCCAACGTTTTACTCACGGCCTTGGGGCAGCGGGAGGTGGTGGAGGTGTTTGGGGAGCAGCACGCAACGCCGGATGGGACCTGCATTCGGGACTATATTCATGTGAAAGATTTGGCTTCGGCCCACATTTTGGCTCTGGAGCGGACTAAGCCTGGATTTTTTAATGTGGGCACGGGAAACGGTTTTTCAGTAAAACAGTTGATCGAGACGGCAAAGAAAGTGACTCAGCGGCCCATTCCGACCCGCGGGCAACCTGCCCGGGCGGGGGATCCTCCGGCTTTGGTGGCGGGATCCCATAAGCTGCAGAGAGAGTTAGGGTGGAAGCCCAAGCATTCGGGGCTGGAGGAGATTTTAACAAGTGCGTGGAATTGGCATCGGGCCCACCCTCAGGGATATGCGGACTAGGAGAGGTCACGAATGAAAAAGCCCCTTACGGTATCGGTTGAGCATTTTTACAATCAGCACGCAGCGAGGCTCCAGTTGAAGTTGGTCGTGGGAGAGGAAGGGATGGGGCGATTGATTCGCGAGGGGGCGGTAAATCGATTAGGGATGGCGCTGACTGGATTTATTAAATATTTTGCGTTCCGAAGAATTCAGTTAATCGGCAAAAGTGAGGTGAGCTATTTTCAGTCTTTGGATGCTCCGACGCGGCAGGCCCGGATTCGGGCCATCTTGGATCGGAAAATTCCGTGTATTGTTTTCAGTCGGGACAATCGGCCGCCGGCGGTGATTCTCAAGGAGGCGCAAAGGGCGAAAGTTCCTATTTTTATTTCCCCCATTCCGACTCCGCGTTTGGTCAATTTGATTACCTTATGTTTGGAGGAGGATTTTGCTCCCTCGACCAGCGAGCATGGAAGCATGGTGGATATTATGGGGGTGGGGGTTCTGATTCGGGGCGAGAGTGGGGTAGGGAAGAGCGAATGTGCCTTGGGATTGGTCGAAAGAGGGTATTCGCTGGTGGCGGATGATATTACCCGACTTCGTCTTTTGGAGGGGCGGGAGTTGATGGCGACATCGGCTGAGGTGACCAGGACCTTTATGGAGGTACGGGGAATTGGAATTATCAATGTGGCGGCAATCTTTGGGGGGCGGGCGATTCGAACGGAAAAGCGGTTGGATCTGGTGGTCACTTTGGAGGAGTGGGACAAAGTGGAGGAGATTGAGAGGACGGGGCTGGATCAGCAATTTTACGAAATTTTGGGTTTGAAGATTCCGCACGTGCGAATTCCGATTCGTCCGGGGCGAGATTTAGCGGGCTTGGTCCAGGTGGCGGCGCTGGATCAGAAGATGAAGACGATGGGGCAATTTTCGGCTTTAGAGTTTAACGAAAAGTTGATGAGCCGACTGAAGTTAAAGGACGGTTAGAAATGAGTGCAGCGGGTGCAGAAAAAGCCTCTGAAGAGGTTTCGATCAAAAATCGATTAGGACTCCATGCTCGTCCCGCGGCGATGTTTGTTCGGGAAGCCAATCGGCATCGGTGTGAGATTCATGTGGAGAAGGATGGAGAGACGATCAATGGGAAAAGCATTATGGGGCTGATGATGTTGGCGGCGGGAATGGGGTCGAAGATCCAGTTGAAGGCCATTGGGCCAGGGGCAGAAACTGCCATTCAATCTTTACGCGAATTAGTAGAAAGAAAGTTCGACGAGGAGTAGGGCAAAGGGAGATAGTTCTCTCCCGTGAACGCTTCTGGCAGCACTACTGTCCCTCCCACGGAACTCCGTTTGGCTGGGATTCCGGCCTCCCCTGGGGTGGTGAGTGGGCGGCTGGCTATTTTTTCGCACGAGGAGTTGCGAGTACGGCCGACGCCGATCGAGGAGTCCCAGATTCCGGATGAGCTGCGAAGATTAGAAGCGGCACTCCTTAAAACTCGAGAGCAGATTCAGGGGATTAAAGATCACCTTGCCCGGTCGCTTGGGGAAGGGCAGACGGAGATTTTTGAGGCACATCTTTTAGTGGCGGCCGACAGTACAATTGCAGGCGCGGTACACAGACAGTTAGAGCTACGCAAAGTTTGTGTGGAGCACGTCTACCAACATGTATTCATGCTTACGCGCAAAGCATGAAGGAGATGGAAGATCCTTATTTGAGGGAAAGAGCAGCAGACATTTTGGATGTGGGGCGGAGAGTCGTGTACAATTTGCTGGGGCGAAAATTGGCAGATCTCTACTCGCTGGATGCACCCAGCATTATTTTGGCGCATGACTTGAGTCCGTCAGATACGGCTCTGCTCAATCGGCAGTTAGCGCTGGGATTTGCCACCGAGGTGGGAAGCACGACTTCGCACACGGCCATCATGGCCCGCTCGCTGAATATCCCTGCGGTGGTTGGGTTGCACAGTGTGTTAGCACAGGTGGAGCAGGGGGCGCCCATTATTTTGGATGGATATGCGGGACTTCTGATTGTTTATCCGACGGAGCAGACGCGGTACGAGTACGGGCAGATAGAGAAGCGGCGCCTGGCGGTGGAGCAAAGTTTGGAGGTTTTGCGGGATACCCCNGCGACGACGCGTGACGGNAGGCGATTNGTTTTATCGGCCAATGTGGANNTNCCAGAGGATTTGCCATTGATCGCGGAGAGTGGTGCAGAGGGAATTGGGCTATATCGGACAGAGTTTCTTTTTCTGAATCGGGTTCAGTTCCCCAGCGAGGATGAGCAAACGAATATTTATCANCAGGTGGTGCAGAGTTCGCGACCTCATTTGGCGATTATTCGGACTTTAGATTTAGGAGGGGATAAGTTGCCCTCCCATCAAGGGTTTGACCCAGAGGCNAACCCCTTTTTAGGGTGGAGAGCGATTCGGTACTGCTTGGAAAAACCGGATCTTTTTAAGACCCAACTGCGTGCGATATGCCGATCTAATCCCGGGGGCAAGGTGCGGGTGATGTTTCCGATGATCGCAACTCGGGAGGAGTTGGTTGCGGCGTTGGGGTTGTTGGGCGAGGCGAGGGAGGAGTTGAAGGCAGCGGATATTCCGGCGGCGGCAGAGGTGGAGGCGGGGGCCATGATTGAAGTGCCCTCCGCAGCTTTGATTGTGGATCGTTTGGCCCCGCTGGTTCAGTTCTTTAGTATTGGAACGAATGATCTGACCCAGTACACCCTGGCAGCAGATCGGACCAATGAGCGGGTGGCCTCTTTGTACCAGCCGACGCATCCTGCAGTGTTGGGTTTAATTCGAAGGGTGGTCGAGGCGGCGCACGCCAATGGAATTTGGGTCGGGGTGTGTGGGGAGATGGCGGGTGATGTTACGATGACACCGATTTTGTTGGGATTGGGGGTCGATGAGATGAGTATGGGCTCAGTGGCGATTCCCAGGGTAAAGAAAGCCGTGCAGAGTTTGAATTATAGTGAGTGTCAGGCTTTGGCGGAAAAGATGCTTCGAATGGACTCTGGGGAAGAGAGCCGAAAGATTCTGGTTGAACTGGCCCAGCAAGTTTATCCCGAACTGGTAAACTAAACCAAAGCGGGCAGGGAGCGGGGGGTGAAGGCTAACTCTTTCAAGTAGTGTCAGATTACGCTAGAGATGAAGTGCGATGAGTGAAGATCTTGCCCCCTTACTGGCTGCACGACGCCAAAAATTAGAGCAGCTCCGTCAGTTAGGGGTTGATCCGTTTGGGGCAGCTTTTTCTGGTACGGAAACGACAGGGGAAATTCGCGGGAGGTGGGAGGAGGGTCGGAGGGTGAGGTTAGCAGGGCGGGTTGTATCGCACCGAGATATGGGGAAAAGTCAGTTTTTGCATCTTCAAGATCGGGTCGGGCGGTTGCAGATTTACGTGCAAAAGCCTGCCTTGCCGGAAAAAGAGTTGGCGGTCTTTCAGCTACTGGACTTAGGGGATATTGTGGGAGTTGAGGGGACACTTTTTACCACGAAGGCAGGGGAGCCATCGGTCAGGGTAGAAAGTTTNACCCTGTTGACCAAGTCGTTGGTCCCNTTGCCGGACAAGTGGCACGGGTTGGTGGATGTGGAGACGCGCCATCGNCAAAGACATCTCGACTTAATTTCGAATGAGGCGTCNCGCAAAGCGCTGGATCTGCGAATTCGGCTGGTGAGGTACTTAAGGGAATTTCTGCATGGCAAAGGGTTTACGGAGGTGGAGACGCCGATGATGCAGGCAGTGGCTGGCGGGGCGGCGGCAGAGCCTTTTCAGACACGGCACCATGCAATGGGGATGAATCTATTCTTACGAATCGCCCCTGAGCTTTATTTAAAGCGGTTGCTAGTAGGGGGAATGGAGAAGGTGTTTGAGATGAACCGAAATTTTCGAAATGAGGGAATTTCCCGTAAGCACAACCCAGAGTTCACCATGCTGGAGGCCTA
>JGI12547J11936_1000527_pt1 | contig 10429 bp, 10 predicted proteins | sample LakEriepJuly2011_2_FD_11936 | JGI IMG/M metagenome (IMG submission 11936)
TTAGAAATTTATGTTTCTTCACCTTCAGTAAATAATCCCACTATGGAAATTAAGGTTTTCTACAGCACGGAGTTATTTACCAATGAAACCATCGAGGTTTTGTTTAGCGATTACCAGCAAATTCTTCAGCAGCTTGTCCAAGATCCAACTATTCAAGTTTGTGGATTTTTTGATTGGTGAACATTGCAAGAGTTAGATCCCCCACTTCTCTAAGAAGTCGGGGATCTTATTTGACTACTTATAATGAGAAATAAATGTTACATTAAACCATGAAGCTTTGCCACAAATTCACTAATAATCACTATTACCATGTTAGAAAACAGCCCACCAGAGTTGCAACAACAACCCAGATTTGGATCATCTTTATTGCGATGGACTGAGTATTTCTCCAGTCAGTCAGGAGAGATAACTCAAAGCATGAGCGTTTTCATCTTGATCTGGTTTGGTCAAGTTTTATCCCTAGTTGGCTCGCGGACAACGGGTTTTGCGCTCAGTATTTGGGTCTATCAACATACGAATTCCACAACTCAATTTACACTGCTGATTCTCTCCACAACCCTACCGGCAATTTTGATCTCTCCCATTGCTGGTGTGGTTGTCGATCGCTGGAGTCGGCGCTGGATCATGATTATTAGTGATTTCTGTGCAGGTTTATGTACCTTACTAATTGCTTGGTTATTTATCAGTAATCACTTAGAAGTTTGGAGTCTGTGCGTAGTCAGTGCGATTAGTTCCAGTTTCAATGCTTTTCAGGGACTAGCCTATTCCTCAGCGACTACATTACTTGTGCCGAAAGCACAACTTGGTCGTGCCAGTTCGATGACACAGATCAGATTAGCGATCGCTGAAATTCTCTCCCCTGTATTAGCCGCAGCTTTATTAGTAACTGTAGAATTTTCAGGAATTGTCATTATTGATTTATGCACATTAGTCTTGGCCTTGATCTGTTTGCTGGTGGTTAAATTTCCTGAAATCCCCTCCACAGAAAATCCCGATACCGAAACTAATTCATTTTGGCAACAAATAACCTTTGGCTGGAAATATTTAGTGGCACGTCCTGGACTACTCGGATTAGTCATGTTCATTGCCATTATCAACTTTCTCGTTGGTAGTGCAGAAGCTTTAACTACACCCTTAGTGCTTTCCTTTGCTTCCGCTCAATCTCTAGGGACTATCTATTCTATTGCTGGTTTTGGACTATTACTGGGCAGTGCCGTGATCAGCATTTGGGGCGGGTTAGAACGCCAGATCAATACTATATTTGTGTCAATGATATTTTTGGGCATCTTCTACGTATTAGCTGGGTTGACGGCTTCAACAATTGTCTTTACGATCGCCAATTTCTTGATATTTTTTATATTTCCCATCATCAATGGATCAATTCAAGTCATCTATCAGAAAAAAGTAGCGCCAGAAGTACAGGGAAGGGTCTTTGCTTTTCGCAGTGCTGCCGTACAGGGGTTTTTACCACTTTCCTACCTAACCTGTGGAGCATTAGCTGATCAATTTTTTGAACCAATCATGGCAAAAGATGGAGCTTTAGCCCATAGCATTGGACAGATTATTGGGGTTGGTCATGGTCGCGGCATGGGTTTAATGTTTATCATTCTGGGTCTGTTTTCTCTAGTCGCAACCTTGATTGCCTACTTGTATCCGCGTCTTTGCTGCGTAGAACATGAACTACCTGATGCAATTCCCGACCAACCAGAGGTTTCATAAAGCCGACATCAAAAAATGTCCCCAAGATGCACTTTGACATCTACCCCACTGCGGATTTTATATAACGAAAACTTATTGGTAATAAGTAACTAAATTTCATTACTAATCGNGGTCAATTTTCTGTTATAAATTTTAACTTTTCCCTTAGTATCAGAATTGAAGCAAATTTAAACCAGCGGCTAATCCCATCAGAATAGCTGTAANGTNTGCTTGAAAATNACTTATACTGCCGATTTCACAACAGAGGATAATTAAATGGCTACTTACAAAGTTACTCTCATCACTCCAGACGGTACTAAGACTATAGACTGCGATGACGACACTTATATTTTGGATGCAGCAGAAGAAGCTGAATTTGACTTACCCTTCTCTTGTCGGGCTGGTGCTTGCTCAACTTGTGCAGGTAAAATTATTTCCGGTACTGTTGACCAATCTGATCAGTCATTCTTAGATGATGATCAAATCGAAGCTCAATATGTATTGACTTGTGTGGCTTATCCTACTTCTGATGTCACCATCGAAACCCACAAAGAAGAAGACCTTTACTAAGCTTTAGTCACAAGACTTCAGTACAAAAGGGGATTGGGGATTGGCTACTGAGTAGGAGTTTTACCAATTCCCCAATTACTTGCTTACTTTAATTTTAGTCCCAGGATAATAAAACTCCAATATCTTGGGACTAGACCAACCTAATTTGGCTAGATTCTGAGCGCCCGTTTGACTCAAACCGACTCCATGCCCTAAGCCACCACCGATAAAAGCATATCCCCACAGATTTGTTTGACCTTTATTCAATGGTTGAATGTAAAAGAGGGTGCTAATGGGAGCAGCAAAGGCACTGCGAACCTCGTCTTTTTGTAAGGTGAAAACGCCAATATCAGTTTTCACAGCCAGTTTTAAAATCCGGCCGCTGGAACTGCGTTCAACCACAGACATGGCTTGAATTTTTTTGAACTTGCTATAGGGGCTTTTTTGGGAATGTAAGAATTTCTGCAAGTCTTGGGTAATCCTATTGATGTCCGTTTCTCTGTGCCAACGGAATACATCCCATTTACTCTCATTAAATCCCGCTTTAAGATTGATAAATTTCTCGAAGTTCTGATCATTTGCTAAATTCTGATGTGATAAGTTCCAAAGATTTTGATCAGCAGCGTCTATGACAGGTTTTAAATAGGGACGATCTTCTCCATTCCAGATATCACTAAAGTTAGCGGTAACACCACCTGTAGTGGAAGAATATAAAGCATCAACTATTTCGTTATTATAAGTGAGTACCTGACCTCTGGTTGAGGCGATCGCCTGATCTGTATTTTTAGCAACTCCGCTGAGTCCTTGATAAACTTGACAGTGAGTGTCAGCGCATAACTGATAATTATCTACCGCAAATCTGCGGAGGTTTCGCAAGGCATAGGTGCGAGCAATAATTGCTTGTGCTTCTAGGGCTGCCATTGGGGCATTTATCCCAATTTCATGGGGTAAAACTCCCCGCACATAAGTTTCCAATGGGACTGTATTTACTAAAGTATAATGCCCATAGGCGTTGGGCTGCAAGGTCATTTTTCCCGGATAAACACGCTTTGGTTGGGGCTGTTCATCTGTATTCACCTTAATTGAGTCTTTACCAGCAGTTATTTCTAGATAATTAGGACTATAATTTTTACCATTTACTACCCAAGTAATTTTTGGTACTTTTGATAAAATGTTGGTTGCCAAGTAAGCATTTTTATCACCGGATGTTTCTATACTTTTTAATAGTAACCGACGAATTAAGGGAGTGCTGTAAACGTCCCGTTTTGCCCATACTTGCCAACGTTCTGGTTGGGATATTTCCACTTCTATCCCCAGGGAACGCCAGTGGTTAGCGTTATCTTCCGCTGTTTCAAAGGTGCGAAAGTCACCCAGCACTAAGACTTCCTGAACCACTGTTTGGGTTAAGGGCTGCATGACTGTTGTTAACTGGATGGGTTTGTCGGTGACTAGGGTTTGTTGCTGAGTACCCACTGTAAATTTTAATGTTAAGCGATCGCCTTTTGTGGGTGCTAATTCTAACTTGTCTGTGGGTTTAGCCCCAAATCGTTGGACAATACCAATTTGCAATTTTACATCCTGGTTGTTGCTTACGGGTTCTGATGCGGCAGCCAATCCCAATAGGCACAAGGTTGTTATTAATCTGTAGGAAGAAGGCCAAATAAATATTTTCATGAAAACTAATTCTAATTGCCCTTATGCTGTCGGAGTGGTTTTAAATTAATTAACTCAAGTTACTCATGATAATAAGATGCAGGGCGGCAGGATGAATCACAAATTACTAATAATCAACTTAGATAATTAGTAACGGGGAATATTAGATATTTTTAACTTACGCGCTTCTATAATACCATTACGTCTTTTTTTCAGCACACTTGCAAATCAAACTCATTATGAGTATGATTTAACTAAATCTTGCTTTATCACCCATATTTTATGCTGGAAATTGATTTTACCGAGAATTTGCGAAATTTAATGCAAACAGTCGGTTATGAGAGTTTTAAATCTTTAAGTCGTGCTGCTGGTGTTTCACAATGGCAAATTTTGCAGTTGCGGAGGGGAAAAATCGGACAAATGCGGATAGAAGTATTGATAAAACTGTCAGAGATTTTACAGATATCTTGGACTGAGTTGGTAGAAAATTTCAGCGTTGATGGTTTATCTTCAAGTTTCCACAAAACTCATTCCTCTCATAAAAATATAGACTTATTAAAGCAAATTACAGATTTACAAGTTGAGTATGAACGATTAACATTGTCAATGTTAGAACAAAGAGAAGGATTAAAACAGGAATTTCAGCGGTCAAGTTTACAAATATTGGAATCTTTAATATTACAATGGCCAACAGCAGCACATAGAGCCAGGGAAGATCACCAGTTATCAGCAGTAAAGATATTACCTTTGGTAGATACGCCTTTAAAAAGATTATTACAGGATTGGAATGTAAAAGCGATCGCTTCTGTAGGCACAGAAATCCCCTATAATCCTCAATTCCATGAATTATTAGCAGGAACAGCACAACCAGGAGAGATTGTTAAAGTCCGTTATACAGGTTATATGCAACATGATCAGCTTTTGTACCGAGCTAGAGTAAGTCCCAGATAAAGTTTATGCTCTTTTGAGTTTGATGGTTATTTGCTGATGAATTTATTGAAAATTACTTCATATTTTTGTGTACTAAATACCTTTCTATAATCTAATGTTAGGATATATTAATAAAATTAAAATCAGCACATTCTTAAATAAATCAAAATTAGAATATTATGAATCAGCAGGTGAAAGTGATTGCAATCAGTGGGAGTTTTAATGCTACTAACTCACAAAATTTTCAACAAAGTATTAAAGAAGTAATTGATGAGAGAATCTCCATTGTGTTGATTGACTGTCATCATGTTACCTTTATGGATAGTTCTGGATTAGGCGCTTTGATTTTAACATTTAAAGCTTTACAGGAATCGGGAATAAAGATGGTTATTTGTTCAATTAATGAGCAAGTTAGGATGCTATTTGAATTAACTGGTATGGATGGCAAATTTACAATTGTTCCTAGTCAAGAAGCATTTGAAAATATTTTGCTTTCTGCTACTTGATTAATCAAATTTAACTTGAAGAATAGATAAATCATCCTCAAATGTCTCTTTGGAGTTTAAGTTAATTAGGTAATCCAGGATATAATCAAGTTGGTTATCAACAGAATACTGTAAGCTAATTAAAATCTGAATAAAACCTTCTAAACTCCAAAGAGTACCATTTGATTGAGTGATTTCGTAAGCACCATCACTAAAAATATAAAGGATGCTAGGTTTTTCAATCTGACAATACGCATCTGTATATTTAGCTTCAGGAAACATTCCTACAGGCATTCCTGGAGTTTTTAATCTTTTTACTTCTGTATGAGTAGGAGAATTGCCAGAGAGGATAATAGCTGGTGGATGTCCAGCACTAGAGTATGTTAATTGACGGCTAACTCGATTATAAACTCCATACCAAATCGTAAAATATTTATCATTTTGATAATTCATTTGAAAGGTATTATTTAAAGCTGCCAATACCTCACTAGGTTGATAGTAATTTAAATCTTTGAGCGCACGGGAACGTAAGAGATTTAGTACAGAAATTGAAGGTAGAGTAGCTTTAAGTCCATGACCGGCAACATCTAGTAGGTAAATGGCTAAAGTATCAGCATCAAGCCAATTATAATCAAAACAATCCCCACCAAGTTGCCGTGATGGCAAAAACGTAAACTGGATACTCAGGGGGTTATTTACAGGCAGGGGTAAAAGGGATTTTACATATTCTGTAGCTTCGGCTAATTCTGTTTCTAAAAGTAGCTTTTGGGTCTGTAAATCCTGACTTAATTGATGTAGACGTAAACCGGCTCTAACTCTTGCTTGTAATTCATTGTGTTCGATAGGTTTGGAGATAAAATCATCAGCACCAGCATCTAATCCCTTAACTCTATCTGCGACGGAATCTAAAGATGTTAATAAAATAAAAAATGTGGTAGATAATTTGGGATCTTTTTTAATGATATTACATACTTCTATCCCACTTAATCCCGGCATAATCCAATCACATATAATTAAGGCTGGAGGTGAATCCAGAGTTCTTAAAATTCCTTCTTCTCCTGTACTCGCAGTAATAACTTGATAACCTTGTTTTTCTAAGATTCTTTTGAGGAACATTTGGATGGGTCGGTCATCATCAATAATTAGGATTTCAAACATGAGATTATTAGGAAAGGGGATTTAACCAAAACAATATAACTTGTTTTAATTGATTTAAATCTCGATAGACTTCTTGTTTTAACCATTGTCCTAAAGCATCAAAGGGGCTAAAAGAACTTCCTGGTTGCCATTTAACATCTTGTCCTAAAGGTGTGGTATGAGTGCCTAATAAGGTTTGTGTTGTTACCATATTAGGAAAGAGTTGTTCTAAAATTCTTGTTAAGTTTGCTGATTGATCCAGGGTATCTTTATTAAATCTGATTACTAAATTCCGCCGAATCTGATAGCTGTCTTGGACTATTTGGTTAGTTTGTGCGGGTGTAGGTGTAAATTCAATGTCTAATTGGGAATTGAACTGGGAATTTAACTGTTCTACTAATGGTATGGCTTCATTGGCAGCAAAGTTATTAAAGGATATTAAAATATTACCAGCCCGTTGGATTGGAAACAGGCTACCAATTAGTAAATGGAGTTTACAACCCATGCTATGTCCGACTCCATAGGTGGGAAGGTACAGCTTGCGGAGTTTTCCAGCGTCTTGTAACTTTTCTAGGGTATATTCAAATTTAAGTTGGACAGATTTAGCGATCGCTATATGATCTAATGTATTGACAAAAGGTGTGGCAATAATGACGTATCCTTGATCTGCTAAGTTTTCCAGTAACCAACGATAAGTTAAATGTGGTAAAGTGGCGACAAATGCACCACCTAAGAAATGAATGATCCCGATAGGATTACGGGGAATAAGTACCCAATTGCCTCTAATTTCTTGCCAGTTCATGTTAAAATAGGAGTCAGGAGTCAGGAGTCAGGAGTCAGGAGTCAGGAGTCAGGAGTCAGGAGTCAGGAGTCAGGAGTCAGGAGAAGAAAGAGAAGGAAGAAGGAAGTATTTTCTATAGATATATTTTACATTTACATCTAAACATATATCAAGTATTAACTCTGACTTTGCAAGTTTTTCATTTCCTGCTGTACATCTAGGGAAATTTGCAAAGCTTCATTTAATAATCTACCATGTTCGGTTGCTTCTTCAGTAACTTGCATTGATGCCAAAGCGGCTAAATTATTGGTAAATAAATCAGAATTAGTGATAATAAAACTTTTATTTTCTCGCAAAATTCTCTCTGTTTTTAAAGCGCGGATTAAATCATTTCTAGTTAATTCAAGTGCTAATAATACTTTTTCTCTTGCTTGTATACTTACTCCTAAGTTGCCAACATCTTCAATTTGGTCGTTAATATCTATAGCTTTAATCACGGAATTATATCTTTCCACATCATTTAGTAAAATCCGTAAAGAATTTGTCATATTCTGTTTGAGAAACTTACTTTTGCCTTTCCATAATAAATATAATAGAATTTGTATACTCCCACCTGTCCATAAAACGAAGATAATTAATGATAGCCAAGATGATAGTTTTACTAACAGGTAAGTACAAACAGAAATAGCAAGTACAGCGAAAACCACAGTAGCAATTACAGTAGCAATTTCTGTTTTTTGAGCTTTCTTTAGCAACCTTATACCGAATTGCTGAATAACATCAGTAATAATTATTAATTTATTATGAACAGGTAAGTTAGTCGCATCTTGAAGTTGATCATGACTAATATCCAATCCCTGTAAATCATCTCGCACAGTTGCTAAATCCTTAACATACTATTGATTTAGTCTAATATAACAAGTGGATTTCCAGAATGGCAATTAATCGGTGATTTTAGGGGTATTCAATGTTGATAATGTGTAAGAAATAAATGTTGATACCATCAAAAACCAACCACTTTTCAAGTTCTACATGATTCTTCCCTCTTCCCTCTTCCCTCTTCCTCCTCTTTCTTCCTTCTTCCTTCTTCCTCCTCTTTCTTCTTCTTTCTTCCTTTCTTCCTTTCTTCCTTTCTTCCTTTCTTCCTCCTGACTCCTGACTCCTGACTCCTGACTCCTCCCTTAAGTTACTTGCAACAAATAGCTCATGCAGTTACCCATTAAAAAATAAACTACTAGCATTGCGGCTGCGGCCAATGCTACTAGTATACCAGCCAGCATCAGCGAAAATTCTTTATGCTCATAAGCTTTTTCCATCAGGTGTAGCGACCATGCTACAAGTGCCACATCAAAGATTAAAATAGGAATCAACATATTTCTTAATATTTCTTCATAGAAGTACCCTTATCTTAACACTGTTTTGGATAACTGTGTTTTATCTTCAACAGATGCAGTTGGTCGCTGTGTTTGATATCAAGCAGGAAACCGGACCCGAACATGGCGTTCTTGCAAATAAGTTTTAATTTGTGCTACACTTAGCTTCCCAAAATGTAACAAAGACGCTAAAAGTGCGGCTTCAGCTTTACCTTCCGTTAATGCAGTGTGAATGTGTTCACAATTTCCAGCACCACCAGAAGCAATCACGGGAATTTCTACAGCATTAGCGATCGCTTTTGTCAAGTCCAAATCATAACCAGCTTGAGTACCATCAGCATCCATACTTGTCACCAACAATTCTCCAGCCCCCCGTCTTGTGACTTCTTCCGCCCACCATAGAGCATCAATACCAGTATTTTCTCTACCACCGCGAACGTATACATCCCAGCCAGGATTCTCAGGATCAAGCCTACGTCTAGCATCAATAGCTACAACAATACACTGATTACCAAAGCGATCGCTGGCATGATTAATTAAATCTGGATTTCTGACCGCCGCCGAATTAATACTAACCTTATCCGCCCCGGCTCGTAACAAATCTTTAACATTTTCTAAGGTTTGAATCCCACCACCCACAGTCAGGGGAATGAAGACCTGTTCAGCAGTCCGGTAAACCACATCAATAATCGTGTCCCTGTCTTCATGAGTAGCCGTAATATCTAGAAACACTAACTCATCTGCACCGGCTTCATTGTAAACCTTGGCCAGTTCTACAGGATCACCAGCATCCTTGAGATCCACAAAGTTAATTCCCTTCACAACTCTGCCCGCCTTGACATCTAGACAAGGTAAGATTCTTTTAGCCAACATAATGACGTTTTCACTCCCGGTAATTGCTAGGAATTTAAATTGTAAAGGCAATTGGGGAATAGTTGACAAGATAGGATCAACATATAACAGGTCTTGTCCAGACGAAAAACTAATTAAACAAATATACAGGCAAGAGGCAAGAAGCAAGAGGCAAGAGGCAAGAGTAAAGAGTAAAGAAGTTTTCAGCGATTTTACATTTCTTTACACAGTTTGGTTTTATTGTGTTCACCTACTTAATGAAATAAATATTTATATTGTGAAAATAGTATCTGTATTCTCAACTAACCCCAAATATCCTATACTGATTTTACTTATGAACTGCTAAATCCCTATTTCTGTACTTCTGAATCCCTGAAAATTATGGCGATTATCTCTTCCAAAAAACAGCCTCCAGAACCCAATGGAGAACCCAAACAGCAAAGGGAATCAGCAAAAGTAGCCCCCCCCGCAGAAAATCTGTTACAATCGGAAGCGGCTATTAATGAACAAGGGAAACCAGAAGAGAGTATTCGTCCCCAGCGCTTTGCTGATTACATCGGCCAAAAGGATTTAAAGGATGTTTTAGATATAGCCATTAAAGCCGCTAAATCTAGAGAAGAAGTCATGGATCATTTGCTGTTGTACGGACCACCAGGTTTAGGTAAAACCACAATGGCAATGATTTTAGCATCAGAAATGGGGGTAAGTTGCAAAATTACCAGCGCCCCAGCATTAGAACGGCCACGGGATATCGTGGGGTTATTGGTAAACCTGAAACCAGGAGATGTGCTGTTTATAGATGAAATTCATCGGTTATCACGGATGACAGAAGAAATTCTGTATCCAGCGATGGAGGATTATCGCTTAGATATTACGGTGGGTAAAGGTTCTAGTGCCAGAATTAGAAGTATACCTTTATGTAAATTTACCTTGGTAGGAGCGACAACTCGCGTCGGAGCTTTAACTTCACC
>JGI12547J11936_1000529_pt1 | contig 10399 bp, 9 predicted proteins | sample LakEriepJuly2011_2_FD_11936 | JGI IMG/M metagenome (IMG submission 11936)
CCAAAATCGGCAATATGATTGCCAAAGGGACTGGCCTTCAGGAATCGATGCAGATCGGTCGTCTGGCCGATAGCGTCACCGAAAAATTCGGCGAAGCCATGGAAAAGCATGGCCTGAAGAAAAAAGACGACTAATTGGGTCTCTTCGGAAGTTCCAATCTAGGCCCTTGCTTGGGACTCCAAGGATTTTTTTGAAATTCTCCGGACGACAAAACGCTTTTTATCTCCTTCGCTAATTTGAAAATCACTTCCAGTCGAATTCCCTCCCACTTTTCTCCATATCCGGCCAGATTCTTTTCCGCCAACCCAAGAAGCCGATAGGCGGGAGCAAGACGCTGCTGGTGCACCCGGTGACCGGGATGCTCGAAATGCTTTCGCATATGGACGAAAGCACCCGCCAACTGTATCAATCCCTGATAAAAGGCCGCCCCCCGAGCCTGCCGGCCTTCTTCCAGCCAAAGGGATTCGAGAACATCGTGGGCTTCGTAGTAATCCTCTCGGTTAAAATGATGAAAATAGGCGGCATATCGCACATCTCTCCCCCGAGGATCGACCCCAGACCAGAGAGAAGAAATCCGGCTTGCTTTTCCCGACATCCACCCATGGTAGCACCTCTTTTTTTTTCGCGAAGCACTTGCCGAACTCCTGTGGATGATTACCTTCCGCCCATGGGAGACTCATCCGCGCGAGCTGCCGCCGCAGCCAAAATCCTCACCCATCCGGCCGACTACAAGGTCTGCGAGGGGTGCGGAAGTATTGTCCTGAAAAAAGCGCTCCTCTGCCCAAATTGCCACGCCTACCGATTTGACGAGTCGGTCACCCGCGTCATTCTCCAAGCGGAGATCCTTGGCTCACGAGAAGCCGCTTCCGTCACTAAAGACGACTACAACTAGCCTGCCGCTTCGCCCCCCCCTCCCTCATAACCTTTCCGTGAACTTATGAAACTTACTTTGGGCCACAGCCCCGATGCCGACGACGCTTTCATGTTTTATGCCATGGCGAAAAACTTAGTGAATCTTCGTGGCCATGAGTTCACCCATATTCTCCAAGACATCGAAACTCTGAACCGTCGCTGCCAGTTGAAGGAGCTCGATATCTCCGCCGTCTCATTCCATGCCTACACCACCATCGATCGTGCCTATGCCCTTCTCCCTTGCGGGGCCAGCTTCGGGGACGGATACGGCCCTTGTCTCGTAGCAAAAAAGAAGATCGATCGAGAAAGTATGAAGAAAGTGCGTATCGGTATTCCGGGCCTTCTCACCAGTGCCTACCTAACACTGCAACTTTACCTCGGCCTGCCGCACGGTTCGTTCCAAGCGGTCAATCTTCCCTTTGATCAAATTCAACAGGAGATTCTTTCAGGGAGGGTAGACGCGGGAATCATTATTCATGAAGGCCAACTCACCTACTTGGAGGAGGGATTCACTCTTTGCGAAGATTTAGGCGTTTGGTGGGCCCAGGAAACGGGTGGACTCCCCTTACCCTTGGGCGGAAACGTTGTTCGAAGAGATCTTGGCCCCCAAGTCATCCAAGCCGTAACCGAAACTCTTCACGAAAGTGTTCACTATGCCCTTGAACACCGACAAGCGGGTGTTCGCCATGCCCTTCCCTTGAGCCGGGGAATGGATGAGGAGCGGACCGATCGCTTCATCGGGATGTATGTCAATGATCTCACCCTCGATTTTGGAACGCGTGGTCGTGCAGGTCTTAAGGAGTTCTTCGGTCGCGCCCATTACTCTGGCCTGATTCCCCATATCCCCACCCTAGGGGTGTAGCTCGACTGCCTAACGCAGGACCACGCCCCGCTCTGAACTTTTCAGAAAGACAATCAACTCCTTCACCTCATCGGTCTGAGCCCCCTTTTCGATTAAATACTCTCTGGCTTGCGATAAATTATATTTTGGATTCAACAAAACCTTTAGTGCATCTTTCAGTCCCCGGATCACCTCCTCGGAAAATCCTTTTCTCTGCAATCCCGTCAGATTCACCGCCCGCGTGACCGCAGGATTCCCATCGGCAATCATGTAGGGCAGCACATCCTGTACCACCTTGGTGCATCCCCCGATCATCGAATGTCGCCCCACTCGGCAAAATTGGTGTACCGCCGAAAGTCCGCCAATCACCGCAAAGTCCCCTACGGTTACATGCCCGGCTAAAGTCCCGTTGTTTGAAAAGATACAGTCGTTTCCCACCACGCAGTTGTGGGCGATATGGGCATAAGCCAAGAAATGATTTCGGCTTCCGAGAATCGTTTTCTCCTCTGGACTTGTTCCACGATTGACCGTGACGAACTCCCTGAAATCGTTTTCATCCCCCACCTCCAAAAAGGTTGGCTCTCCTCGATATTTTAAATCCTGAGTTCTTCCCCCGATCGAGCAGAAAGGATGAAACACATTCTTTTGACCAAAACGGCTCGGCCCCTCCAAATTTACATGATGCCGGAGAACACAACCCTCTCCTAACTCCACCCCCTCACCCACCACACAGTAGGGCCCAATCTCCACCGAGGACGCCACCCTCGCCTTCGCGTGCACCACAGCTGTCGAATGAACTGACACCGTGCCACCTAGCGATCAATGATCGCAAACATTAACTCAGCTTCGGAGACAACCTCTCCGTTGACCAAACATTGCCCCTCCGCTTTGCCAATCTTTCCTCGGGATTTCGTTAACTCAACTTGCATCGTCAACATGTCCCCGGGCATGACGGGCTTGCGAAACTTAGCCTTATCTACACTCATAAAATACCCCAACTTCCCCGCATTCTCCGTATTGCGCAGCAGAAGAATGCTCGCCACCTGCGCCATCGCCTCAATCTGCATGACCCCAGGCATGATCGGATGCCCTGGGAAATGGCCCTGAAAATAAGGTTCGTTGATAGTGACCAACTTCATCCCGACCGCCTTGCTATCGCCCTCAAAACGCAAAATCCGGTCGACCATCAAAAAGGGATACCGATGAGGCAAAATCTTCATCACATCGTTCGTATCCATCGCCCGCTCACCCACTGGAATATTCTCGACCGGCATTAAAGAAGACTGATAGGCGCGATAGGCTTTATAGAGGGCTTTGGCAAAAAGAAGATTCAGCCCGTGACTCGTCTTGGCCGCGAGAATATGGGCCCGAATCGGAATCGGAAAAAGGGCCAGATCGCCAATAATATCCAAAATCTTATGCCGAACAAACTCCTCCGGGTAACGCAGCGGTTCCTTGCTCATGACCGATTCCCCACGAATGACGATAGCGTTTTCCAAGCTCCCCCCCTTGATCAGCCCCTTGGCCAACAAAGGCTCCACCTCTTCATAAAATACAAATGTCCGCGCCCGCCCAATCTCTTTTGCGTAATTATTCGCGCCAATCTCTAAACTTAAAAACTGCGTGTGGTGATGAGTGTGGTTTGCATTTGTACAGGAAACTTTAAAGCCATCATGCGGTAACGCCGCCATATAGCCCCCGTCTGGAGTCGTGACATAGACCGGTTCCCGAATTTCAAACACCGCCCGCGGAGCTTCAAGCTCCTTTCGTCCAGCCTGCGCCAGCATTTCAAGAAAAGGGGCCGCACTTCCGTCCCCGATGGGTGGCTCATTCGCATCCAACTCGATCAAGGCATTATCGATCTCCAAACCGCGCAAAGCCGAAAGCAGATGCTCCACCGTACTTACTTTAACACTTCCCTCCGCCAAAGTGGTTGCACGCTCCACCTGCTTCACCTTCTCTAAAAATGCAGGAATTGTTGGCTGATCCGCTAAATCCATCCGACGAAACTGGTACCCCGAGCCCGCCACCGCCGGCTTCACGGTTAATCGCACCTTGGCACCGCTATGCAGGGAAATTCCCGTCATACTCGCTTCCTTGAGTACTGTCGTCTCTTTTGCCGTGCCCATCTCGACTTTCTACACATTTTTGACCCCTGAGTCACCCCCTCCTTCTTCCTTACTTTCGCTCCCCCCACCCCCCTCTGGTAGCCTCTCCCCTTGAGCCAAACACTTCAAGATGAAGGCATTCTCTTCCATTTGCGCCGCCAAGGAGAAACCAGCCTCCTCGCCGTCTGGTTAACCCGTCACCACGGTGTTCTTCGCACCCTCGCCCGCGGGGCCGCAAAACCTGGAAACCCTTTACGGGGACATTTAGACCTTTTTCATGAGTGCGAAATCACTTGGGACCTGTCCCGCCGCACCTCTCTGCACCACCTCAAGGAGGCTCGCCTTCGCGAGAATCACTCCGGCCTTCGTCAATCCTACCCGCGCCTCTTAGCCGCCACCTACTTCTCCCAAATCATCGAAAATGTCGCGGAACCGGACGCCGACCTCGGCTCGCTCCATAACCTCTTACAATCCGCACTGCAATGGCTAGGGAAAAAAGAGCCACACCTTCGTCTCGTGGAACGATTTGAACGCGCAGTTCTGAAAACATTGGGGGTGGATGATTCCCGCCGAACCGCTCGCTCTCTCTTGGATGACCTCTCCCACCGCCGCCCGAAATCCCATGCCGCCCTCATGCGGCAACTCACCGATTAAACAGGAACTGGCACTCCACCCGCAGGGGCATCCACCCACTTTCCGTGCTCTCGAATCAGATCCTTTAAACGGTCCACCGCCTCCGCCTCAGGAATATTAAACTTCACAGGGGTTTTGCCCACATAGAGGTTAATTTTCCCAGGTGCCCCACCCACATATCCGAAGTCCGCATCCGCCATCTCGCCGGGACCATTGACAATGCACCCCATCACCGCAATTTTAACCCCCTTCAAATGCAGGGTCGCCGCCTTGATCTTCGCAGTCGTGCTTTGTAGATCGAACAGTGTCCGACCACACGAAGGACAGGCCACATAATCGGTTTTAAAGATCCGACTCCCCGCCGCTTGCAAAATATTAAATCCCAGTCGCAGACAGGCCCCAGGAGCAGGCTCCCCACGCACCAAAATCGCATCTCCAATCCCATCGCAAAGAAGTGCCCCTAAGTGCACCGAGGCTCGGATCAACCCACTCAGCCCACCGTCCGAGCGGTCAGGATGCAACGTATCTTTCAGCAAAATAGGATGCCGCGCCGGAATCCGTGCCGCCAACAAGCGCGTGGCCGAGACAAGATTCAGATCCAACCCGTCCTTTACAGTTACCAAGACCGCATCTTTCCTCTCAGTCAAAGCCTTCACCTCACCATCGTTTCTGGGATCCACCTCAACCACATCACTTTTTTCATGGATCAACTCGGGCGCTAAATCCCCTAATTGAGCCAGCCTCGGCCGCAAAGCCTCCTCGACCTTGGCCGAAACCATCACCCGAGGCGGCTCGTCCGCCCCTATTTTTACCCCCCCTAACACGACCCGTGTGGTCACTCTCTTATTAAAGCTAAAGGGGTCATACGAGAGCCCACTTTCAGAATCAAAACTGCCACTCGCCCTTTCCTCTAAATATTTGACGAGAGCACGTCCCACCGGAATCTCATGCACGCTATCCTCCGTTAGACTCACCCGAATTGTATCCCCTAAGCCATCTAACAAGAGTGAACCAATCCCAATCGCACTCTTGATCCTACCATCTTCCCCATCCCCTGCCTCCGTCACCCCCAAGTGAAGTGGATAGTTCCAATCCGCTCCCTCCTTCTCCAGGGCAACCGTCAGCAACCGGTAGGCCTCAATCATCACCTTGGGATTCGAGGACTTCATCGAAAAAAGAAAATTATGAAAATTCTGCTTTCGCGCAATTCGAGCAAACTCCAGAGCACTCTCCACCATTCCGTGCGGTGTATCCCCATACCGATTCATAATCCGATCCGAAAGGGACCCGTGATTCGTCCCAATGCGAATGGCAATTTGCCTCTGCGTACATAATTTCACCAGCGGCACAAAGGTCTCCTCAATTCGTGCTAACTCCTCCAAATACTGCTCATCCGTATATTCACGGACGGCAAACTTCTTTTTATCGGCAAAGTTTCCCGGATTGATCCGCACCTTTTCGACCCACTGCGCAGCCTCCATCGCCGCATCCGGCTTGAAGTGGATATCCGCCACAATCGGCACATCACATCCAGCCGCTTTCAGCTCTTTCTTAATTTTTTCTAAATTGGCTGCGTCTTTCACCGTAGGCGCGGTGATTCTTACAATTTCACATCCCACCTTGACCAAATCCAGCGTCTGCTTGACCGATGCTGCCGTATCCATCGTGTCACACGTGATCATACTTTGTAGTCGAATGGGGTTCTTTCCCCCAATTCCTACTTTTCCAACCGTCACCTCGCGGGTCGCACGGCGTCGGTATCTGTAGGGGCTGGCGCAGTAAGTTTTCATTTCGCTTTTCCTTGGAAGACTGGCATTTCAGCACTTTCCGCTGGTTTCTCCATACGTTTTTTTAGCCGCATCGAATCGTGATAGGTTACCAGTAGGAAGAAGCCAGCGAGCAAAACCACAAAACAGGTTTGAATGCGCACAATCGTCTTGGCCTCCATTTGGCGACGACGAATCGCCTCGACCAGAGAAAAGACAATATGTCCCCCATCCAAAACAGGAATCGGTAGTAAATTGAGCACGGCTAGGTTCACATTCAGGATGACACTAAAATACAGCACCAGACGCGGATCAGTCCTCAAAAGGGAAACCAACCTTTCAAAGATTCCCAATGGCCCGCTCAAGTGCTGTAAACCCACACTCGAGGCAGGAGTCACCAAAGCACGGAGTGTTCTCCAAACTAGACCCGCCGCCGATCCAACCTGCTCTTGCGGCGTAGGATGCGTAATTTGCACCTCGGCCATTTTCCAAATCACCCCAATCATCTTGTCTTTCCGATTGGTTGCTTTTTCAGGCCGAATTTTCAATTCAACCTCCTCGCCAGACGGACGGCGGATTCCTAATATTAAAGTGTCCTGACCTGCCTCTACCGCCGCCTTCACCGCGGCTGGATTCCAAATCTTTTTCCCATCCAGAGTGATCATAGCGTCCCCTTTGCGGATTCCCCCGCGCTCTGCCGGACCCCCAGGAATCACCTGATCCACCCACGCCACCTGGGCTGGGTACATTTCAAACCCCAACCTTCTCAAACCCTCCATTTCCGCATCCCTTTCCGGCAAGACTCTCGCGGTGATGATCTCTTTTCCATCTCGGTCGAGCTCGAGAAGTATTTCCCGATCCGTTCCCAGAAGAATACTCTCCACCACCGCTCCCGGTCTTCCCGCCCAACGCTCTGGCCGATTCTGGTCGATGGCTAAAATCACATCCCCGGGAAGAATTCCTGCCTTGGCTGCAGGGGTTCCCGGCTCCACCCAGCCAATGGTGGTCGTTCGATAGGTCATGTTCGTCGGGACTCCGAAAATCCATACGGCTACCGCACAGACAACCCCCAATCCAAGACTGGCCACCGGCCCGGCCAACGCTGTGAAGATTTTGGCACCAGGCGAAGCTGGAGGTAGCTCACGAAAATCCCCAGAAGATTTACCCTCTAACTCCTCTGCCGGGCTCATCTGCGGTAACTGCACAAACCCACCAAGGGGAAGTAGATTCACCTGCCATTCGACCCCATCGACCACTTTCCCATAAATCTTTGGCCCAAATCCGATGGCAAAGCGCTCCACCACCAGACCTGCCTTCCGTGCCGCCCAAAAATGGCCGAACTCGTGCGCCGCAACCGTCAACCCAAAGAGAAACAGGGCCAAGACAATCGTGCCTGCCACGGTAACGATCTCCTCCCAAGGAAGGCCTCCCAGAAAACTCATTTCCGTTTTTCCAGTCTTACCTTGGCTTCGCTTCTTGCCCAACGGTCCGCCTCGATAATCGCATCCAAATCAGGCGAAGATAGGGTTGTGTGTTTCTGCATGACCTCTTCCACCATGCCCCAAATTCGCGGAAAGGAAATCTGTTCAGCTAGAAAAGCCTCTACCGCCACTTCGTTTGCCGCATTGAAAACCCCAGGTAGCGTCCCACCCGCCTCCCCTGCCTCTCTCGCTAAACGTAGAGCGGGAAATCGTTTCTCGTCTGGCGCCTCAAAAGTCAGACTTCCTAACTTGGCCAAATCCAAAGGAGGCAGCCCACTGGGCATTCTTTCCGGAAAAGTCACCGCATACTGAATCGGAAAACACATATCGGTCACACTCAGTTGGGCCAAGACCGACCCATCAATAAACTCCACCATGGAGTGGACAATGCTTTGCGGATGCACCACCACCTCCACCTGCTTCATCGGCAGACCAAATAACCAGTGAGCCTCAATCATCTCCAACCCTTTATTAAACATGGTCGCTGAATCGATCGTGATTTTTTTTCCCATCGACCAGGTGGGATGCTTTAACGCTTGAGCTACCGTAACCTTTTCCAATTCTGCCGCACGGCTTTGTCGAAATGGGCCTCCCGAGGCGGTTAAAATCACCTTACGAACCTCCTTCTCGTTCGCGCCCTGAAGGCACTGAAAAATCGCATTGTGCTCACTATCCACCGGCAGAACCTGCCTTTTCCTTTTTTTTGCCTCCGCCATCACTGCTGAACCCGCCAAAACCAATATTTCTTTACTGGCAACCGCCAAATCTTTTCCACTTCGCAAGGCCGCCAAGGCAGGTGCTAATCCTGCCGTGCCAACAATCGCCACCAGCACCATGTCCGCTTCCGTTTCCTCAACCATTCGCGCCAACCCCTCGGCTCCTGGAAAAAACTTCGCCCCCGCAGGAAGCTTCGACTTTACCTTCTCCACTGCCTGGGGATCTGATACCGCCAGTGCCTTTACCCCAAACTCCTTTGCCTGCTCCAAAAGCCTTTCCGTACTTTTCGCTACCCCCAAACCAACAATTTTCATTTTGTCCGGCAGGGCCCGAGCCACTTTACAAGTACTTTCCCCAATCGATCCACTTGATCCTAAGAGAATAACGCGTTTCATACTCTCCCCGTTAAGATGATATACCCGTAAAAAACCGGCAGACTGAAAAGCAGACTATCGACCAGATCGAGCGCCCCTCCAATTCCGGGCAAGAAGTGTCCCGAATCTTTTACTTTTGCATCCCGCTTCACGACCGACTCCCCTAAATCGCCAATGACACTCGCACCCGCCAACCCTAAACCCAAAACCCAACCATGGATACCGCCTAACCCACCCAAAACATCGGGAAAGTAGTGAATCAAGGATAAGCTCGTCACCAACGCCAGCAGAACCCCGCCCGCCAAACCCTCCCACGTTTTTTTCGGACTAATCACCGGGCTCATTTTATGCCGCCCAAATAATTTACCCGCAATGTAAGCCCCCACATCGGTAAATTTCGTTACGGCAACAGCATAAGTTAATAAAGCAATTCCTTGACCCGCACTGCCTGTAAAAAGAATCTTGGTGGCATAATTCAAAAGATACGGAACATAAAAGAATCCAAATAACGTTAGGGCCATCGCCTCCGTCGCTCCCTCCACCTTGGGATGAAACACCCGCCTAGTCAAAGCACCCAAAATCACCAAGAGGACAAGCACCGCTTCTCCCGAAAAGGCAGCAGGAAATCCGCCCGTGGGAGAAACGACGGAGAAGAATGTCGCTGCATAAAGCAAGCCACCCGCCAAAAGACCCGTTTTTAAAAAAACGGTTCGTCCTGCACTTCGCTGCGAAAGATAAAATTCCCGCTGTGCCGCAACTCCGACGATGGCAATCAAAAGGAAAACTCCGTGGGTGTATCGTAAGGTCACCAGGGTTAAAATAATTCCCCAAAGCAAAAGGGAGGAAAAAAGGCGCCATCCCAACATGGTTAGACCCCTCCAAATCGACGGTCTCGCCCCGCATAATCCGCTAACGCGTCGGAAAAGTCCTTTTTTCCGAAATCAGGCCAAAGGACAGGAGTCACGTAAATCTCCGCATAGGAAATCTGCCACAACATAAAATTGCTCACTCGCATCTCTCCGCTTGTTCGAATTAAAAAATCAGGATCCGGCATCCCATGGGTATAGAGATAGGATGCGATCGTTTCTTCGCGAATCTTTTCTGGATCCAACTTTCCTGCCTTCACCTCGCGACCTAAGGCTTGCACCGCTTCGGTGATCTCGACGCGCGAGCCATAACTCAAGGCAAGGATCAGATCGAGTCGAGTATTTGCCTTTGTCTCCTCAATCGCTCGCTCCAACTCTTCCCGAACCGCTTCAGGCAAATCTTGCCGACGCCCGATGGTTCGTAATCGAATCCCCTCTTTCCCCATCTCTCTCAGCTCCTCCCGAATCACCCCACGTAGCAATCCCATCAAACCTTGAACCTCTTCGCGGGGCCTTTGCCAATTTTCAACCGAAAAAGCATAAAGAGTTAAGTAACGAACCCCATGATCCATCGCCGCCTGAACCACCTGCTTTACCGATTTCCGACCCGCCTCATGCCCACTGAGTCGTGGCAAATGATGCTTTTGGGCCCAACGCCCGTTGCCATCCATGATGATAGCTACGTGCTGGGGAATCGCCGA
>JGI12547J11936_1000532_pt1 | contig 10372 bp, 8 predicted proteins | sample LakEriepJuly2011_2_FD_11936 | JGI IMG/M metagenome (IMG submission 11936)
CAATCGCACATGGCATCGTCAGGAGCAAAAAAGGTAAGGTCGAAAGAGAAGCCGGGGAAATCACCGGCGGTTCTTCCTACTCTGACACCCTCAGAACGGGTGGATCTGCTCCGTAAGATGGTTTTGATTCGGCGGTTTGAGCAAAAGGCGGCCCAAGCTTTCATGCAGGCAAAGATCAAGGGGTTTTGCCATCTTTACATCGGCCAGGAAGCTTTGGCGGTGGGATCGATCTCTACCTTAAACTCATCCGATGCGGTGATTACCGCTTATCGGGATCACGGACATGCGTTGGCACGGGGAATGACCCCGCGGGAGTGTATGGCCGAACTTTTCGGAAAAATCACCGGCTGCTCTCGAGGAAAAGGTGGGTCGATGCACTTTTTTAATAGGGAAAAACATTTTCATGGGGGGCACGGAATTGTGGGTGGTCAGACCCCTTTAGCCGCAGGAATCGCCTTTGCCCAAAAATACAATGGAACGGGCGAGGTCACGGTTTGTTATTTAGGGGACGGAGCGGTCAATCAGGGAGCATTCCACGAATCACTCAATCTGGCGGCTCTTTGGAAATTGCCGGTGATTTACGTGATCGAAAACAACGAGTACGCCATGGGGACTCATCAGTCGCGCAGTTCTGCGGGCTATCCCTTAGTCAAGCGGGCGGATGGGTATGACATGGCGGGAATCACGGCGAACGGAAATGATGTGGATGATGTTCGTGAAAAGATGTGGGATGCGGTGCAGTTGGCGCGGACGGAGAGCCTGCCCTCTTTGGTGGAGGTGAAGACCTACCGGTACCGCGGCCATTCGATGTCGGATCCGGGAAATTACCGGACGAAAGAGGAGATTGCGGAGCGGAAAAAAGAGTCGGAGCCGATCTCCTTGTTTAAAGAGAGACTCTTTAAGGAAAAGGCTTTGACGGAAAAGCAGTATGAGGAGATTGAGCGGGTGGCGGTGGAAGAAGCGGAGGATTCGATCGCTTTTGCAGAGAGCTCCCCCGAGCCCGAGGTGGCGACGGTGTTTGAAGATATTTTTGCCCCAGAAGATCAGATTGCGGAGTTTCGTCCTCCGATCGGAAGCTAGCCATGGCCGTTTTAACGATGCGGGAGGCGCTCAACCAAGCATTGAGCGAGGAGATGGAGCGGGACGAGAAGGTGATCCTGCTGGGGGAGGAAGTGGCTGAATATCAAGGGGCTTATAAAGTGAGCTCGGGATTGCTGCAAAAATTTGGGGCGAAGCGCGTGTGGGACACTCCGATCAGTGAGTCGGGGTTTGCCGGTTTGGGTGTGGGCGCGGCGATGCAGGGTTTAAGGCCTGTGGTGGAGTTCATGACCTGGAGCTTTTCGATGGTGGCGTACGATCAGATCGTCAACAACGCGGGGGCGATCCGATATATGAGCGGTGGGCAGTATTCGATCCCGATTGTCTTTCGTGGCTCTTCCGGAGCGGGACTGCAAGTGGGGGCGACCCACTCTCACACTCCAGAAAACTGGTATGCGAACGTGCCTGCTTTGACGGTGATCACCCCGGCGTTTCCGGATGATGCCAAGGGATTACTCAAGAGCGCGATTCGCAGTAATAACCCGGTCTGTTTTATTGAGAATGAGAAGTTGTATGGATTTAAGGATGAGGTTCCCGAGGGAGATATTTTAACAACCATTGGCAAAGCACGGATTCGCAGGGAGGGCAGCCAGGTCACCTTGATTGCCAACAGTGCTTCGACTCACGTGGCCCTAGCCTCGGCTCTGCAGCTAGAAGCGGATGGAATTTCCGCCGAAGTTCTGGACTTGCGCACCATCAAGCCATTGGATCTGCCGGCTATTTTAGGATCGGTGGCGAAGACGAATCGGGTGGTGATTGTGGAGGAGAATAAACCTTTTGCGGGCTGGGGAGCCCAAGTGGCTTATGAGATTCAAAACCGTTCTTTCGATGAGTTGGATGCACCGATTGAGCGAGTCACTGGGCTAGACGTACCGCAGCCGTACTCCCGGGTGCTCGAGCAGGCGGTTATGCCCAGTGCGGAGCGTGTGACGGAAGCGGCGAAGAAAACTTTGGCCTAGTATTTTGCGCAAGGGGTTACGAAGGAGGATTCGATGAGTCAGGCTGTTTTTCAACCCGGGCAGATGATTTTTCGCGAAGGGGACACGACGCAGGAGGCGTATCGTATTCTCAAGGGCCGAGTGGAAATCAGCATCGCGGGAGAGGCGAAAGCGGTCATTTTGGCGCAGTTGGGGGAGGGGGACATTTTTGGTGAGATGGCGATGGTGGATGAGCGGCCGCGCTCAGCCTCGGCTCAAGCGTTGGAGGTGACGGAGTGTGAGGTTTTGACGGCAGAGAACTTTAATGAGGCTGTGTTGCAGCGGCCCGAAATTCTGATTCCGTATTTGGCATCCTTTTTCGAGCGCTTACGGACGGCGAACGATCGGTTGCGAATGGAGATGCGCTTGAGGGCTCAAGCGGAGCAGAAAGCGTCTGTGCCTGTGGCCTCCAACCCTGCGGCTCCTGTAGCACGAGTCGTTGCCCCTTTGACGAAGTCAATTGCACCTCCCTCACTTGAGATGACGCGGGTTTCGGCACCTGCGCCTGTGGCTACAGCTCCGTCCGCTGCCCCAGTGACTCCGCCGCCCGAAGGGGGATATCAGTCGGTTATTTTGACGGCGTGTAATGATCATGCTCGGGCTCGGCTGCCAGAGACTTCCGTCGCGATTCAAAAGTTTCCTTTTCGAATTGGGCGGAAGCATGACACTCCTGGAAAAGGGGCGACAGTATTTGCCTCGAATGATTTGCCGATTGCGGATGATAAGCCTTATCAAATCTCAAGGAACCACTGCTCGATTGAGCGGGAGGGGGACAACTTCTTTGTGCGGGATCGGGGTAGCTCATTAGGAACAGTGGTTAATGAAGCACCGATCGGGTTGGCGGAAAATAGTCTGACCCACGATTTGCGTGGCGGGGAGAATCAGATCTTACTGGGGTCGGACGACAGCCAGTTTCAGTTCAAGGTGACCTTGCGCTAACCGCTGGCCAAAGTGTGAAATTGAGGTAAGTAAATAGTATGGAAACGGAAGAGATCTCCTTTGTCATTCGCTGTTTGGTTGTGATGGCAGCCTGTTTGGCTGTGGTCGGGGGGATCTTTACCTATGACCTTCTTCTGGAGCTTCCGTTTTTCACCAATCTCCTTTTTCGTTTGGGTTTGAACTAAATCGGCCCCTTTGCCCAAGTGGCAACGGTGGTTTTTGAGTTTTCTGCGAGGATGTTCGCCTTGCTCTGAGTGAGGAAGGGGTCGAAGATTCTTGGGTGCCTGGAGGATCTCTTCTTCTTTCTTTAGCGGAAAAGCTGGTCAAGCATCCAAAAAGGATCGTCTTTCCTGAGGGAACCAATCCCCAGGTGGTGCGCGCAGCTTCACGGTACGCCCAGATGAGGATGGGCCCCGTGGTTTTGCTGGGGCAACCCGATTTGATTCGACGGCAGGCCAAGGCGCAGAAGGTTGAGCTGGATCGGGTGATGATTCTGGACCCGGTGGAGGGTCAGGACCGGCAGATGTTTAAGGATCATTTGCGGAGTGAGGCAGGTGGGGGAAAGCTGAAGTTAAGCCAGATCGATGACACCCTTTCGGATCCAATTGTCTATGGAACCTTGATGTTGCGTTTTGGGCAGGTGGATGGGTTGGTGGCGGGGGTGGGGGCCTATTCGGGAAATGTGCTGCGCCCGCTGATTCGAATGATTCCGCGGTTGCCGCACATCTCGAGAATTTCCAGTGCGACTCTTTTGGAGTGTGAGGATGGAAAAACGGGGGATGGCGGATTGTTGCTGGTGGGAGATGCGGCGGTCGTGCCCAGACCTACATCGGATGAGTTAGCTGCAACGGCGGTAGGATTGGCAGGGTTAAAGAAACGGTTAACCGGTCGGAATGCGCGGGTTGCACTTCTCTCCTATTCGACTCGTGGCAGTGCGGCCTTAAACGATGAAACTGGAAAAGTGATCGAGGCGACAAAAAAGGCGCGTGTCTTGGCTAAGCAGATTGGAATTCCAGGGGAGTTTGATGGGGAGATGCAGTTGGATGCAGCCTTGGATCCCAAGAAAGCGAAGCTGAAGATTGCGGACTCGGTTGTCGCGGGGAGAGCCGATTGTCTGGTGTTTCCGGATTTGAATACGGGAAATATCGCAGTGAAAGGCATTCAGCATTTTGGGCGGGTGCGAACTTACGGAAATATACTTTTGGGGATGCGATTGCCCGCGGCAGAAATTAGTCGCGGAGCGGATGAGGAGGAGGTGTTAGGCGTGGCGGCGATTGTGGGAATTTTAGCAGTGGAGTATCGCAAATTGTATCCTGAGCCGACTTCTCCTGTGGTAGCGCAGTCGAGGTAGAAAAGATGGAGCTGAACCGAGTCACGCCACGGATTTACGTGGCGGCAACGAGGCAGGATGATGGGAAGACGACCTGCTGTTTGGGTTTGTACGCGGCTCTTTCGTCGAAATACAAGAAGATCGGGTATATTAAGCCGGTGGGGCAGCGGTTTGTGGAGGTGGGTGGGAGAAAGGTGGATGAGGATTCGGTTTTAGTGAGCAACACCTACGGGGTAAATTTGCCGATTGAGGCGATGTCGCCGATTGCGGTGGATCGAATGTTCACGCGGGAGTATTTGGAGCGGGGAAATTTGCCTGCGATGAAGGCAACGATTGGGGAGGCATTTAATCGGGTCGCGTGGGAGCACGACTTTGTATTGATTGAGGGGACGGGCCATGCAGGGGTGGGCAGTGTGTTGGATCTTTCCAACGCACAGGTGGCAAAGTTGCTGGGAAGTCAGGTGATCTTGGTGACCACGGGTGGGGTGGGCCGCCCAGTGGATGAGGTGAGCTTGAACTTAGCGCTCTTTGAGAAACATGGGGTGAAAGTGGTTGGGGTGGTGTTGAACAAGGTTTTGCCTGCAAAAATGGAGGCGTTACGTCCGTGGGCGGAGAAGGCATTTGCCCGAATGGGGCTGCCGATTTTAGGAATGATCCCCTATCACGGAGAGTTGCGCAGGCCGACCTTGGCGCAGGTCTGTTTAGAGTTGGGTGGAGAATTTCTGTCAGGAGAAAATATGAAGCGAAGGAAGGTGCGGTCGGTGTCAGTGGGGGCGATGACTGCGGCGCGTTTACAGGATCAGCTGCATCCTGGGGCGCTCCTGATCACGCCTGGGGATCGGGAGGATCTGCTGATGGCGGCGTTGGAGTCGCAGGGTAAGAGCGGAAACGAAGCGAAACCCGCGGGAATTATTCTCACGGACGGGCTCAAGCCGCAGCCGGGATTAATCAAAATGCTTCGTGAACGGGGCTTACCGACAGTGGCCGTGGTGGGAGATAGCTATTCGGTGGCGGCCAAGATTGAGAGGATGACGGTGAAGACCGACCCTGGGGATAAGGAGAAGATCGGAATGATCCAGGAGGTGGTGGCGAAGCATTTAGATTTGGATTCGGTGAGTCGCGGAAGTAAGCCGGTGAAAGCTTAAGCGTTTGCGGGAAGAGAGGATGGAGTGGCGGGGCGTAGGGCGGGGGTGATCTGCGGGATTTCGCAAGAGTTTGGGGTGTAGCGGAGAAGGAACTCGTCTTGGACACGGCGGGCGGGAGTGTTTTCGGGTAGGGCGGTGCGGGTGGAGAGGCCATTCTGTCCCAAAACTCGGGCTTTTCGATTATCGCTCGCATAAGCGGGAACAATGATCTCGAGGAATTGGCGACGGAGTTCTGGGTCGAGAATAGGGAAGACCACCTCCACGCGGCGGTGAAGGTTACGGGGCATGAGATCGGCGCTGCCGAGGAAAACAAGTGGATCTCCTCCGTTGGTGAATAGATAGATGCGGCTATGTTCCAGGAAACGATCCACGATGCTTCGAACTTGAATGTTTTCACTCAGTCCGGGAACACCGGGGCGGAGGCAACAAATCCCGCGGATGAGGAGTTGGATCGAAACACCCTCTTGGGAACTGGCGTAGAGAGATTGGATGATCTCCGGGTCGACGAGGGCGTTCGCTTTGATAAAGATTCCGGAAGGGCGGCCCGCACGGTGGTGGGCCGATTCCCGGTGGATGAGTTCGACAAGGCGGGGGGCGAAATTAAAGGGGGCGACGAGGAGCTCGTCGAAGTGGGCGGTTTCCGACATTCCCGTGAGGACGTTAAAAAGAGAGGCGACTTCGGAGGTCAGGGCGGGGCGACAGGTGAGCAAGCTGAAGTCGGTGTAGAAGCGGGCGGTGCGGGGATGATAATTTCCCGTTCCAAGATGAAGGTAGGAGACCAGGTGACTTTCCTCTCGGCGAACGATGAGGAGAACTTTGCAGTGGGTTTTCAGGCCGACGAGTCCGTAGACAACGTGGATACCAGCTTCCTCCATTTTGCGGGCCCAGGCGATATTGTTGGCTTCATCGAAGCGGGCTTTGAGTTCGACTAGAATGGTGACCTGTTTTTCGTTGTGGGCGGCGGCAATGAGGGCGTTGAGGACGGGGGAGTCCCCGCTGGTGCGGTAGAGGGTCATCTTGATGGCGAGGACTTGGGGGTCGGCGGCAGCCTGTTCAAGAAGAGAGATAATGGGTTGAAAGCTTTCGTAGGGGTGATGCAAGAGGATGTCGTTTTGGCGGATAGCATCGAAGCTGCGCCCGAGGGGTTGCAGGGGGGGTGGGAGAGAAGGGGTGAAGAGGGGATCGTGAAGGTGCGGGAGGCCACGGCCTGATTCGGTGAGAGCGAAGAGCTGGGTAAGATTGACGGGACCTGTGACACGATAAACGTCTTCGTGGGTGAGCTCGAGATGACCCAGGAGGTAGGTTTCGATTTCGACGGGGCAATCTTGTGTGATTTCGAGACGAACGGCCGCCCCTCGATTTCTTTTTTGGAGCTCTTCTTCGATGGTGAGGAGGAGGTTGTGGGCTTCTTCTTCGTCGATATAGAGTTCGCTGTTTCGGGTGATCCGGGTCGGCCAAGCGCCGTAGATTTTCATGCCTGGAAAAACCTCGGAGACGAAGTGGCGGACCAGTTCGGAAAGAAGGATGAACTCTCGCGGGTTGGAGCTTTCCCTCGGGAGGGGGATCAAGCGGGGAATACCGCGCGGAATCTGGACGAAGGCGTGTCGGGTCGCTTCCTGATGGCCGGGCTTTGAATAAAGAATGACAAGGTTGACCGATTTATTGAGGAGTTGGGGAAAGGGGTGACTGGGATCAACGGCAAGCGGGGTGAGGATGGGTAGGATATCGCGTTGGAAGAGTTCGCGAGCCCAAGCGATCTGAGCTTCGTTCAACTGCAGAATCGGGCGGAGGTGAATGCCTTCTTGGGCTAGGGCGGGGAGGAGGGTTTGGTGAAGGAGTTGATACTGGTCGTCGACCATGCGGAGGACGCGAGTTCGGATAGCAGTGAGAACTTCGGGTGGACGGAGGCCATCGGGTCCATGAACATCGCTGCGATTTTCTACCAGTTGCTTGAGGGCGGCGACGCGGATTTCGAAGAACTCGTCCAGGTTGGAGCTGACGATGGTAAGGAATTTGAGCCGTTCAAGAAGGGGTTGGGTCGGGTCTTGAGCCTCCTCGAGAACGCGATGATTGAACTCAAGCCAACTGAGCTCTCGATTTAGGTAAGAGGATGAGTCCAGAGGCATATGGACAATATATCAGATATTTCGTCTCAACCCACGGCTAAAGCACTAATTTATGTAATTGATGTGCAGTTATTTATGCATAAAAAGGATAACTTTTATTAAAAGTAGGTGAAAAGTAGAGCGCGGTTCACTCTGAGTAAATTATGGGGGAAGTAGGTGGCCGCGGGAAAAGGTGACGATGGATTGATCGGAGGATTCGTACCACTGGACGGGGGGAAGAGTTTTGGCGCGAAGATTTTGGCCTGCCAAAAGGGTGTGCAAAACTCCCACACCGTCGAAGTAAAAAGCGTTTTGGTTGGCCCCGAGGTGCTCAAAAAACTCCGGTAGGGTTTTGCTGGATGCAAAAGTCCAAAGTTTTTTTTCCCATTCCGCAACTTGGGCCCGAATCTTTTTGTCAGCAGCGAAAGGATGCTGAAATCGAGGGCCTACGTGGCATCCGTCGATACTTGCGACCACGGCTGTGTCAGATTCCTGACTAATCTTTGCCAAGCCTCGAGCAAAAGCTGTCGGCTGAGTTTGAGGATGGAGGGGTACCCGTCTCAACAGAACTCTGAAAGCCGCCGCAGAGAATGGGCAGAATGGTGAAGGAGCGACCTGGAAAAAAGAGATCGCGAAGGGCTTGAAGCCAGATCACGACAAATTCGATCGAGTGTTCGCCCTGAAATCCACGGATTTCTTGGTCGATAGGAAAAGGGCAGGAAGCCGAAAGGGAGGAGAAAAGATCGCGATCAGGCAGGATTTCCCCCATTGCCGAACGAAATCCCAACGGGTGACACGCAATTTCTGCTGGGCACCTATGGCCGACTCCCAGAATCACCACCCGAGAGGGAAACCAGCCAGCGTCGCGCCATAGGGCGTAGGTTTGGGCGTAGAGCTCGAAGTTCACCCGAAAGTCGATATGAGGAACGATCGGATAGCGAGGGTCGTGAGCAATCTTTTTGACGGGAGATACTTTTTTCAGAGCCTTTGAAAAGGTCTGCAGGATCTCCTTGGGATCGGCTGGGTAGCACGAACCTGCACAGCGAGCCTGAAGAGTAGTGAGGGCGGAGGTCAGGCCTTCGGCAGGTGAGCTTCGACAGCTTTCCAATCCACGAAGTTCATGAACTCGTCAATGTAGCCGCCGCGATTGGTGTAAAAGTCGGCATAGTAGGCGTGCTCGTAGACGTCGAGTCCGAGAATCGGTGTCACACCCCACACTGGATAGCTGTTCTGGGCGTCCCCAATGTAGTTAAACAACTTTTTCGTGCCTTGGTCGTAGCCGGTCCAGGCCCAGCCACGCGCCGCGATCCCGGTCGCCTTCAAATCTTTCTTATAGTTCTCGAAAGATCCGAAATCTTGGTCGATATGCTTGAGAATTTTGTCCGAGGGTTTGCCGTCTCCCCCTAAAATCGAGAAGTAGAGCTCGTGATTCTTGAGGCCGCCGACGGCAAAGGTGAAGTCGACCTTGAGGGCTCGGACGCTGGAGTAAATCTGATTGGCCACGGCAGGGTTGGTGGGGTCGGGAGTACCCATCTTTTCTAGCTCGGCGAGGATGCCGTTGCTCTTGTTCACGTAGCCGGTGTAGAGCTTGAGATGCTCCTCGTGGGTTTTATCGGAAATTTTGCCGGTTTTTCCCTTCACTTTCGCGAGGAGGGATTCTTGCTGATTGGGATAGGTGTGGGACATGATTGAATTATTCAGCACAGAAGGGGTGGCGTCAAACCCCAGAGTAGGAAAAGAGGGTGTTACAACTTCTTTGGCATAATGATCCAAAGAACCAGATAGATGAGAGCACCTGAAAACGCGGTGAATATGGTTATGAGAGTGTAGAGGATACGGACGAGAGTCGGGTCCCAACCGAGCCATTCGGCGAGTCCACCGCAAACGCCACCGATCATGCGATTCTTGGATAGGGTCAGGGGCATAGGATTTGCTACGGCAGCGGCGGGATGGTGTCGAGAGGAAGTGATTTGACCGTGAATTTCTATTTTCCTGGGGCAGAGTGGAGGAATGGGAGTTTTGCACGATCGGGCTGAAGATTCGTTTCACTTTGAACCTGCGCAGATGGTGGAGGGAGGGGGCTTAGAGCTACGCTGGTTCTGTTTGCGGGTAGCACCCAAGCAAGAGCACGTGGCCATCGCCCATTTACGCAAAGTGTATCAGGTGGAAGTGTTTTGCCCGCGGCTCAGATTCCAAAAAGCGACGCGGACGGGTCGGCGTTGGTATGTGGAGGCACTCTTCCCCTCCTATCTCTTTGGAAGGTTCGACTATTTGACCCAGCACCGAGCGGTGCACTACTGCCCGGGAGTGAGCTCGATCGTTCATTTTGGTGGGAAAGTGATTCCTGTGCCGGGGCGAGCAATCGAGGAGCTGTTAGCGGCGGTGCCGGAGGGAGCTGGAGAGACGATTACCATCGAACCTCAAGTGAAGATGGGTCAGGAGGTCCAGGTGGTGGATGGGGCGTTTGCTGGATTGAGAGCGGTGGTGACTCGAGTGATGCCGGCGAGGCAGCGGGTGGCGGTGCTCCTGGAGTTTTTGGGTCGGATGTCGGAAACGGAGGTTCCGATTGGCAGCGTGTTGTCGGCGGTGCGTCATCCGATGGAGGGGGTGCCTAAGGGGGCACGGAGGTAGAGGTGCGGGGCGGAAGCGATCTTGGCTACGGACGGTTTTTGCGGGAGATTAGGGATAGGCATGAATCGTAAAGGCATTCTCTTGGCGGGGGGGACGGGGACGCGGCTGTGGCCGCTGACGCGGGCGGTTTCGAAACAGCTTCTGCCG
>JGI12547J11936_1000533_pt1 | contig 10367 bp, 11 predicted proteins | sample LakEriepJuly2011_2_FD_11936 | JGI IMG/M metagenome (IMG submission 11936)
GGGCAATTTCAATCGCCCGCTCACTCATGTCTGAGGCAATGATGTTCATGCCGGGCAGCTCAACAACCTGCTCATCCAGCTTGATCCTTTCACTGGTATACATTTCAGTCTCATAGCCCAAAATATGCATGAAGGCATAATTGTTGCGCAGCAGTCCTGGTGCTCTTTTGGTGGCCATCAGGGCAGCTTCAATGGCCAGTGTCCCTGAGCCGCACATCGGATTGATGAAAGGAGTGGCATGGTCCCATTTGGTAGATAGAATGGTGCCGGCGGCAAGGGCCTCCAGCATAGGAGCCTGACCGGGTAACTTTCTGTAACCATGCTTGGCAAGGGTTTCGCCAGAGGTATCGATGAATATTTCTGCCTGATCGTTTTTCCAATAGAGATAGATGACTGCCCCTAACAAATCGGATCCGGTGGTGGGGCGACGCCTGATGGTATCGCGCATGCGGTCAACAATGGCATCCTTTACCCTCAGGTTCGCAAAAAGATTCGTAGAGATGCTGGGATGAAAAACATTGCTGGTCACAGAGAAATAGCCGTTGGGAGGGATGAGCTTTTCCCAGTGGAGGGTCACCAGGTTCTGGTGGAGTTCGTCAGGATCCTCGCAGAGAAAGGATTTGAGCGAATACATGACCTGGCTGGCACAGCGCAGGTGNANGTTCAACCGAATGCAATCCTGCATGGTACCCATGAGTTCAACACCCGTTTGAAAAACACGTTCTGGGTTAAAACCCAACGCAGTAACTTCTTTTTCCAGGGAGGGGGCCAGCCATTTGTGGCAGGTAATGATGAATTTTTCGTCTGTAGGTAAATACGTGCATGGCGACAAACTTAAGCCAATCTTGAAAATAGGCTTGATTTATTTGCTGAAGACAAGTTCACTACGAATAAATCCAGTTGAACTTGTAATCCAACGGCGCTTTGATGGAAACGCGCTCTGATATTTTTTTGAACCTGTCCGGCAAGGTCATCAGGTAATCCCTTCCCTTTTCTGCAGCACCGGTGAGATTACAGATGTTGCCGATATTCCACTCCTTGATCAGGGAATCCAGGATATTGGCATAGTCCATGCTGGTGTATACCCCCAGGCGCTGGGCGGCATCACTGAAATGGGTCCAGCTCTGTCCAATCTTCTCCCCCTGTTGCCGCATAAAATGGGCGGGCATGACAATTTTCTTTCTCATCATGTCTTCAAAAGCCAACATCATCTGGCTGGGATCCAATTCAAATATTTTAGCAACAAAGCTTTTATAAGCCCTGGCATGCCGCAATTCATCTGCAGCAATCACACCACAAATTTTTGAGAGCTGTACATTGTCATGCTGTTTGGCAATGGTGGCTGTTCTCCTGTGAGAAATGTTCGTGGCCAGTTCCTGAAAAGAGGTGTACACAAAATTACGGTAAGGATCGCGTGCCGTACCAATCTCCATGCCGTCAGCAATCAGGTGCTGCGTGGTGATTTCCATTTGTTGCATGTTCACCCGCCCCGAGAGGTAAATGTATTTGTTCAAAAGGTCGCCATGGCGGTTCTCTTCGGCCGTCCATCGCCTGATCCATTTGCTCCAGCCTTGGGGTTCTGCTTTGCTGATGCCTTCAATATCAATCAGCCAACTTTCATAGGTGGGCAAAGCTTCTTCAGTTATGATATCGCCTACCAAAACCGCCATATAATCATAGGGAAGTTCCTTGCACTGCTCCTGGATTTCCTTGATTTCTTTTACAAAATCAGGATGATTGCTTTCGGGTAAAAAATCGGAGGGTTGCCAATTGGTATCGATATCCTTCAGGTACTCATCAATTTCCTGATCAATTTGCTTTGCCAAAAACTGCATTACTTCAATCCTGCTAGAATTCATTATTTTTAAAGATTTGGGATTGTTGGCAATTTTTAGGGAATTACGGAAATCCGGTCAACGATACGCTGAGGTAAAAATATCTATTTATTTTGATATTCAGGGGATTAGCGTCTGTTCCCTTGCAGCAATTGTTGAAATTTATCAAAAGATTATTGCCCTTTGCCTAAAAAATCCTCCAGCATTTCCACCATCTGGAGGGAGCCGATAAACAGCGGAGATTTCTGGTGTATATGGGTAGGTTCAATATCAAGTATTCTTTTTTCGCCATCAGTAGCCTTCCCGCCTGCTTGCTCAACAACAAAAGCAAGGCTGTTGGCTTCAAACATCAACCTGAGCTTGCCTTGTGGATGATGGATGGTGGCGGGATAGAGGTAGATTCCCCCTTTCAACAAATTGCGGTGAATGTCTGCCACCAAAGAGCCAATATACCGGGCAGCAAAATGTTGATCTTTGCATTGGTTCAGGTAGGCGTGAATGCCTGGCTGGACAAATGATTTTGAAATGCCTTCATTGATGGAATAGATCTTGGCATCAGCCTTGATGTGCATATCAGGATGAGACAAAACATACTCTCCCAATGTTGCCTCATACGTAAACCCGTTTACGCCCTGCCCTGTAGTATAGACCAACATGGTAGAAGACCCATACAAGACATATCCAGCAGCCACCTGTGCTGAACCGCGCTGCAAACAATCTTCCAGGGTAATGGCTGTTCCAACCACTGATTTTCTTCTGTAAACAGAAAAAATTGTACCGATGGAAACATTCACATCAATGTTGCTGGACCCATCCAATGGATCGATGGCTACAATGTATTTCGCATCTGGATTGAGCTGAACAATGCCTTCTTCTTCCTCTGAAATAATGGCACAGGCTGCGCCACCTTTTGAAAGAGCCCTTGTGAAACGAATATCAGCCAATACATCTAGCTTTTGCTGTTCGTCCCCTGCGGCATTTTGATTGCCCACAGCGCCCATGATGTCAATCAGGCCCGCCTTGTTGATCTCCCGGTTCACCACTTTCGATGCCAGGGCGATGTCCCTCAACAACTGTGAAAACTCACCAACAGACTGAGGATATTGACGCTCATTGCTGCGGATGAATCGATCCAAAGTGACCCCAATTGAAATGGCAATGCGGGATGATTCCATAAATTCAGTGCTTTATTTTTCAAACTTGTAGGTATAGCCAACAACCGGAATGAAGGGTGTTACTCCTGTGCCTGTTGCAGCGATGCTCCATATCCCAAGATCGAAGGATGATTTTTTGTTGTTGTACAAACGAAAGCAGGGCCCACCAAAAAATACGCCAACCTCAGGCAGGTACCAGAGTTCCCCCATGAGACTGAGGTTCTTTGAAAGCCGCTGATTGCCCGAAAGGCTCATCACTGGTGAATTTCCCCCGCCACTGTTTTTTTCGTTGATCCATGCATATCCTCCTGCAAAGGTTACATTGGACTCTTTGGTGCCATGGGTAAAGGCCCCAAATCCTATCCCCAGGTTGGTCTGGGTGCCCCAGCCAACCAAACCTGCCAGACCTCCAAAGGCAAGCGTATTTTTCTCGTCAATCTTGATAGAATACTTAGCTGTGAGGGCCAAGGGTGTACCCACAATGGTGGTGGTAGCGCCTATGGAAAAGTTCTCGGTTACCCCAAACTGCACCTGGTAGGCCACGGCATAGAGGGTCTGGATATAGATTTCTCCCTTGTCCATGGGGATGGCAGAGGGAGTATAAAAATATCGGGAAGGATGTGGGTTGGCAAACACAGGCTTACCTTTGATAAGAGTGGAGCTGGTAAGTTTTCTGATAGATTTGACGGTATAAGCAGGAATGATGAGCATCTTTCCGTTTTGCAAACGGATCGATACTTCTCTTGCATCTTCTGAAACAATGGTTCCGACAAATTCCTCATCGGAGTTGGTTGACAAAACAACAAGTCCTGAATCAGGCCTTGATTTTTGTTCTTTATCTTGTGCAACAGTGATGGAAAAGATTGAGAATGACAAAAGCAGGCAGATGATGGTATGTTTCATCGCAGACCGATTTAATTTAAATGTAAACTAAATTAAAGACAATGGATAAATTAATCCAAGATGCACAGACAATTAGCCCTTGGGTTAAACATCTTTTGCATCAAAGGAAAGCAAAATTCGATCTATCGATGCCACCACTTTTCGGTAAGCAATCCCCGCCTTGTCCAGCATCAGTTTGGAAGCCCTTGCTGAGTCCGATTGTTCATATTTATCAGATAAAAACACAACTGTTGAAATACCAGACTGGATGATGGCCTTGGTGCATTCGTTGCAAGGAAACAAGACCGTATAGATGGTACATCCCTTGAGGTCCATGCCAATATTGTTGAGGATGGCATTGAGCTCAGCATGGCAAACGAAGGGATATTTGGTATCCATAAAATCTCCCTCCTTGCTCCAGGAAAATTCATCATCATGGCAACCAATCGGGAGTCCGTTGTAGCCGGCTCCAACAATCTTGTTCTTGTCATTGACTATGCAGGCTCCTACCTGCGTGTTGGGATCCTTGCTCCGCTGGGCAGAAAGCAAGGCAACACCCATGAAATATTCATCCCAGGAAATATAATTGGACCGCTTTTTCAATTGTTCAATATGTTATTGTTAAGAAGCCTTGAAATTTTTCAGAATCCATAAAATAAAGCATAAATTTGATCACTAAAATTATTATTTATGAGCAAGGCCCGTTTGTCCATTTCATTGATTGCCAGCATCTTGTTTTCTGCTTTTGGATTCGCTCAGGATTCTAGCCTGAACCTGCAGTCCTATGCAGCCAATTTTAAAATGGCAGAGAACCAGTACATCAAAAAATTGGTTGTTATGGTGAAAGATAATAAACTGGTAGCAACTTCAGACGCAAGCCCCAATGAATTTATAGAATTGGCTCCATCCAATACCAAAGATCAGTTTACAACGAAGATTCAAAAATATGATGCGGAATTTTTGTTCAGCCGCACTGAAGGAGGCGTCAAAGCGGTAAAGATATCCATCGCCGGTGGGCAGGTGATCCTGACGGGCGATAAAGAAGTTTCTGAGTATGCCTCTACTTTCAAAATGGCAGAAAACCAGTACTGCAAAAAGATTTTCATCACAGAAAAAGACGGGAAATTGTTTGCACAATCCGATGCCAGCCCTGGTGAATCATGGGAATTGAAATCTAAATCTGCAGATGCATTCAGCGCTACCATCCAGAACTATCCTGCTGAACTGGTGTTCATCAGGGATGGCGGAAAAATCAAATCCATTAAGTTGTCAGTAGCTGATGGACAGGTTGTATTGACCGGGGAGAAAGAATAAGGCTTTTGCTATGTTTATTATACTAAAATTTATTGACGTGCCCAGGATATTGGGGTACGATCTGGTATGCCACATCAAATAATGATGGCTATCACTGGAGAAAACAAGGTAAAATATTGGGTGTAGGCAAAAAGAATATGAAGATTTACTTTTATAGATGTTAATTTTATAAAGTAATTCAACATAAAATTGTTACTAATATGAAACCCGCAATCTTTCTTCTTTTATTAATCCTAATAAATACTTCTGCGTATTGCCAAAATAGTTCTGAAGTATGTTATAATCCTAATCTAGTTAAGGATACTACAAAAAAAAGTATCAATTCATTGGCTTTTCAAGTAGTCAAAGGTGATAGTATCAAAATTAGTTACCATTCTCCTGGTGTTAGAAAATACTTCTGCGCATTCCCAAAATAGTTCTGAAGTATGTTATAATCCAAATCTAGTCAAGGATACTACAAAAAAAAGTATCAATTCATTGGCTTTTCAAGTAGTCAAAGGTGATAGTATCAAAATTAGTTACCATTCTCCTGGTGTTAGAAAACGTATTGTATGGGGAGGATTGGTTCCTTTTGATGAGGTTTGGGTAACTGGCGCCCATGATGCAACTTCAATCATAATGCCAAAAGATTTTATAGTGGGAGGTAAAACCATTGCTGCTGGGAAATATGCTTTTTTTACTATCCCGGGTGAAAAATATTGGACACTTATCATCAATAAAAACTGGAAACAACATCTTGCGTCAGAATATGATGAAAAAGAAGATATCATCAGGGTTAAGGTTAAACCCAAGAAAGTTGATCATACTGAACGTTTACAGTATTTTATTGACATGGAAAATGATCAAACCGGAAAAATAGCAGTAGCATGGGAAAAAACAAAAGTTGAATTGTCATTCAATTTTAAAAAATAATAGACTGCCAATTCTTCATAAAAAGTCAATATAAAATTGTCTGTTGCATGTAAATTTTCTTGTGGTTAAATAAATGTTTATTGTAGAATAATGGCAAAAAGTAAACACTATTATATAAGGAAGACGCACCGCTGGCTTGGATTGCTCTTAGGAATACAATTTTTAATGTGGACTATTGGTGGTTTATATTTCAGTTGGAATAATATCGATGAAATCCATGGTGATCACGAAAAAAAACATCCAACCCTTTTCCCATCAAACATTGCGTTGATTAGCCCAACGGTTGCAGTAAATAACATAAAGGAAAAACATCCTATTGATTCCGTTATATCTATTCAACTGATTGATATTTTGGACAAACCGTATTACCAGATACAGTGTATCACAGCAGTACATTCTGCCAACAAGCATGAGATGCATAAAATGATCCATCTCGCAAATGCAGAAAATGGAGAGATTAGAAATGCCTTGACAAAAAAAGAAGCCATCGAAGTAGCAAAACGCCGTTTCAATAGTGATGGAGTTCTAAAGTCTGTTGAATATCTAACAAGTACGAATGCTCACCATGAATACCGTGAAAACCCTTTACCCGCTTACGCCATAACATTTGATCATCCAACCAATACGACTGTTTATGTGGCTTCTGAAATGGGGACCGTTCAGAAGTTCAGAAACAACAAATGGCGCATATTCGATTTTTTGTGGATGCTTCATACAATGGATTACAAGGGAAGGGATAATTTTGGTAATATCCTCTTACGGATTTTTTCTGTATTTGGTTTGTTTACAGTTACTTCAGGATTTGTATTGTTCTTTATTAGCTCCAAAAGATTTAATTAAACAAATTATATGAAGTACTTTTAGAATAGGTATTTTAGCAAAAATGTATAAATATTAGAAAATGAAAAAAATCTTACTCTTTTCGGTCATATTATTTGCAGCAATAATTGCAAATGGACAAATCATTAGGGCTGAAGTAACAGCGATTGGCCTTACCTGCTCAATGTGTTCAAAAGCCACTTACAAGCAGTTAGCATCTATACCAGAGGTGGAAAATGTTGAACCTGATCTAAACAACACGGCCTTTATCCTTTTTTTTAAAAATGGTAGTGCAGTTAATATTAATGATATTAAAGGGAAAGTTGAAGAAGCTGGGTTTGCGATTGGAGAATTGTTAGTGGTATTCAATTTTAAAAACCAGCAGGCAGAAAATAACAAGACATTTACGGTCGATAAAACCTCATATACTTTTATGGATACAAAATCGGGGAATTTAGCTGGAGAAGTAAAAGTAAAAGTTCTTGATAAAGGTTTTGTTGTTGAAAAAGAGTACAAGAAACTTTCGAAGATGATAAAGCAATATCCATCTTATGCTACTGTGAGTAAAAACTCATACCATATTAAGACGTTGTAATATGAAAAGAATATTGTTTGTTGCCTTCCTATTCATAAGCCTCGGTGCAATTTCTCAAGAGCTGTTTGTATTCACCGAACCAGCCAGCAACATGCCTGGAAAGTCTTTGGGAGTCAGAGATATGAATGCTTTCATGTATGAGAAAGATGGTAAATTGAATTACCATAACATGCCAGAATTGATGTGGGGAATAAATAAAAAATGGATGGTGCATGCCCAGGGGTTTATCAGCAATAGGCAAGAAGGTGGCTTTGAAACTGAGGGTGGGAGCTTATATACCAAGTATCGTTTTTACAGTGAAGATGACATACAAAGTCATTTCAGAATGGCGCTATATGGACGGTACAGTCTTAACAAGGCTGACATCCACCAACAGGAACTTGAAACAATGGGACATAACACAGGGTACGAGGCTGGATTTATAGCTACGAAATTATTGCACAAAGTTGCCATAAGCAGTTCGCTTAGCTATGAAAGGGCTTTAGACAATGGAGAAAAATATAAGTTTCCAACTGCTGAGAGCAATAGTGCAATGAATTATACGCTGTCTGTGGGTAAACTAATGCTACCCAAGGTCTATAAAAGTTTTAAGCAAACCAATGTCAATCTAATGCTCGAATTGCTTGGCCAGCGGTTGAACGAAAATAGAAAATCGTATTTAGACATTGCGCCTTCCATACAATTTATCATTAACAGCCAGGCAAGGGTTGATATTGGATACCGTCAACAAGTATATTCAACCATGATCCGCACTGCACCAAACGGTATGGTCTTGAAATTTGAGTACACATTTTTTAATGCTTTTAGATAGTCATTTGATACCAGAAGTGGGGCTAGTTTGTATGCCCCTAAAAACAATTGTCTACGTCTTTTAGGGATTCTTTTCTTGACAATTCCTTTGCAAACCTTAAGGCTGAATCTAGATTACATCTAATCGGTTTAATCATTCAATATCTATTCTATCCAATACTAAAGCGAAGGATTCATTTTTTTTATTTCCGATTAAAAACACAATTTCTTCAATTGAATTTCCAGCAAAATTTGGAATATTCATGGTTTGCCCTCTGAATGATGGGTACAAATCTTTTAGATTTATAATGATATTTTCCCAATCTCCATTTGTTTTAAAACTTGTTATGTATGAGTAGTAAGTGTTGCGGTTATTTTTGATTCTGAATTGATATTCTTTACCATCACCCTTTAGTCTTATAATTACCTTGCTATCTTTTGTTGTATTGATTTTTGCAAATTGGTATCTTACACTAGAAAATCCACCATTATTCTCTAGTGATACATCGCCCGAAAATACACCATTGCCATCACTGTCAATGTTGAATTTACCATTTGATCTTCCACCCATAACAACATCATCAACAATTTTCCAGTCACCAATATTGGTATTGTGATTAAAATCAAAAATCAATTGTGTGTTGATGATTAGGACAATTACAGTTGTTATAAGCAGTTTCATACTTTAAAATTAGTTCTCAAGGTCTTATTTTATATCAATTGGACAAAGTTAATGATTCCACCCCTCAACCTCCATTCACCCCTGTTTTCCCTTTAAAATCACAAAACCTGGCCCGAACTTGGCCCAAAATAAAAAACCACCTATGAAAGAATTCATAAGTGCTTGATTTTCATGTGAGACCACCCTCTTTTAACCCGTTTTTGGTGAAAACCTGGCCCGGAACCTGGCCGGAGGTATCGTTTATATTGAATAATATCCAGTTGCTCTTCCAACACCCTCTTTAGCGATTACTTTTTTAGATAATAATTCAACGAGAGTTTTCTTTACTGTCGGGAGTGGAATATCTAACTTAATTGAAACATCCCCTGAACTGCATCCTGGATGATTTAGAATATAAAAACTAATTCTTTTTTCGCGAGGAGTGAGTGCTTCACTTACTTTTTTACTTTCTTCTAATTTCAGCACCAAATTGCATTGAATATTATTAAGACAGTTTATAAAAAAAATAAGCCATTGTGTTACGTTTTCTCCAGGTCTATTTTTTTGTGCATCCATTAATACTTTATAGTATTCAGATTTTCTATTTTCAATTTCATGTTCAAAGCTTACATACTGTATCCATGAATAACCATTCTTCAATAAAAGCAAACCAGCTAATACTCTGCTTAATCGACCATTACCATCTTGAAATGGATGAATACTTAGAAATTCATAAACAAACAAAGCGTCTTTTACCAATGACAATGTTTCCTCGTCATTATTGTACCACTCGATTAAACGTATCATTGCGTCCTGTGTTTGAAGACCAGGTTCAGATGTTTTGAAGATGGTTTGCTTGGTCCCGTCAGGCAAATTTGCTTCAACTGCATTGGTTACTTGTTTGTATTCACCTTTATGCCATGCATCTTTTACACTATGTTTCATTAAGAGATTATGTAAGCTCTTGATTTGACTTTCTGTAATGCCAATTGATGCATAATTTTCAGCAATTATGTCTAAGGTTTCAAAGTAGCCCGCCACTTCTTGTTGGTCTCTTTCTTCAAAAGAAGCCATGTTAATGTTTTCAATCAAAACACTTACTTCGTCATCAGTCATTTTTGATCCTTCAATTCTTGTAGAAGCTCCTACGCTTTTAACTGTTGCAATGCTTTTCAGCTGCATTAGTGTGCTTCCTTCTCTTTTTTCAATACTTGACCAGGACGCATCAAAACGATCGATTTTTGACAATTCAGACATGAGTTTCATGCCTAAGTCAAGTTGTAGATTATTTATTATCAAAGTCATAATATCCGTATTTATCTGTAAATATACGAAAATATATTTTATAAGTTCAAATTATTATATCCGTATTTATACGTAAATATCCGATTTCGGATCTGTAAAAT
>JGI12547J11936_1000536_pt1 | contig 10314 bp, 6 predicted proteins | sample LakEriepJuly2011_2_FD_11936 | JGI IMG/M metagenome (IMG submission 11936)
CTAAAGGCAATGGGGATTGAAAATACCGGTATCGAAAATTACGGAGGACCAGTGGTCACTGCCGGCGGTCTCCTCTTTATAGCAGCCACCAAGGATGGGAAAATTCGAGCTTTTGATAAGGAAACTGGCAAACTCCTTTGGGAAGCGCAGCTGCCAGCAGCAGGCCATGCTACCCCAGCGGTGTATGAAAGAAATGGAAAGCAATACCTTGTCATTGCCTGCGGAGGTGGAAAGGGTACCAAAAGTGGGGACGCCTATGTGGCTTTTGCCTTACCGGACTAACCTGCGCATATAAAATTGAAACCAATCTACTTGTAACACAAAAAAATCCTCGGCTAAAGCCGAGGATTTTTTTTTGAGTTATTTGTTGGAATGTCTAGCGCGAAATCTAGGTTCAAAACATCAAAACACTCTTTCGTCTAAGTGATCCCCCAACTTTAATCTAGGGACTCCTTTTTCCATCCATGCTGGTGCAGGTAGTCCTTTGAGATGATGGTCAAAGAACTCCATCATCCGTACCGCATAGTCTTTTCGGTTTTCGAGTTTGCCGAGGCCGTGATTTTCGCCAAGATATTGCACCATGATCACAGGCTTCTTTAGGCGGCGAAGGGCATTGTAGTATTCAATCCCTTGGGTAAAATCAACGGCACCATCCTTGTCATTGTGCAACATCAGCAGTGGGGTTTGCACATTTTTGACGTGGTAAATAGGGCTGTTGCGCTCGTAAGCCTCCCAATTTTCCCAAGGACCTCCCAAAAATCTACCTTGTGAAGCTTCAAAAATGGACATGTTCCCATTACCTGAATTCCAATAGATTAAGTCATACATGGAAATCATGTTGGTCAGGGGTGCGCCAGCCGCTGCAGCTTTGAAGCGGTTGGTTTGGGTGATCAAGAAGGACGTTTGGTAGCCTCCCCAGCTGTGGCCATGGAGCCCCATTTTGTTGGGATCAATCACGCCCGTTTGAATGGCTGCATCTACTGCAGGGAGTACCGCCCAAACAGCCGACATTCCTGGATCATCCATTTTGTACACGATATCTGGAATCAGCACTGCATAGCCGTTGCTGGTGTAGACGCTAGGACTCCAGCCTGTTCCACTGTAGGCCGGATTAGACCAATTGTGCAGGGTCTGAGAAAGCTTTTCGTAGTAATACACCACTGTAGGATACTGCTTCCCTTCCACATAACCAGCGGGAAGGATTAGGGCCGCTTGCAGGGAATCTCCTTTGGTGGTCACATAGTCCACCAACTTAACTCCTGCAGACCAGGCATATTTGCCCGCATCGGGCGTATTTTCAGTAAGTTGCTTGGACGTGCTCAGTGTAGCATCGGTCAAGAACACTTGCGTAGGCTGGTTGGTATTTTCACGGGTGAAAGTTAATACTGCCGCCTTTTTCGCCTTGCTTAGGCCTTGGATATTGGCATCTTCCCAGCGCAAGACTTTTGCACCGGCAGTCAATCCAGCTTTTGCTGGAGCAAGGGTAGCATACCCGCTTTTCTTGGTCCGTTCACCATAGATGCGAAGGTACAGGGTTTTGGTCAAGTCGATACCCTTTTCCTCTGAGTCAAGGCTGACGCGGTACTGGTAGCGAATTTTTTGAGCCTTGCCATTTTGAGTCAAGTTGAGGGGCGTTTCCTTGGCAGAAAGGGGGATTTGCCAAATATCCCAGCCATCCCGAATGAGTACGTAACGGCTATCACTACTCCATCCCAAGGAATTGTAGAGGGGCTTGACCACGTTGTGGTCATCTTCTACATCCACAAAGGAAACCGGAAGCTTCTCCGTGAGGTTACTGTGGGTTTTGGTAGCGATGTCGTACACGTGAAAATGGCCATCCTTGCCATAGAGCAGTTTCTTTCCATCCGTAGACGCTCGTGGCATGGAAGCGAAGGAGGGCTGGTAAAACTTCTCAAACAGGAGGGTTTTAGCTCCCGATTTTAGGTCTACAATGTAATAATCATCGTAGGTTTGCCCGTTGAGGTTGTTGTCCAATTCGTAGGCTTGCTGATCTGCTCCTAGGGCATAGTGCTGGTTGGGAAGGAGGTTGAGTTCGAGGAGGGTACTGTCCTGAAGTGGGGCATGTTTTTTACCTGCAACGTCATACATAGCCCAGAAACTGTAGTTCTTGTCCATGCCTTCCATCACTTGCTGACGGGACTGCAGTCGCTCGTCGTTCCAGTGCCAAATCGTCATTTCTGGTTTTTTTGCATCAGAAGCTTTCTTCTCGGGAGAGGCGCCGGTATTGAGTTTGGCAATGGCCTTTTGAAGATCTGAAACAGACTTGATGGTGGAATCTGCCTTAATTTTTTCAAGATTCGCTACCTCTGACTGTTTGACTGAGTCTTGGTTGATTTCCTTTTTTGGGCTTACTTTTTCAGCCAAAACCAGTGGGTGGATGCCATAAAACAGGCGAGTCAAATCATCCGACCAGAGAGGTCGACGGTTGGGGCTGATGGTGTAGCGGGAGTCAAAACTGGTAGAATCTTTAGCGGGCTCATATAGGGTTATCTGTGGACTAGAAAGATTTTTTATACCTAGTACAGCTCCTTTTTCCTGAGTGTATTTTTTGTCTTTTTTAAACTTGAGCGCTGCAAAGGCATCTCCTTTTTCAGTCCAGTTAATACTTTGGTATCCTGCATCATCCGAATCCAAAACCGATACGCTATTACTAGCCAAGATGAGTAGGTAGAGACCATTGCCTTGGGAGTTGGCTGCATCTACGGCATAGGCCAGGTGCGTACCCGCCTTGTTCACTGCATGCTCGCGGATATTGCCTAGGTTCTGGGACTTGCCTGTGGCGAGGTGATGAATCAATAGATCAGATCCTTTGGCGTCTCCACTTCCTTCTTTAGGGAGGGTAAGTAGGAGGTGGGTAGCAGCCTCACCAGTGAAATTAAAACCTGAAATTCCCTCGAAGGTTTTTTTGTCTCCAGAGGCCAATTGAATCAGGTGGAGTTTTTCCTTGAGGGGCTTGCCTTTGGCTTTTTCGTTGGACTGCTTTTCGGAGAATTTGGGAAATTCCTTAAAGGCGAGCCATTGGCTATTGTCGCTAAACTCAAAGCTGGCAAAAGAAGTATTCCCGATTTGAAAAGACTTTTTGCTGCTTGGATCGGCCACTTTTTGGAGAATCAATTCCCCGTCGGTTTCGATACCTGTGAGCACATAGGCCATCCATTGCCCATCGGGGGAAAGTTTGAATCCAGAATTGGGCATGGATTTCCAAGTGGCTACGTCTTTCCAAGACATCGAGATTGGGGCCTGGACTTGAGCCTTTGCCAAGGATAGGGAAGCGACCACAAGGACGCAGAGGAGAAAGATTTTTTTCATTTGGGACTAATTAAAATAGATACAGGACTTGTTTTAGTTATGATTTTTAGCTCCTAAAATTATTTCACATTTACAGTTTCTTATACACCACTTTTCCTCCTACCACAGTCAACTGTACTTTGGCTTGCAGGATTTCATCCTCCGGAATTTCCATGATGTTTTTATCATACACGGTGAAGTCAGCAGCTTTGCCTACCTCGATAGAGCCTTTGAACTTCTCCTCAAACTCAGCAAAAGCACCATCCAGAGTATAGGACTTGAGCGCCTGGTCTCGGGTCATTTTTTGATCTCCCTCATAGCCCCCTTCCGGCAGTCCTTGAAGGGTCTTGCGGCTCACGGAAGCATAAAAGGATGGGAGAGGATCTACGGGCTCCACTGGAGCATCGGTCCCATTGGCAATGCGTGCACCGGTTTGAAAGAGCTTCTGCCACACATAGGCCCCATCGATGATGCGCTTCTCGCCTAGCCTTCCGATGGCCCATGGGCGGTCCGAACTCAAATGAATCGCCTGCATGGCAGCAATGACACCCAACTTCCCAAAGCGAGGAATATCATCCGGATGCAGGTGCTGCGCGTGCTCGATGCGGAAACGATGGTCGGTAGCTTTTGGGTTTTTGGCCAGAGCGGCTTCAAATCGATCCAAAATCTCCTGGTTGGCGCGATCGCCAATCGCATGGGCACATACCTGGAATCCGAGCGGTAGCGCTTTCTCTGAGACCTCCGTCACCACAGCCATGGGCAAGGTCTCGTGGCCACGATGGCCTGGCTTGTCCGAATAATCTTCCAACAACCAAGCTCCCCAAGGGCCCAATGCCCCATCGCAATTGAGTTTGATGGAACGCACTGTCACCCAATGTTGCGGATCAATCATTGGGCCTTTTTTATACCAAGCTTCCAATAAGTCGGGCTGCCTGCCAGTAAGCATGATGTACATGCGGGCGGTTAGTTTGCCTTCTTTTTGAAACTTCTGAACCAAGTCGATGACCTCCTGGCCTGAACCGGCATCGTGAAAGGAGGTGATTCCCTTTTCAGCAAGTTCTTGTAATGCTAGAGTCAGTGCCTCCTCGTCTTTTTCGGGGGTAGTTTCAGGAATTAATTTGCTCACCAAAGTGGAGGCACGCTCAACCAGTACCCCGGTAGGATTGCCTAGCTCATCTCTCAAAACCTCTCCACCCTCCACTTCTTGGGTTGGGGATTCGCTGCGCAAAGGCGTGATACCCGCCAGGTCCATGGCCTTCTGATTCACAAACGAGGCATGCCCAGAGGCATGGGCCAAGTAGACGGGATTGTTTGGGCTCACAGCACTGAGTGCATCGTGGGTTTGAAAGCCTTTCACGGTCTTTTCTGGCATTTTCAGCCACTTGTCTTGGTGCCATCCTCTCCCTGTAATCCAGTCCCCAGGCTTGGCTATGGCGGCGGCTTCCCCTACTTTTTGGATGAGTTCCTCATAGGTCTTCACACCCATCAAATCAATTTCAAGTTTGTTGTACCCGATACCCATCAGGTGGGCATGAGACTCAATGATTCCTGGTGTCATGGTCTTACCTTGAAGGTCAATCACCTCGGTACTGCCCCCCACATAGGCCTGAATTTCTGCTGTGGTGCCGACAGCGAGAATCAATCCGTCTTTGACGGCCACGGCCTCCACCTTGGGATTAGCTTCATCCACAGTATAGACGATCCCATTGATAAAGACTTGATCGGCAGGCGCAGGGCCAGATTGGCAACTCCAAAGGATTAGTAGGATAAAGACTGCAAAAAGAATGTTTTTCATGAAAAGTAGAATTGAATTTCTAATCTAGCTTATTTGGTTTATGTTGGCAAACCGCCTATACAATTGATGCAAAATGCCACAAGGATAAGTAAGGCAAAAATACGTATCCCTAAAAAATGCCGCAGCTTAGTTTACCCAGATTTTACGCACCTGGATCTGCTGAACGGCAGTTTCTAGTTGTAAGAAATAAAGCCCGGGAGCAAGGATACCCGCATCTATAAACAACGCTGGCTTGGCAGGGGAGACAATCGTTTAAAATAAAACGTGTCGCGGGCTACAAAGATGTATTGATTGCTTTATTTTGTATCAGATTTTTAAAAAAATGAACCTGGACACGCTCTACTCCCTCTTTCTCCACAGCACTGGTGTAAGTACAGATACGCGAAAAATTGATTCGGGAAACCTGTTTTTTGCGTTGAAAGGGCCAAACTTTAATGCGAACGCCTTTGCGCCAACAGCCTTGGAGATGGGTGCTTCGGCCGTGGTTGTGGATGACCCTGCTGTGGTTCCTGCCGGGGATGCCCGCTATTTTTTGTGCGAAGATGTGCTCACTGCTTTGCAGCAGCTCTCCACTTTTCACCGGAGAAAATTCAACATCCCCGTCATCGGTTTGACGGGTTCCAACGGAAAAACCACCTCTAAAGAACTCTTGCACAGCGTGCTGAAGCAAAAATTCAATACGCTGGCCACTATAGGAAATTTGAACAACCACATCGGCGTGCCGCTGACCCTGCTGCGCTTGAAGTCCGAACATGAGCTAGTCATCGTGGAGATGGGGGCCAACAAGCAAGGAGATATTGAGGAACTATGCATCATCGCAGAACCTACACACGGCTGCATCACCAACATTGGGAAAGCGCACCTGGAAGGCATGGGAGGTCCTGCAGGCGTGTTGAAGACCAAAACAGAACTGTTCCAATTCCTGAAGGAACACCAGGGCACCGTATTCATCAATACCCAAGATCCAATCTTGGCACCACTCATCACTCGATTTGAGCAGCCAGTTCTTTTCCCAGCAAAAGGAGATTTTTGCGAGGTCCAGTTTGAGGAAGCCGATCCCTTTGTGGCCTTTTCGGTTCCAGGAGTAGCAGGCACGCAGGTAAGTTCGCTCGTAGGCGCATACAACTTTGGGAATATCGCCAATGCAATCACCATAGGCACCTACTTTGGTGTGCCGATGGAAGACGCCGTTCGTGGCATCTTGCAATACACCCCAGAGAACATGCGCTCGCAACTCCTGGAAAAGCGCAGCAATGTGATTGTGCTGGACGCCTACAATGCAAACCCATCCAGCATGGAAGTGGCAATCCGCACCTTTGGAAAGATGACGGGCAAGAAACACAAAATGGTCATTTTGGGAGACATGTTTGAGCTCGGAGAATACGCAGAAGAGGAACACCGAAAGCTGGGCGAGCTGGTGAGTGAATTTGCTTTTGACAAGGTGTGCTTTACGGGCAAGTTGATTGTATCCGCACTCGAAAAAGCCCCTACTGCCCTGTACTTCCCAGATCCTTTTTCCTTCCGCAACTGGCTGGAAGACAGTAAACTCGAAGACTACTTGATCCTGATCAAAGGGAGTCGAGGCATGAAGCTGGAGACACTGGTGGAGTTTATTTGATGCGTACGACCTTTGCGGTCTTTCAGACCGCGAAGGTTGAGTGACCTTTGAGGTCTCCAAGACCTCGAAGGTCTAAATGCTTGAAATAGAATGCAAAACCTTCGCTGTTTGAAAAAAACAGCAAAGGTTGAGTGACCTTTGAGGTCTCCCAGACCTCGAAGGTCTACCCTAAACCTTTGAGGTCTCCCAGACCTCGAAGGTTTAAATGCTTGAAATAGAATGCAAAACCTTCGCTGTTTGAAAAAAACAGCAAAGGTTACTCCCAGACCTCGAAGATCTATCAACAGTGGTTAAAACTAAACCTTCGCTGTTTAAAAAACAGCAACGATTTTGCAATTCCAAAATTCCTTCATTAAGTTTAATTGTATTATTATACTAACTCTTTTTATTTTTATGTTCTTGGAATTGAAATTAGTTTTATTTAGGTCAATCTTCGTCCTTTCATATTTTTTGAAGCGCGTTTGGATTGGACTTTTCCTTTTAGCACTGGTTGGCTGTATGTAGGAACCAGAGCTTCCCAAACCTGGGAAAACAGCGCTGGATCAAACAACCCAAGTACAAGCCTGGTTTGAGGCAAATAAGGGTAGCTTACGCCTTCCAGCCCGCGGATCTTCTTTTCGAACCGGATCTCAGGAGTTGATTTTACCCTTTTTTGAAAAGGAGCCGGATTGGGATAAGGTCCATCATTATTTTTTCCCGGATGGGCGCGAGGTGTTTGAGTTCAATTTAGAAAATAAGGAGATTTTTATCCCTTCTTTGGGGGAGCAGCAGCAGGATCAAGGGCTAGCGCGACGAAGCATTCAGAATATTCTTTTTGTCAAGCACCCGACGGAGGCACGGTTTGACCCGCTGGTTGTCCGGTATTATCCAGATGCAGAAAATTCAAAACGGGATTTTAAAGACATCAACTACCAGATGATCGATGAAAAATGGTCTGGGACAGTGGATCTTTTCACCTACGACGAGCATTTTTTTATCGGGTTTGAGATCGAGAAAGGCAGGATTTTAGCCACGCGAAAGGTAGAAGTAACTGGGGAAGGTGGCCGTCGAGGCATCGGCCCTGAGCAGTTGGATATCCGCTGCTCGGTCACTACTACAGATTGGCATCAAATCAGTTATATCAAGGAGACCAATACTTGGGTAGTCCAAGCCCTCTCCCCTACCCGCAGCTATTCCTGTGCCGTTGGGGGTCCGCAGGGGGAGGATTCGGGAACTGGAGGGAATTACTCTTACCTACCCGGGGACTTCTTCCCTAATGGAGGAGGAGCTTTGGGTAGTTACAACCCTCCGGATGTGCCGTTGCCCATGCTGCGCATCTATATCGACGGCTCCATCACAGACGACCCTCGACTAAGTTGCATTGTGGACAAGTTGGCGCTCTCTGAATTTGTGAGTAGCATTGCTGAATTTACAAAAACCAAAGGCCAAAGCTCTCAAGTAACTTTAACATTAGGAGTAACGATGCTCGGAAGTGATGGAAAAAGAACTAACGGAAATGCTTTTAAAAATCCGGACGGCACCTTTACAATAGTGATCAATAATGAGTCGAAAGCTTTATGGAGTTCCTTGGCTTTTGCCAAAACCATCTTCCACGAGCTCTTACACGTGGAAATTCGGCGAGCTTTGGAGAATGGGGGCATTACCCCATTGCCTCATTTTCCAGCAAATCTCGATGCCTTTGACAAACTGTATGGCAGTGGCCAGAACGCTCATCACTCGTACATGGCGGAGGTGCTGATGCCAACTATGGGTAGGGAACTAATGCTTCTCCACCAAACTCATTTTCCAGACGAATTCAAAAGGTTTAATGCAGAAGTATCATGGGCCTATTCCAAAGGAGTTTCGGTAGATTTTTATGAAAATCTTTTTTGGGGCGGGATGGAAGGGACTAAGGCCTACGAGAATTTTAAAAATTCGTCTAAATTTCCAAATTACCAACGAGACATTAGAGATTTGAAAGACTTACTAACAAAAGGATGTACCAGTTAATTTTTATTTTGGCACTATGGCTTACCGTTTTCCAACCAGAAAAAGATAGCCTCTTTATAATCGTAGACGATTGTGGGAATTGGGAAGAATGGGAATCTCCATTCAACGAATCACTGCAAAAATCTTCCACAGGACGCCGATTTAGCCTAGGAAAAAAAGACGATTCTCCCTTTTTTTTTCTTAAACATTTTTGGATTGAAGAAAATGAACGCTTGGAAGAGCTGACACTATCCTATCCTAAAATTTTAGCCAAAAGCCCCCTATATTCCTCAGAGTTAACTTGGAAAGATTGGTACAAGCTGAGATCTGCTAATAAAAAAATTTATTTTTTGCTGCCATCAGCTTATTGTTCTGCTAGACGATTTGATTGGAACACAGAATTTACAGTCTATGAAATGTACATTGACCTAACCTTGCCAGATGATTGAATAATTCGGATATTTTTTATCTAGGTGAGGGAACCAAAACCTTCGCTGTTTAAAAAAAACAGCAAAGGTTGAGCGACCTTTGAGGTCTTCAAGACCTCGAAGGTCTACATGATGGTGATTAAAGTCTAAACCTTCGCTGTTTGAAAAAAACAGCAAAGGTTGAGTGACCTTTGCGGTCTTCCAGACCTCGAAGGTCTAAATGCTTGAAAATAGAATGCAAAACCTTTGCTGTTTGAAAAAAACAGCAAAGGTTAGTTAGTACTTTCGAACCTGAATCCTATCCTTACCAATCGCCATGCGCCCTTACCTTGATTTCTTAGCTGCCCTTGGGCAACACAACAACAAAGAGTGGATGGATGCCAACAAATCCTGGTACCAAAGCACCCGGGCTAGCTTGTTAGAGGACGCAGAAGTTCTACTCCAGGAAATGGTAGCATTGGAACCTAGTTTGGCCGCCTTCAAAGCCAAAAACTGTCTTTTTAGGCAAAATCGAGATGTTCGCTTCTCGGCAAACAAAAACCCTTACAAAACCAATTTCGGGGTTTACTTTTCTCCAACAGGAAAGAATTCTCCTGGTCCTGGCTATTACTTACAGATTCAGCCGGGCAACTCATTTTTGGCAGGGGGAATCTGGATGCCCGAAGCAGATACGCTCAAAAAAATCCGCAAAGAAATCGACTTCAGTGGGGCACAACTCCAGCAAATCGAACATTCGATCTCCTTCAAGAAACTCTTTTCTGGCATCGAAGGGGAAAAACTGAAAACGAGCCCTAGAGACTACGAGGCCAGCCATCCCTACATTGACTACCTCAAACTGAAAAGCTTTACCGTATCCCATCCCATTTCCGATCAAGCAATCAATACTGGAGCTTTTATCAAGTTCGCCTTGGATGGTTTTTACGCGATGAAACCCTTCATCGACTTTCTAAGCCAAGCCTTGGAGGACGTGGAAGACGGAGCTGACCTCCTCTAATTCTCTCACTGGATTTGGTAAAGCATTCCCGCCCTCGACAAAATCTTCTTACCTTTGTGCCATGGTAGATTTCAAACAAATCCTTTCGGTTTCCCTTATCCTATTTTCCGTCATCGATATTTTGGGGTCTATTCCCATCATCATCAACCTGCGTAAAAAAGTAGGACATATTCAATCTGGAAAAGCCACCATCGTGGCAGGG
>JGI12547J11936_1000537_pt1 | contig 10312 bp, 5 predicted proteins | sample LakEriepJuly2011_2_FD_11936 | JGI IMG/M metagenome (IMG submission 11936)
TAACTTTAGAAGTCAGTTATTTTTGGCCCTTTTTCAAGAAATATCAATAATAGTCAGACGAAACTGCTTGAGTTACCGGACTTAAACCCATTTAGTACGGTTTTGTAAATAAATTTTTTTTGTTTATAATTATAAAAATTTAATAAATATATTATGTATTTTTTTTTTAAGTTTAACAAATGCTTTGTTGCCTCTGCTGCGTAAGTAATATTTTGCCAATTTTTTTTTCTTTTAAATATTATAAACTTTGATTATTGGTAACAATTTTTCTGTTAATTTTGTAATTTCGTTTAAGTATGTTCTTTTTTTGATTCGTTAACAACAATTTTGTTTAAAACATTGTCAATATGTGATAGTAATAGCAATTCATAGTAATATTTGCACCTGTCATCCATGGACCTGGTGAAAACCGTCCACAGGGTCACGGGGTAGGTTGCGTCTGAATGAAAGTATTTATGTTAAATATTTTACATTAGCATTGGACATTATCTTTAAAACGATTCCCTGGTACTTTGGACTCCTGGGAGGTGCGATATGCTGGTTTCAAAGGATTGGGGATTTTCGACTCGTTGGTATCTTGAAACCGGGATTCTGTTTACTGTTTGTGTGTCCTTCAAGCCCATCCTACTGCCTTTAAAGTAACAGCCATTCATAAAATTGTTTAAAATTAATGTTAATTATACAAATACATTTAATCTATTTTTGAACATAGTTATCATCCCCACCCAAAATCGTCTGTTTCTTCGGTGCCCTAAGTACTAGTAGTTTGTTTTAAAAGTAAAATACTCAGTGAAAATTCGCTAAAAATTTGCCCTATGGAACTTAAATATTGCCAGAATGAACAGATTGACTCTATCATCGTCTTTACTCAGTGTCTTGGAGAATTTTATTAAATCTAACTTTTAAGAAATTTAAGTGTATAAAATACTTACTTCTCCCAGCCCAAACCCTCTCAAAATAGTCGAAGACACTGAGTGTCAGAGGGTGTGCGTCCACTTCCAGCTCTGCCTCGTCACTTGCGCGAAGCTGACGGAACAGCTCTCCTGTGAATTAAATATTTGTTAAAAATTTGCTATCGACATTAAGAAGAATTTAAAGCATTGTGGGGGAACAAGAAAAAATAGGTTCTCAACGTTTATCAACATTACCATTCCTGTTTTTATACAACGTTGTCGGGGAATACTCTCAGTTATACGGTTCACGAATCTTAAAATTCCTTGAAAAAACCTTATCCATTCACAAATAAAATATATTCGATACATTTTGTACAAAACCAGAATCATGTATCGGATTTTCTACCTAACCCAAAAATGGTTATTTATTAAGGAAGTACTTAAGTAGGCAGATAAGGGGGTGGGTGTAAATTGACATACAGATATTAATTAATAAATATGTTTAATTACTTACGGACTTCGTTTGGCGGGACATGGCAGAGAGCCACCATCTTGGTGAAGAGCCTGTAAAAAAGCAACTCATAATGGAGAACATATTACGGTATTGCATTTGCATTGAAGGGAAGAAAGAACAAAGATTCAACTTTATCTATAATTTTTCAGCAGTAGGCTAGTATGCTTACTGTTTGGCGAAGCAGGGTGTTCCATCGGGGTGGTCCCTTCCATGGCGGCAGGCTCTGCGCAGGCTGTTGTGCTAGATATGTTATAATAATGTTAATAAAATATTACCTTATATATAATGTGATATTATGATAATGTTAAATAATATGATAAATATTAATCACAGGGATTGGTTTAATTATTAAATTATCTCTCTGATTAGGGTATTTTTTCATTTACCGTGTTTTTTTTGACATTGCCATATTTGGTCTTAGGTAGGCGTTAAAATTCTTAAAATAAAATTCTACCTTAATTTGTTTATAATTAATTAAATTTGAACACGAAAACAGAAAGTAGCATGAACAGAAATAGGAATTGGTTCCGGTTTTGGATCCGAAATTGGTTACCTGTATAACAGAAATAATGTTAAAACTAATTTATTCAAACCTTCCGAATGTTTCGCCACACCGCCTGGCACATGTGGAAGTAGCACCCTTGGACCACGGTCCCCGCCGCTCCGAACACATCCTGGATCGCCTTGATCGCCGCTTTCTGTAAAAGTAATAAATTTTTGTTTTTTTTAATGTTATTTTCCACAATTTCATACAACCCCATTTCATAGAAATAATAAGGTATATATGTCAGATATACGGAATTATTGTCACCTCGAAGTCCGTGACGATGGTTGTTGGGGCGAGGTTTCTGCCGGTCACGGCCAGGCATTTCATGGCCAGGGCGGCAAACATGTCCCTGTAGTTTGCCCGCCTGCGTCTCTTCATGAGGGCAAACCCCAGGGCCACAATTCTGCCTCTGTACCGGCCCTGGATGACGTAGACCTGCAAATGTAAAAATATTTACGGTTTGCCGATTAGCATAGAAAATCATCATATTGATCATGATCCAGTCAATAACTTTAATTAACAGATCATGATAAATAGTATTAAAATCCACGTGGGTCCAATTAATGGATTTAACATTCTTGTACTCTGTGATTGCTCCCTATAATTTAATAAAAATATTAAGCAAAGAAATTATATGTTTTAGATGAATTTTGAATTATTTTAAGCATTCGATATTAAATTTTCATGACAAATTCCCTTAAAAGTATGCATATTCTTATTTACAGATCATTTGAAAAATACCTAACCTGAGTGAATGGTCGAGGACAGCTTTGAAATGTCCCGTCCATGTGCAGAACAGAACACTCCACCATCCTCTTGAGCTGGATGTTTGAAGCAAACAACACATAACCAGCCTCCACCTGAACATTTTTTAGTTATAATTAAAGCTTAAATAATTCCTCACATGTGAAGGACAACGTTGTAATCTATAGGCTGAAATAAGAATATATTAGATTGAGCATGAGAAATAAGATTTCTCATCTACTAGCTACCTCATTGTACCTAACTATCTAATTGTATGTAAATTATCTACTTACATTGGTCTCCACGTGGAAGGGGTTCCCCTTTAGGGTCCTGCCCCATTGGCCTGAATAGTAAATTATTTAATTAAGTTTATTTTTGATTCTTTCTCCATATTTCAATTTAGTACTCAATACATTTTAGTTCCAATTTTTTTTCTCTTCCCTATTGAATCAACAAATAGTAAAAAAATCGATATTGACAAAAATTATGTTGACGAAATTAATTCCTTCATGTGCCGTTGTTCATATTCTTAATGGCCGTCTAATCTTAGCGTAATACAAATTAGTTTTATTTTTGACACATTACAGTGTTACATACCCAAGAGCCATTAATTACCGCTAACAAGTACACTATTTTTTAAGTACAGAATACTGACGAAATAAAAATTATTTTGTGACGTATTTAAACTGTAAATTTTTGTAAAACCTACATATCAGTCCACATAAAATACATGGCCATATTTCCTGTGCTGAAAGCTTCCTTTTTTTATGTAAGGAATACTGACGAAATTACTGCATTGTGTGACGGATATGATGCAATTTTGTTCAATTATTTAATACTATCCCACAAAATTATTATGTCTAAGTTCTTCACACAATGCGAACAACTTAAAGGGACTTAATAAACGAAAATACAGGTTGGAAAAAAATATACCTGGAATGTTCACTAGGTCGTTGATAGAGTTCGGATTCGGGGGCACCTGCTTCTGCCGGTGCTTGTCCAGCACAGACCTATAATTAAAAAGTAGTTCAATACAAGTTCAATTACTTATATTGATTGTTGTGGATTCAGATTCTTATTCTACAATCACCGCTTGTTAGGGTTAAAGGACACAATATGGGCACTAATTTATATATGCAACGTTATAATATTCGCTCACATGTGACCAGGGCCCCACCCCCCTTTATGCACAATTAGTGACAATTTTAAATTCAAACTTGTTCCCACTTTATCACAAATAATTCAAACCTGATGTCGTTGAATTCCGGTATCCCTCCTCTTCCCTCCTCCCAGTTGAAAACAACCTCATCATAGTGCTGCCTATTAATGTACCAACGGTATTTGCAATGTACCGGTACGTTGTATGTCATAAAAGAACACAAATATTTATGCTCATGAATATAAATTTTTTAAGTTAATGGAGAATTTACCTAATTATTTAGCTAATAACACAAACTGATTTAATTCGTGGTCCCGGAAACGGGATGTTACTTAGACGAGTATGAACATTCACCTTTAGCTATAAAATTATAAATACCGGAGTTCATCCCTTATGGCAATTCCAGGATCCTGGTCTATCTTTCTCTTCACCGTCCTGATGAACCTAAATCAAGTTATTCCCTTTATTTATGTTCTTCACATTTAATAATTGTAAGAAATGCATTCATAATGAACAGAATGGACCTAACAAAAGCTAGCATTATGTCTATTTGTGTTAAAGATCACAAATAATACGCAGTTAAGTTCAATTTTCAAGTGATCAAAGAACCTTTGACAGTTGAAGAAAATATTAACTCTTTCTATCAATAGTTGATTTTGAATAAGTAAGAAGATCTATGGAAGATAGATAAAGAAAATTCCTTACTCCAGGTAATCCTGCTCATGCTCCGGGGGCCAGTGGTCGTGGTCGTCTTCGTCGGGGATCTTACGAAAGATAAAATATACTGTATAATTTTGTCAATAAATTTACTTAACTGAAGTAAATGTGTGGAATCCAAATGTATATATCCAAAAGGTACAAACACTTTTAAAAAGATTGCAAATGATAAGTTTTTTTGTCTTTGTTTTAGCACACAAAAGTAATGTTATTTTAGCAAATTTAAATATTACCCTTTTGCTTATGGTTCGAAATTACTCATTTGCTTTCTGTTCATGAAATATTTTTTTCTTTTTCCCAACCTTTAGTCACATACACAGCACGTTGACTATGGTCATAATGATCAAAAAGAATTTTTTTTTATATAATATTTTTGAAAATCAGGTCCATTCAATATAAACCAGTTTTAAATACTAAAAGGTACGTATGGTCCAAGACTTACCTGGATAAATTCCGGACCCTGTGGAGGGGGATTGAAGAGGTCGAGGAGTTTTGTGCGGGCTTTTAGCCGGCATCCCTTGTCCGCACATTGGAAATAGGAGACCGGTTCCCCGAAGGCGAATCCGTCTCGAATCTTCACAAACTTGAAGCTGTAAAAAGAAACGGTGTTTTACGTACATATCTTTATCACATCTAATTATATAATCAGGATAATAATTGTGTTATCGTCATACGTACCCATCAATGAATAGGACTCTGCTGCGTTCCCCCTTCCTTCCCGGCGTAATGCCAATCTCCGGTTCCCTGAGTCAAACATAAGTACATATTTGGTGTTAATTAAAACCATCAATCAATTATATTTAAATTAGAAAAGTTTTCACAACGAGCATTTAATAACAAATTAAATCCATAATTTTTAATTAACATATTTTGTAAATTGTGTTAGTAATTTTTAATCATTTATATAAAGTAGAAAGATTTTTTTTGTAAATATGAAATAAAATGAAATTGAAATGTACATGTACTTACATCTTCAATGACAAATGTTCCTCTGAATTGATCTGAAAAATTAAAATATAAATTTAAATCAGTTCATGATTTTAGAAAATCAGCATCAAATTTAACATATATTACAAGGGTAGGTTGGTGGTTGGATGGTGGGTGATGCCGAAGATAATGATGTTCTTGAGCATCCAGAAGCTTGGGAGCTGTGGAAAAAAAAAATCCCAATAACATTTCTTGAATCCACGTTACCTCCGGTTGCCAATAATAAATTTCGTCTTATCTATGTAATCAAATTTTTTATCAAGTTTGACTTAAAACACAAAAAAATTACTAATGTAACAAAAGCATCAAGATCCGTAATTTTTCATTGAATAAATATGTAAAATAACACGTTTACCTTAATCACTGTCACTGACTTCTAGTGGAACCAAAGAGATGGTCGCCAATACGGTTGACCTCCTAAACAAATTTAAATTGTATAGTACCTTCTCTACCATATATAGGTTGTGCTTGTGTATGTAATAACCATAATAAGTCATGGCTTTAAATATCCTTCTTCATTAATGCTNTTTTAACAAAATAAATCATAGCAACAAAGGACCTGTTATACTCCTTAATTCTCTCTTCATCTTCCTTCTTCTGGTTGTCACGATCAGACTTCTCAGCAGTGCCCCAGATGATATTCCCTGTTGCCTCCGTGATGTTCTCCAGGTCCTGCATGTTTAATATTAGGTTATGGTCAAATTTAAAACATAACTGTAACCTAATATAAAACATTATTAAGCGGTCCCTGTCCTTTTTCTGCCTGATCCTAATAAATGCCAAAATTTTTCCAGAAAATGTTTCAACTATTTATTTGTAAAATGATTTTTTTTGTCTTTTTTTAAAATTTACATGGAAACAGTACAAATAGGAACAGGACACGGATCTGGTGAAATTTTCTGATCGGGTTTGGATTAGGAACCTACCAAACATGTCATGATCACATTTTATCCGGTTCTGCCACCTTGAACAATCATCCAATAAGATAAAATGGTCTTAATGTACCTAGATTATATTTTCCACCTTGGTGGATCATTAAATATTAATCAAGGATCCGGATTCTGATCTAACGACTAGGAAATTGTTGATCCTTTTCCGGTTTCGGAATTATTTTGATCAAGCATAATATATCAAAAGGAAAGCAAAGTAAAAATAAAATTTAAACTTTAATTAGAATTTAAAGTAAACAAAAATTCTAGACGGTTTAGATGTCAATTTTTTCCTCATTTGTCAAAATATAAATACCCAATGTGTTCTCACAATATTTCAAGCTGTTTTATTCATATACATTTGAGCTCCTATGATCCTGATCAGAAAATTACAATTACGAAACAGGATTCCGATCCTGCGAATATCTTTTGGATACGACTTGATACTGATTCACATCATTGATTTTGTTACGAAAATCAAAAACCAATCTTGGAATGCTATCCCATGGCCAATGATCAAATGTAATAAAACATCTATTGGTACCCTGCTCTAGAACAAAACAAATTCATGCATATTCATCAAAAGGCACACATTCATTTTAATTATTTTTATGAGGTCAATTTATAAAGCATACCCTTATCCTACGGAATTTGTTCTCGTTTGGGAGTCGAGTCTTGCAGGATGGGCACCATAGAGGGAAGGCAGAAATTGCTCTGAAATTTTATTTATATCTTTAGAAAAAATCATCCGTGGGGACTCTTTTTTTTCTTTTTATTAGGAGCTTTTTTTCATGCTATTTTTTCTGATCAGCAGTATTTCGGATCCGGATTGTTCAGGATTCAAATTTCAAGTCTGGATCCTGATCCGGATTTGGAATCCGGATCCGGATCCTGCAATTGAAAGTGACCTTTTTTAAATCTGTGGAAGGTTGTACCGATAGGGTAGGTACTATTAAACACGTATTTGGTGTGGGGAGGAGTGTTGTGAGGTATGTCATCATATCAGTTAGCTGTTATGTGCTTTTTACTCATACATGTGAAAGATTGGCAGTCATTCTGCAGTGCAAATTCCAATATACAGGTAAATAAGTACCATAGTGGTAGGAACCCCAAATTTTTTTTGAATTGCTTTTCCAAATGTTTTTCTTTACCTGGATCCGGATTCGGAATAATTTAAATCCCTTGATCCGGATCCGTATACAACGAATCCGGATACGAAACACTGCGGATTAGGATCCTGATCAGATTTATGATGAAACATAATTTTCTCATTGAAGGTTTATCAAAATATTTAAGAACTAAAAATTCAACATATCGTATTTAGTAACCAATGTGGTGCCAGCAGATTTTAATGAACTTAATTAAGAAACATGTTGACCCCGTCGGATCAAAACTGTTCTTACGGCTCTGGTTATGCTAATAATTACTGTACAAAAATTAAACATATCAATAACTCTTTATAATTTACAAAATACTAATTTGATATATATTAATAGGTACCTAATTATACACCCATTGCAGAACATGTGATCACATGTTGTGACCACAGGGATTCTCACACTCTCCAAGCAGATGCCACACCGAAGATTTTCTTCGATGGCAACCTTCAGTTTACTAGAATATAAAAAGTATTCGGACTTCGTGTAATTTTTGCGTTCATTATTGTATTTTATAAAACTTTGGTACTGTTAAGTAAAATTTGTGTCCCACAGCACGGTACCTTATCTAACAATTAAAAATATTTTACTGGGTAGGTACTGTGCTGTGGTACTGGATATGGAGTTAACTGTACAAAATTTGCATTAAATACAAAAGTGAATGGAAAAATAACACGATTCTATACGTATTTTTGATGTTTGTTTACTGTAACAAATAAGAGAGCTTGACAAGGTAACTTTTCTAATTATTACAATTTAGAATGGTTAAGTCCAAATCCTGCCCCTTCCCTTGGAACTTACCTATTAAAATCTGAAATTTTAATAAGTACTGTGGCATAGCATCTTATTTTTTACATTTTAGCAAAATAAATACTATGTCTGGAATTGTGTTATTTTTGCGTTTATTATTGTATTTTAGAAAATTTGTGTACGGTAAGTACTAATTTGGTCCCACAGCACGGTACCTTACCTAACCATTAAAACCCTTTATTGGGTAGGTACTGTGCTGTGTGACCGTTTTTGTAGTTAACTGTACTTTTGTATATATAAAAAACAAACGTATTTATTAAAAAACGTGATTCCAGATGTAATTGTGATTGAGAGTACTTGAAATATTAAGGGAGCTACATCACGGTATCTGTTTGAATTATTAAAATTTTGTACGGTTAAGTCCAAATCCAGTCCTACCCCAAGGTACCTACCAATTAAAATCCTTTTTCAAACAATTACCGTGGCGTACCTCCGTTAATTGTTACAGTACAGCAAAATAAATAATATGTCTTGAATTGTGTATCTTTGCATTCATTATTGTATGTTATAAAATTTTGTACGGTTAAGTACAATTCCGGTCCCACAGCACGGTACCTGACCTAACCATTGAAAATACTTAAATGGGTATGTACGTGCTGTGGGAACGGATTTGTAGTTAACTGAACAGAAATATATTATTAATTATAAGACAGAACGGAAAAATGACACGATTCTAGACGTGTTTTGATTTTGCTGTTTGAATAAAGGATATTAATTGGTACGTACTGAGGGGTGGTGCCGGATTGGTACTTAAGTGTACAATTTTAATTAAATATTAGTGAAACAATAATATCACGAGTCTATATTTTTTCTTCTTCTTGTACTTACAAAAGTAAAGTATTTAAGGCACGTTTACTGTACGAATAAATCAAATTATAATTGGTGACGATTTTAGTTATCACGCAAAATTCACAAGTCATTCAATTTCACTTATCCGTCACATCCGAAATTAAGTCCGTCAGTCTTCATTTTACAATCAATAATTTATTTTTTGCTGTACTAACCAAAAGAAACTTTTTATGGCATTGTACCTGTTCGAATAAATAAAATTATAATTCGTGACGATCTTTATTTATTAAGCAAAACTTGCACCTTCCCGTCGTTCTATAACACTTATCCGTCACATACAAAAATTAACTCCGTCAGTCTTCATTTTACACCCTATAATTTTTTTTTGCTGTACTAACCAAAATAAGCTATATATGGCATCGTACCTGTTCGAATAAATAAAATTATAATTGGTGACGATTTTTAGTCATCACGCAAAATTCAAACCATTCAGTCGTTCTTCACTCATCCGTCACATTAAAAAAAAAATTAACTCCGTCAGTCTTCATTTTAGACTCAATAAGTTTTTTTTGCTTTACTAATAAAAATAAGGTATTTTTGGCATTGTATCTGTTGGAATAAATAAAATTATAATTGGCGACGATTTTTATTTATCACGCAAAATTTACACCAATCAAGTCGTTAGATACCTATCATCCGTCACACACAGAATTAAATCCGTTAGTCTTTATGTCAAATGGATGATATCTTCGCAATGATATCATAGTCGTTATAAATGATTTAATCAACAGATCCGGTATCACCTGTACTTTGAAGTTGACTCTGTAAGCGTTTTCTCCAATTCCTCCACTCTATGGAGTGCGTCCGTCTTGGAAATTTTATAAACACTAATTCAACATCATAAAAACAAATTTAAAAAATTACAAAGTTGTAGATAAAAATACCTTCAGAGATGCTAGTTCCTCAATGCGTTTCTGTAAGCTGAGGACACGTTCGTTTGCAGCTGCCTCAGCTCTACAAAGTTAGCATAGGATCCTCAATTGGTGTCGATTTTATTTACTTTCCA
>JGI12547J11936_1000545_pt1 | contig 10260 bp, 3 predicted proteins | sample LakEriepJuly2011_2_FD_11936 | JGI IMG/M metagenome (IMG submission 11936)
ATTTGTACTGCCCATTCCGATACAAACCAATCCATTTCCAGGAACAGAAAATTCTATCCTGGTAGAGTTTGCTGGAGTACTTGCAGAAGTTGCATTCATAAAGGACAATTTCTTTACTCCCTTGCTCATGATGGGGAATTGACCCTCGGCCCCTGTGAGTCCATAGAAACCAACGGCAGCGCCCAATACAAAGGTATTGCCCTTGTTGTCTACATCCATGGTAATTTGGTTGTTGGCATCTTTGCCAAAAGTGATTTCATCGTCATAGAAGCCATCAGCAGCCCTGGAGTTGGGGCCTGCAGCATACCAGATGGGAGCGAATCCATCATTGGGGCCAACACCAAAATGTGCATCTGCATCCTTGTCGCACATCCATTTTTTGGATGCACCACCGGTAAGGTTCTGCAAAATAGCAGCTGGAATTTCAAAGGCAACAAATACCTTTATTTTTTTGCTGATGGTTGAAACAACACCTGCTGTACCTACCGCATTTACAGAGATGGTGAATTCATTTACGCCTGGCATTGTATACTTATATTGAATAGTTCCGGAAGGCAACATTTGCACCTTTCCATCACCAAAATCAACCTTGTAGTTAAGCACATTAGAAGCAGTAGCTGTAATGGTAACAGCACCTGATCCATTGCCACTCGGATTTGCAGCATCTGCTCCTGCAACAACTGCAGTGAGCGTTAGGTTAGATGGCGATGTAATATTACCAAATGAATATTCAGTCTTATCACATGATGAGATGCCAATGACAAGTGACATTGCAACCAGACTGTGTTTTATAAATTTATGTATCATAAACAAAATTTTAAAAAATTAATTAAGCGTGATGTCGTCAAAGTAAAAAGTGAAATTGGCTGAACCATCTCCTACAGTACCNAAGTCAAATATCACCACCACTTTTTGGTAAGTTTTTGTGGTGTTAATGGCGCTGTAGTCGAATGTCAGTTCTTCCCATGCACCTGCTTTTGTTGTTAACACTTCTTTCTCGAAACTAATGCCACCATCAGTCAAGTTTTCAACTTTCAACAACAACTTCGCACCAACTCTTGGAGAAAAAACTTTAACCTTTACTGTCTTACCAGCAGAGAAATCAATTGGCTTATCCAAGGTGATAAAACTACCACCCCAAACTTCACCTGCACCTTTCACCATTTTGGCTACTTTACCAGAAAGGTTTATTCCTGATGCATTTGGATTTGCTACTACAGTTACATTACCGCCATTGAAATTGGTAAATGCATAATTCAATGAAGTTGATTCGAATGTTAACGGTAATCCCAGCGTAGGTACTGTTGCATTGCTTGTTGAATGTTTCACATCATCCCAATAAAAAACCTTGCCATTTCCTACTGATCCAAAATCAAAAAACACAGATGCTTTATCGTATTTATAGGCGAAACTAATCGCTGCTGTTCCAGGCGCCTGGTTTGAAAAATCAAAAGTCAGGGTTTCCCATGCATTGGCTAGGGTTGTTTTAACTTCGGTTTCTACCGACTTTGTTGGATCGTTGCGATCTTCCACTTTTAAACGTACAGGTATTCCCTTTGCAGGTGAATAAACTCTCATCGTCATCTGCGTTGCTGCTGCACTAAATGGAATTACAGATGAAAAACCTGCAGGTGTTCCAATTGTTGTACCAGCCCATGTTTCAGCACCATTTGGTTTGGTTGTAACCTTAACCTTGTTGCCACTGTTTACAGGATCATTGCCATCAACTGTATTGTTATTCCCAAAATCTGTCACTGCATAATTAAAACCAGGTGTATCAAAATCAACCGGCAAATTTATTTGCTTGATGGTTGGCAGCGCATTTGCTTGNCTGATNTCATCGAAGTAGAAAGTGAAATTNGATGANCCGTTTCCAACTGTTCCCAANTCAAAAATCAACACCACATTTTGATAGGTATTNGATGTATTGATNGCACTGAAATCAAANGCAAGGTCTTCCCACTGATTGGCNACNGTTGTTACTGNTTCTTTTTCAAAATTGATTNCACCATTACCAGAATTTTCCACCTTCAACAACACCTTGGCGCCTACACGTGGTGAATATACTTTCATCCTCATGATCTTNTTAGATGANAAATCCATTGACTTAGCCAAACTGATAAAACTTCCTCCCCACACTTCACCTGCATTCTTCACCATCTTACCTACTTTGGTGCTCGCATTGGAAGCATTTGAATATGGATTTGCTACAACAGATGCAATACCTCCACCAAAATTCACGAAATTATATTTCAATTCAGCTGATTCAAAAGTCAACGGCAATATTAATTCTTCTATTGAATTTGTTTGCTTTAAGTCATCAAAATAAAAAGTGAAGTTAGCTGTACCAGTTCCTGCTGTTCCAAGGTCAAATATTAACACCACATTGTTGTAAGAATTTGATTTGTTGATTGTGCTGTAATCAAATACCAGGTCTTCCCACTGGTTGGCTACTGTAGTAGATACTTCCTTCTCGAAATTAATTCCAGCATTACCAGAATTCTCTACTTTCAACAATACTTTAGCGCCTACTCTTGGTGAAAATACTTTGAGGCGCATGTACTTGTTTGCAGAGAAATCAATTGGACTGCTCAAAGTAATTAAAGAACCGCCGTACACTTCACCTGGATTTTTTATCATCCTACCTACCTTGGCTGAAGTGTTGCCAGTTATTGATTTGGGATTGTCTATCACAGATGCATCACCACCTCCGAAATTAATGAATGAGTACGTTTGTCCAACTGTTTCAAAATCCAATGGCAACAAAATTGGAACCTTAATGGTGATGGTTTTTGTAAAAGTTGTTGTGGCAACTCCGCCACTCAACGCTACAACCCTCATTACATAATCTCCTGATTTTGCATACGTATGGCTTACTGTTACACCTTCCAAAAATGAAACGGGTACTTCATTGGCCACATCTCCCCAATACACCCTGAACATTGTTTCATACAATGCAGTTGCTGATACATTGATTTTAAATGCACTCGATGCATCTACGGTGGTGGTTACTTCCAACTTCTCTGGTGCCTTAAAAGAAACAGTTAACTTTTGTATTGCTTCTGCTGTCTTTCCTGTAACTCCTACGCCAACAATGCGCACATCATACAAACCTTCTGCATACTTGCGCTGAATACTTCCACCAGGCATGATTTTTACAGGTGCAGCCGTACCATCACCAAAATAAACGTTGAAATAAGCAACACCTTCTCCATTTGGAAAAATGGTTACCATGCCAGTATTGTCTTGTGTAATATCAAACAATGCAGAAAGCTTTGCTGGATCCGTTGCTGTTTCTACAAAAGAAACATCTTCGTACTTAACCTTTGTACACCCTGCAAACAAGATGCCCAACAAAAGCGCGATGGATAAAAATTTTATTGATTTCATGTCAATGATTTTAAATAATTAATTATTAATAACCAAGGTTTTGTGTCAATCCTGAAATATCAACTTCCTGCTGTGGAATCGGAAATACCTCATTCTTGTTTGCCTTGAAGTTGGTGATTTTTGTTGCTGCTAATCCTGTTCTCACCAAATCAAAAAACCTATCACCTTCCATCGCTAACTCCAACCTGCGTTCATCCCATATCGCTTGCTTCAACGTTGCACCAGTTGATGTAATGTTTTGCAATTTGTTGCCAAATGCACGTTCCCTGACCTTGTTCAAATACCCCTGGGCTTTTGTATCATTGGGTGTAGTAGCCCTGTTGTTGGCTTCTGCAGCCATGAGCAATACATCTGCATACCGGATGGTCCTGTAATTGTTGAGATAATTCAACTCAACCTGGCCAGAAGTTTCTCCCTTTCTTGGGTGATATTTCTGGTTATAGAGGCCGGTATTTTTATAGGGAGCAACCAGATAGCTGATGTTAAAAGCCGGATTGGCTGTTTTATATGCTTCAATATCAAGGATGGTTACTGCCTTTCTTTTATCTCCTGCAGCAAATGCACTCGCCAATTCTTTGGTAGGAAGATTGATGCTCCATCCCTGACCATAAGGACTGGTTCCTGCCAGGTTGCGCACGCCACACATTTGAACGGCCAGATTTCCCTGACCCCTTCCTGGATTAGACCAGTCGTAAAAAGGACTGATGTTGGAGTACTGGATTTCAAATACTGATTCAGATCCGTTTTCACCGGATTGTAAGAAAATATCACCAAAATTGGTTGCCAATTGGAAAGGCCCGTTAGCAACCGGCTCAAGGATTGCAGCTGCTGCATCAAACTTATTTTGGTACAAAAACACTTTGCCCAATAATGCATGTGCTGCAAATTTTGTCACCCTGCCTTTTTGCGTATTGACGGCCGGCAAAACCTTGATAGCATTGTTCAGGTCAAGTTCAATTTGCTTGTATACATCTGCCTTAGGAGCTCTTGTAAATTTTCTTGAATCAGAAGCAGTTAGCCTCTTCTCAACAAACAAGGGAACATCCCCAAACATCCTGACCAACTCAAAATAATAATAAGCCCTCAAGAAATAAACCTCTCCGTACAAAGCCTCTTTACCTGCAAAGTCAATCTTGGCCTTGTTCTCATGAAGATAGTTGGCCCTGTTGATGCCTTCATAACAGGATTTCCAAGCCTCAGAAAGGTAAAAATTATTGGGGTTGGTTTGGTAGTCATCAATCTGCTGAAGACCAACCACATCTGTTGCATTTTCACCACCAGATACAGCGTTGTCTGATGCTACATCCCCAATGACGGGGTTGGCATACAACCACTGCAATGGTGAATATACACCGATGGCCATTTTATTGAAATCATCTGCTGTTTTCAAGTAATCATTTGCGGTAATCTGGTAATCCTCTTGCGGATCATAGGCCACAAACTTTGTACAACCTGCTCCGAACAAGAGCAGTGCTGACATGGATATGATGAATTGTAAATTTTTCATGTTGTTCTTTTTTCTTTGATTAGAATTTAAGATCAAGTCCTATGGCAAAACTTCTGGCTTGCGGATATGCACCCCTGTCTATGCCTGTATCAAAAATTCCACCGGAAATTTCTGGATCAAATCCAGTGTATTTCGTGAAGGTGAAGGCATTTCTTGCTTGTGCATAAATGCGGAGCTTGGAAATGTTCGCTTTGCGAAGGGCTGCAGATGAAAAATTATATCCCAACTGGAGGTTCTTGATTTTAATGAAGGAACCATCCTCTACATAGCGATCTGAAACCCTTGTATTGTTGTTGGCATCAATAAATGTATACCTTGGGTTAGTGGCATCACTGGTCGATCCGCTTCCGGTCCAACGACCCAATACACTCCTGAATTTATTGGTCATGGCCAGGTTCCTTTCGTATGCACGGTACACTTCGTTGCCAACTGAGGCGTATACAAAAGAGTTGAAATCAAAACCCTTGTATTCCAAAGAAAGGTTCCACCCTATGGTGAATTCAGGGAATGGATTGCCAATTTCAGTCCTGTCATCGCCATCAATTTTACCATCACCATTGATGTCTACAAACCGGATATCACCGGCCTGTGCACCTGGCTGAGAAGCATGTTTGGCAACATCTGCCTGAGACTGGAACAAGCCATCCGTCTTGAATCCATAGAAATATCCAGGCGCCTTGTCTTTTTCAAACCGGGTAACAGACTGATACGGTATGCCATATCCGCCACCGGTGATCAAACCATTGTTGGTTTCGGTGACCAGGTTGGTGGCCGTGGTGAAAGTTACATTCGTTGAAATCCTGAAGTTCTTTGACAATTGGTCGGTGTAACCAAGGTTCATGTCAACACCACTTGTTCTGGTTGTACCGATATTGGCAGTAGGCAATGAAGCTGTACCCAAATAAAGGGACAATGTTGGGGTAAACAGCAAGCCGCTGATATCCTTGCGGAAATAGTCTCCGCTGAAGGAAAACTTGTTGTTGAAGAACCTGATGTCGAAACCAGCATTCAACTGTGCCTGCTCTTCCCATTTGAGGTCATCATTCTTGAACGATGCAATGGTGGCACCAACAGATGTTGGCTCATTGCCAAAAGAATATCCCGCATTCTGACCAAGGCCATATGCATACAACAAGGTTGAAATCCTCTGGTATTGTGGGTTTACATTTTCATTTCCTGTAACACCATAGCTTCCCCTCAGTTTCAGGTAATCGATGAAATCAACCTTGAAAAAATCTTCCTGTGTAACTACCCAGCCCAAAGAACCGGAGAAGAAGTTGGCAAATTTGTTGTTTTCGCCAAAGGCATAAGACCCATCCCTTCTCAAGGTTCCAGATACAAGGTATTTCTCATTGAAGTCATAATCTACCCTGCCGAAATAGGAAAGATTCCTTCTCTCGTACTGGTAAGATCCAAGGTCAATACCAGAAAGTGTTGCAATGCCTGTTGCAGAGGAAATATCAGCAAAGCTCCATGAGTTGAAAGGAACATCTTGCCTGGAACCATTCAATGAATTACCTGTTACACGGGCCATTGAAAAGCCTGCAACGGTTTCAAAGTTGTGGCTTTTGCCCACTTTAAAATTGTAATTGGCAAAATTTTCAAAGGTATAGTTGAAATAATTGGTCTTGTATTCATATACACTGTTATGAGAACCTGTCTTTGGCGTTCCATCAGCATTCATGGTAGAATTGATGTGGCTGGTTCCATAAAAAGAAAGCGGACTGAAATTCTTTCCAGTTACATCGGTATTGGTATAACCAAAACGGGAAGAGAGTTTCAGGTTTTTCAGCAGATCATACTGCAATTCCAACTTACCATAGAGTTTGCTGGTATTGTTCTTATTATAGGTATCCTCCAACTGGGTCAGTGGATTGATGATCTCGGAAAGGATGTACTTGCTTGTGCTGTACTTCCCATAAGTATTGGGCATATTGTTCAATACCGGCACAGTAGGATCGAAGTTTAGTGCATTGGAGATGACTGAATTGATGGCATTTTCAGGTACACCTGCACCCTTTATATTGGTATACGTGGTATTGGTGATGAACTTTAGTTTCGAACTAAGATCGAAACTGAGGTTGGAAGTGGCGTTGATCCTGTTGAAATAGGATTTCTCACCGCCACCAACAATTCCCTCTTGAGAAAGGTATCCGCCAGAAAGGAAATAGGCCATCTTATCGCTGCCACCCCTTGCTGCGATGGTATGGGACTGAAGGGGGGCTTGCTTGAAAATCTGGTCTTGCCAGTTGGTTCCAACACCCAAACCTGAAAGATTTGGAAACACCAATGAACCTCCTGAAGCAACACTTCCCTCATTCACAATGGCCGCATATTCAGATGCGTTCAAAACGCCAATCTGGTTCATTACTTCCTGCATCGCATAGTTTCCGCTGTAAGTAATTTCAGTTTTTTGGTTTTTCCGGCCAGTCTTGGTGGTCACAACAATCACCCCATTTCCTCCCTTCACTCCATAAATGGCAGTTGTGGCGGCATCTTTGAGGACGTTGATCGACTCAATATCAGCAGGATTGATGGCATTGAAATCATCCAGGGTCTGGATGGCTCCGTCAACCACTACCACCGGATCTGTTCCTGTATAAGAAGGTATACCCCTTACCAAGACAGTTGGCTTTGCGCCCGGTGAGCCATTGGAAACAACGGTAACACCAGAAGCCCGGCCTTGTAAGGCATCTTCAGCACGAACAGGTTTCAACTTCTCAATATCTGACCCCTTGACTGTCGATACTGCACCAGATACCTTGGTGACCTTTTGGACACCATATCCCACAACAACCACTTCATCAAGTTTGGAGGAAGATGGTTCAAGGGCAATGTTCATCATACCCGCAGCAATCGAGGCTTCCTTGGTTTCAAACCCAACAGAAGAAACAACAATTGTTTTGGCGGATGATGGAACTGTTANGGAGAACATTCCCATTTCATTGGTGGAAGTTCCAGCTTTTGTGCCTTTAACCAGGATGGTTGCCTTGGATACCGGTAACCCAGAAGGGTCGACCACCTTACCAGCAGCAGTTTTGTCTTGGGACCATGAGGTGAATCCCAGCATGATGAGAAATGAAAGAAGTGTAAACTTCTTTAGAGCCTTTTCCATAAGCAAGTTTTTGTTTTTTAGATAATTAGCCCTTCGTTAAAGGGGGTGTGAAGGTATAGTTAGTTGTGGCTTTGAATATTTTTGTAGTACTACACGACTACATCAACAATTTGTATACCATTGATTTTCAATAAATAAAAATTACATCAAGAATACATCAAAACCTTTTTCAGATTTAGTTTGTTTAATAAAAATTGGTAAATTGGAGCTGGATTCGTTAAACAAGGCTCAAGTTGAACTCCTTCAATCAAAATAATGAGAATTTTACCCATTATGGCATTTCTGGTATTGCAAGCCCTTTGTATCAATGGTCAAAATACCATTGGGATACCTCAAATAATCAATTTTAACAAGAACGACTTCAGGGCGGGTACCCAAACCTGGGACATTGATCAGGACAGCAAAGGGAGGATGTATTTTGCCAACAATGAGGGATTGCTCACCTACGATGGAACTTTTTGGAAACTTCACCCACTCCCGAACAAGACCATCATGCGCTCCATTGCCATTGATAAAAATGGAATCATTTATGCCGGCGGACAAGGAGAAATGGGCTATTTCGTTCCCAACGAGCGGGGTTTCTTGAAATATATTTCACTTACTCCCCTACTCCCAGCCAAAGAAAGGTCATTTGCAGATATCTGGGAAATAGAAATCATTGGTGAGTCCGTCTTTTTCAGGGCATCGGAAAGGATGATCATGGAGCTGAGAAACAAAGCCATATCGTTTCACCCCCCTATCAGTGGATGGCAGTTCATGAAAAAAATGGGAACCATCCTCTATGCCCAGGACCAAAAGAACGGGCTATACATATACAAGAACAATGCCTGGCGCCTGGCGGCCAATAATCAACTGCTCTCCGGCTCAATTATCTCAGGAATGATTCAGACAGGCAAAGAAAGCAGCCTGATCCTGACCTATGACAGAAAATCCCTGACGCTCAGAGGGGATTCCCTTTTCAACAAAAGCGGTTTTGAGCTGCCAGCTTCAGACTTCAATTTTTCCAAGGTTACAGAGATCAACAAAGGCGAGTTTATTGCTGCAACTACCACGGATGGATGCCTCATCATGAAAAATGATGGAAAATTCGTCCAAAAGATATCAAGAAAGGAAGGCCTTCAAAACAACAATGTCATCAGCGTATTCCTTGACAGGGATAAAAACCTTTGGGCAGGGTTGAACAATGGAATCAGTTTCATCGCATACAACTCAGCCATAAAATACATCACGCCCAACAAAGAAAATGAAGCCGCAGGATTCTCTGCCAAAATTTTCAACAACAAGCTTTTTATCGGATCCTCGGATGGATGTTATTCTGCAGAACTATCACCCCAAAACAAGGACCTGAGCTTTCTCAGGTCAAATTTTAGCCTGGTAGGAAATAGTTCCGGACAGGTATGGCGCCTGGAAGAGGTAAACCAACATCTCCTGATGGGGCATAACAACGGATGCTTTGACATCATTGGCAACCAGGCAAAATTGATCAGCAGGGATGCAGGATGGACCTTTCTTCCCACCAGCCCGGTTCCTCCAGCACAAAACATCCTGACCGGAACCTATTCTGGTTTGAAAATGTTGACATTCAACAATGGCCAGTTCAGTGACAAGGGCAATTTGGAGGGCCTGTATGAATCCTTGCGCTTCCTCACGGCAGACAGCGAAGGAAATATCTGGGCCTCCCATCCCTACCGGGGAATTTACAAGATCAGCATCAGTGCTGATGGGAAAAAATACATTACCAGGCTATTTACAGAAAAAGATGGACTACCCTCCACGTTGGACAATCATGTGTACAAAATAAAAAACAGGGTAATTTTCGGAACAAATGCGGGAGCATATGAATTTGATGCCCCTACCAGCCGATTCATCCCCTCGAACTTTCTGCAACCAATTATTGGTAAAAATGAAGTCCGCTACATGAACGAAGATGGCCAGGGAAATATCTGGTTTTGCAGCGGCAAAAAAATTGGGGTGATTGATTTTGCAGAAGGCAATTCAATTCCCAAACCCTTCTATTTTTCAGAAATTACAGGCCAAATTCTTTCCGGATTTGAGAATATCTATGCATTCGATAAGGCCAATATTTTCATTGGATCAGAAAAAGGCGTCATCCACCTCAACTACGAAAAATACAAAGCCAACAAACTTACGTTGAACATGATGCTTGGCAATGTAAGGGCCATCGGGAAAACGGATAGCACCATTTTTGGTGGGTATTTCAATGATGGTTCAGCAACAGAAACAACGA
>JGI12547J11936_1000546_pt1 | contig 10256 bp, 7 predicted proteins | sample LakEriepJuly2011_2_FD_11936 | JGI IMG/M metagenome (IMG submission 11936)
CATTGGCTCTTGGAAAATATAGGCAACTTCTTTTCCACGGAACTTACGAAGGGTTGATCCCTTCGCACCGAGCATCTCCTGGCCTTTAACTTTAACGCTTCCAAACATGCGCGCATTGGTCGCAAGCAGACTCATAAGACCCATCGCTGTTGTTGATTTACCTGATCCAGATTCACCAACAATTGCTAGTACTTGACCTGGATTCAACTCGAAATTCATATCGACAGCAGCTGGATACCAAGTGCCATCTACCCAAAATTCAACCGTAAAATCTTTGACCTTTAATACTGGCTCGCTCATCGAACTACCTTTCGTGAGAGACTATTGGCATGACTAATCCGGAGATCTATCGCGCGAGAAGTAGTTACTTTTTTGCCGCTTTCATCTATTTTCTCTCTGCCGGTATCACCGCGCAAAGTTTCTTTGTTGAGAGCATCGAAAGCTTTAACGCAACTCTTAGTTGGTGCTTGCTGATCTGCTATCTCTTTCATCTGGGCTTTATCCGCGCCAAGGTGACCATCTTTGATGAAGGCATCACAATCACCAACCCACTTCGCGAAACTACCGTCGGCTGGGATCAAGTTCAGGAGATCAGCGTTAAATACTCTATGTATGTCACCGTCGGTGGCGAAAAAATCTACGCGTGGGCCGCCCAAGCCCCAGGCAGATATCACAGCAGGACTGTTCATGCCACTGAGGTCAGAGGATTGCAAATTCCAGATACCAACAGCATGCGTGCTGGTGAGTCTCCGCGCAGTCACTCTGGCGTAGCTGTTGCTCTTGCGCGAATTCGACTTGATGCTTTCACTAAGTCTCAAACTGTCGGTGCTACTTACGTTTCCGAATTTAATGGAAAAGGACTCATTGCTCTCGTCGCACTTTCCACCATTGCGATTCTGCTTACCTTTTTCTGAAAGTTGATCGCGAGTAATAAGTAAGTTAGACATTGGCGGCTGCATTTCTTGCCTGAACTTTTGCATTCTCTTTATCTTTTTTAGTCAGGCGTCGACGTTGGCGTGGATCAAATGCATCACGAAGACCATCACCAATAAAGTTAATACAAAGTGCGATAGTAATAATTAGAAGACCTGGCCACCAAAATAGCCATGGTCGAGTAGTAAATGAATCCTGGAACTGGCTAATTAGAGAGCCCAATGAAACATCTGGCGCCACAACGCCGAAGCCCAAGAACGAAAGCGCAGTTTCTAACAAGATCGCACCTGACATTAAGAGAGTAATCGAAACAATTATTACGCCCACCGCATTTGGCAGAATGTGCTTAAAGATAATTCGTCGATTACTAGCGCCAGCAACTCGGGCGGCATCAACAAATTCAAGCTCTCGTAGTTTTAAGAATTCACCACGTACCAGGCGCGAGAGGCCAGTCCAAGCAAAGAGGCCCAGATAGAAGGCTAGGAAGCCCACACCTAGATTTCCGAAGTGGTAACCCACAACAGAGCCGATGATGATTGATGGAATCGTAATGATGAAGTCAGTAAAACGCATCAAAATAGAATCAACCCAGCCGCGGAAGTAACCTGAAATCGCGCCTACGGTAATTCCAATAACGCCAGCTAGTGTGCCAATAACAAATGCCACATAAAGTGAGCGTTGCGCGCCGCGCATTACCATCGCAAAATAATCATGACCAATGTCGTCTTGGCCAAATGGATGCAGACCAAGACCCATTCCAGTTCCATCAATGAAGGATGGAACGGCATCTATGGTTGGACAGCCGACAATTCCCGGCGGGCAACCCTCTGTGCGAAGATCAAGCAGTTCATCAAAACCATGTTTCCACCAGCCGGGAATAGTCCATGGACCAAGCTTGGTATCAAGTGCAGTAAAAACCATCGTGATCAGAGAGGCCAGTACAAAGACAGAGGTCATCGCAGCCTTATGTCGCACGAAGCGACGAAATACAATTTGGCCCTGACTTAAACCTTCGGTTTCTTTATTAAAGATCGCTTGCTCACCTGAAAGTTCTAAGTCAGCAGGGGTCTTATCTTTGCGAAAAGCCATCACTTACCTCCTGAGCCGGCGCGAATTCGCGGATCTAAAGCTGTGTAGAGCAGGTCTGCGACAAGGTTTGCAGCTACCGCCAAGAAACCAGTCAAGAGGAATACACCCATAAGTAAATTAAGGTCGTATGTGTTGATCGCTTGATTAAAGAGCGTACCCATGCCGATCCAGCCAAAGATTCGTTCAGTAATGATCGCACCACCGATTATTGAAACAAAGTCGACGACCATAATTGTCGTCAGCGGAATCATGGTGTTGCGGAAAGCATGGCGCATGATCACGGTGCGTTCAGTTAACCCCTTGGCTCGCGCGGTGCGCATGTAATCCTGGTTAAGAACTTCAAGAAGAGTTCCACGAGAGAAGCGAACATAGCCCGCAAATGAAATTAGTAGAAGTGCCAAGGTTGGTAAGAACATATGCACTAAAGCATCAAGCAGACTCATCCAGAAGTTACCTGGCTCTAGCAGCGCATTAACCTGACCGACAGTTGGAATTGGGCGGAAATAGACCGCATCCGTCTCCATATAAGGCTTCCAGGTCTGCATCAATTCATTGATCACAAGCAGCAGACCCATGAGGAAGGCTGAAATCATGGAGGTTCTGATAATTGGACCACGGTCTATTTTCGTAAACTTAAGTGGCACAACGCCAGCTACTACAAAGAGGGTGATAATCATCAATGGATAGATAATTGCCTTTGCATCTTGCGCGAATAGCCACTGCACTGGGTAGTAAAGAGCAACTGCAATCGCTGCCATAGCTAGGGAAGATTTAAGTGCAGCCTTATTTGTGATTCCAGTCGAGAGCTGAGTAACTCCAAAGGCAACACCGACTGATAAGAGTGCAACACCAAAGAGGCCAAGGGATGGATTAGCAAACCACTTAGTGGCGCTTAGGAATGAGAGGAACGCGAAATTAAGTAGAAATACACCACCAAAGATTTGTAAAACTCTGGCCCGGGTTCCACTAATGATGGCAGACCAAAAGACACCACTTGCGACGCTCAATGCGATCAGCCAGGTGAGAGGAATCGTGGGGTCACCAAGGAAATTGTTAAATTGAATTGCTAGGTACTCCTTAAGAAGTACAGCAACCCAGAAAATTGGGAGTGAGAAAAGTAGGAATGAAACGAAGGTCATCGCGTAGTCAAAACGTGAATACTGGCGAAGCGCTGTGACGATGCCGATTGTGATTCCAAGGACAATGGCAATGATGGTAGCCGCGGTAACTAGTCGGATGGTTGCAGGAAGCGCTAAGAGAATTTCGTTGATTACTGGTTGCTGTGTGCGAGTTAGCCCAAAGTCCGGACTGCCAATGAACACTCCCAGGATCCCGCGTAACCATAAGAAATAGCGAAGCGGTGGCGGCACATCTAAATTCAGATCACGGGTCAGCGCAATGATTTGTTGTTGCGCATTTGGTTCACGGCTTAAGCGCAGTGATTCCAGGATATCTCCGGAAATCGCAGCAAGGTTATAAAGAATAAAACTCGAGCCAAAGAGAATAACGAAGAGAACACCAAGGCGCCTTGAAATATAAGCGAACACTCTTTCAGCCACGCCTTTCTAAAATACGGCTAGAAACTCCAGCTCCGACCCTTGTTGACCTCGGAACTCTATCTGAAAATTAACGAAAGAGTGGTATCCGGATTGCTCCAGATACCACTCTTTCCTTACTAATTTACAACAACTAACTCACAAAGTGAGGATTAGTTGCTGAAGTACCAATCCCATAGATTCCAAACTAGGTTTGGAGAGAGTGGTGATGGTGCGACGCCCTGCAACTTGGCAGAAACACCGTTAGCTGATGGGTGCTGGAATACTGGAAGCGTTACCGCATCCTTAAATAGCTCCTGGTCAACTTGTAGGTACTTAGCTGTAATCTGCGCAGCTGTTAGAGGGCTTGCACCTAGCTCCTTGTAGAGCTTATCGATGGTCGCATTTGAGTAACCCTGAAGGTTAGTTTGGGTCTCATAAGTTCCAACGTTTCCGGACTGCAGAATCGCACTCTTTACCCAAGCAAAGAATGATACGTCGTACTTTGGATCTTCAAGGTATGAAGACCAACCAGATGTTGGAGTTACATCGACATCAAAGCCTGCCTTTGCCCACTCTGCCTTGGCAAGTTGGGACTGTGCTACACGACGGGCGTTGCTTGGCTGACCGAAGAGAAGCTTGATCTTTACTGATCCGCTTCCTGCAGCAGCATCTGGGTAGTGCTTCTTGACCAATGCAAGAGCAGCTGCAGTACGTGATGCTTGTGTACCTTCTGTGTACTTAGAGCTGCCATTCTTGGCTACAAGCTCCTTGTAATTTGGCTCTGCATTAAAGGACATCAATGAGTTCATCAACTGTGAAGTTGGGTTGATTGGCTTAATGATCTTCTCAATGATCTCGGCACGTGGGTATGAAAGTAGGAAGGCGGTACGTAGATCCTTGGCCTTCTGTGACATTCCCGCAAATGGACCGTTGTAAGGAGCTTGAGTTCCATAAGCAGGACCGACACGAATGTCTAGGTGCTCATAGACTGCTTGATCTCCACCAATGATCTTAACTGCTGGTGCCATTGCTTTAAGTTGTGCAACAGCATCTGCAGTTGGCTGACCGGCGTAGATATCAACTTCACCGTTCTTAAGTGCCTGTGAAGCTGCTGTTCCATCACCAATAACCTTGAAGACTACGGTGTTGATTGCCTTGACCTTAGGTCCTGAGTTGTACTTAGGGTTACGAACCAAAGTAACTGCGCCATTAGGAACAGCAGACTTGATCATGTATGGACCATTACCAACAAGAAGAAGTGGATTCGTTGATGAATCGATCTTGTTGATGTTGTAATCCTTTGACCAAACTGCACCAATCTTCTTTAGTGCGGCTGTGTCATATGACTGGAAAGCCTTGTAGAAACGCTCTTTTGCAGCCATGTTCTCAGCAGCAGTTCCGAGCTTTGTCTTTCCTTCTAGGGCCATTAGAACCAGAGTGTGAACTGCTGATGGACCAGGTGAAAGTAGACGCCAATCTGGCACCTTTGCACTGTATTCAATAGTTACTGACATCTTGTCCTTTGACAAGATTGGTAGACCAACTACGAATTGCTCGTAGAGTCCGCCGTAACCAAGTGAATTAAATGCTGGTGTTACATCTGCATCTGCAGGATCACCAAGACCGGCGATTGCTGAGTATGCATCTGAACCAGTGACGTGTGAAAGAAGTAGATCGATACCGTTGATAGGTGTTCCATCTGACCAAACACGACCCTTGTTCACTGTGTACTGAACCTTGTAAGGCTTCTGGCTTACAACCTTGTAGGTACCAAAGGCTGTGTTATCAACCAGTGATGCCTTGTTGTTGTAATAAGTGAAGCCCATACCTGAAAGGTAAGCAACATCTGTGTTGAATGTTAGGTTCATGTTTGAAACGCTTGGATTGATACCAGTCAAAGCGTTACTTTGAACGATTGAAACTGTGGTCTTAGGGGCTGCATTAGCTGGGCTAAGCAAACCGACAGCAAGACCAGCCGTTGCGGCAGTAGCAATTGCTAAGGTCGCGAGGCGATTTAACTTCATTTTTCCTCCTAGAAGGGGTTAGTAAGGTGGATGTGAAGAGTCGACATACGTCACAGCCACCTTTGGGTGGCCAAAGTCTGCCGTACGAAGTGAAATAAGGCAATCCTCTGCGGCAACGATTAGGCCACGATTAAGCGCAAACATCTGCTGGCAGGGGTGATTTTAGGAGTCAGAAACTGATGACCTAGCCTCTTGGATCTTTGCTTCAGTAAGGACCCGAATGGCGTAGAGAAATAGGCCAAATCCCAAGGCTGCGGCGGTGAAATAGACCGACCTGAAGGCCATTTCGCGACCCAGCCCAGATTGCAGAACGCTCACCAGGGTTCCGCCTAGCAACGTGCCGATCGGAATGGTGCCCCAGGCAAAGAATCGATAAACGCTATTTACTCGACCAAGTAAGTGGGACGGGATCAAGCTTTGGCGCAGTGAGACGGTAACGACATTCCATAAGACTGCGGTAAAAGTTTCAATCGCGACAAATATCCAAACCAGATACCAAAGCGATGACATGCCAATCAAAAGAGCCGTCATTGGCATGGTGAAAAGTGCCAGGGCCAACGAGCGACCTCTGCCAATTTTTTCGGAGACCTTTGGGCCAAGCAGTCCACCCAAAATGCCACCCACTGCTGCTGCGGTACCGAGAATCGCAAAGATGAAAACCGTTGTCTCCAGAACTTCTTGGGCAAAGAGAATAAACATTGCACCAGATAACGCAGCTATTCCGTTAATGAGCCCCAAGATAATTGCCATCGGTCTTAACAATTCGTGGCGCCACAACCAGGAAAATCCCTCTTTGATCTCAGCCCGAAAATTAATCGGCCCACTCTTCTGCTCAGGTTTAAAACTTTTCACTGTGGGTTTTAGAGTGGCAATAATTGCTGCTGCAATAAAGAAGGTCGCAGCATCCACGAAGAAGGGAAGAAATATCGCAACTGAAATAATTAAGCTGCCAAGAGGTGGCCCGATAAATGAGTTAGTTAAAGACTCGGCAGACCACATACGCCCATTTGCCTTTTCCAGATGTTTATCTGCAACAACAGCCGGCATCATTGTCTGGGCAGTGTTATCACGCAGAACTTCTGCTAAACCAAAGAGGAATGCCGTAATCAAAATGACGAAGTAGAGGGTGTAGTTCGTCTCGAGATCAGTGATCGAAGCTAATTCATTAAGAGAAGGAAGCGATTCGCGTTCTAAATAAACAAAGGCACCGACTACCAAAGTCAGAATGCCGTTGAAAATATTCATGGTCACAATGATGCGCTTACGATTAAAGCGATCGGTAAGAACTCCGGCAAAGAGGGTAAAAACCAGCCACGGCAGACGTGAAACCACCACGGATAGGGCTATGAGAAAAGGCGAACGAGTTACTGCTGAGGCCAGCCAAGGGTAGGCAACTGCAGCGATTCCGTCGCCCAGATTTGAAATACCAGTAGCGCTCCATAGCTTCCAATAAGAGGCCCCCAACTTGCTTTTAGTTTTTGCACTCTTAATGGTGATCTCCTTGGTAGTTTTTTTCTGTGTGATTACTTAATATTACAGTGGTAATCGAGACTATTGGGTGAACAGTTCTCGAGGTAAAAAGGTATATTTCACACACAGTTTGATTGACGCGAGCGTATGAACCTATGGAAAGAGAGAAGCCGATGAGTACAAATCCATTTCTTTCAAAGTCAACTTTGGAATATGAACTTCCGCCATTCGCTCTAATTACTGAAGATCATTACCTCGAGGCAATTTATGCAGGGACGAAGGAACAGTTGGCAGAGATCGAAGCAATTCTGGCCAACGTTGACGTTTCATTTGAAAACACCATAGAAGCACTTGAACGAAGTGGTGAAATCTTAAATCGAGTTCTATATGTTTTTTACAACAAGTCATCGAGTGACACCAATGATCGAATCGATGCCATCGAGGCAGAGATTGCCCCCAAGTTGGCCGCCCATTCTGACGCGATTCGGCTTAACCCAGAGCTCTTTGCGCGCATAAAGAGCCTGCGAGAGAACGCAAGCGATCTCAATGAAGAGCAAGCTTGGTTAGTCGAACGTTACTTTAGAGATTTCGCGCATGCCGGTGCTGAGTTAAACGAAGCAAGTCGCGAGCGGGTAAAGCAAATAAACGAAGAACTCTCATCCCTGCAAACACAATTCGGTAAGAAATTATTGGCCGATACCAACGATCTAGCTGTTGTCGTTGAAAACGAAAGTGATCTTGACGGATTAACGGAAAATCAAATTGCGGCGTGTAGAGAAGCGGCAGAGTCCCGCGGCTTAAAAAATCAGTGGCTGATCACAGCTATGAATTTCACTGGACACCCACTACTGAGCTCTTTGAAGAATCGTGCACTGCGCGAGAAAGTCATGCATAACTCACTCCTCAAAGGAGATCGCAATAACGAGAATGACACCAAAGAGGTTTTGCTAAACACTGTGAAGTTAAGAGCCGAGAGAGCAAAATTGTTTGGACTTAACACACATGCTGAGTTTGTCCTTCAAGAACAAACTGCTGCCAATCCTTCCAATGTGCACTCAATGTTGCGCAAGTTAGCACCAGCAGCCGTTAAGAATGCGCAGCGCGAAGGGCAAGATATCCAGGAAATCATCTCGCGAGATGAGGCCTATGAGTTAGCAAGTTGGGACTGGGATTACTACACCGAGAAAGTAAGGTCCGAAAAATACTCACTGGACACTACTGCGATGAAGCCATACTTTGAATTTGAGAACGTTCTAAAGAACGGCGTCTTCTTCGCTGCCGAAAAACTCTATGGTCTAACCTTTAAAGAGCGCCCAGACTTAATTGGCTACCATCCTGAGGCAAGAGTTTTCGAAGTATTTAATGAAGATGGTTCTACCGTCGGTCTGTATCTCGGAGATTTCTACACTCGAGATTCCAAGCGTGGTGGAGCTTGGATGAACTCATTGGTAAGACAGAGCAGACTGCTTGATCAGAAGCCCGTGGTTGTAAACAATATGAATATCTCTAAGCCACCACAAGGCGAACCAACTTTGCTTTCTTATGACGAGACCACAACCCTCTTTCACGAATTCGGACATGCAATCCATGGCTTGCTTTCAAGCGTTACTTATCCAAGAGTTTCTGGCACTTCGGTACAGAGAGACTTCGTGGAATTTCCATCGCAAGTAAATGAAATGTGGATTTTGTGGCCAGAAGTGCTTGATAACTATGCCATTCACTATCAGACAGGGGAGCGACTCCCACAAGAATGGGTAGAAAAGTTGCATGAATCCTCAACTTTTAATGAAGGGCACGCGACGACTAGTTACTTAGCAGCAGCAATCCTTGATCTAGCTTGGCACTCACTCGAAGATGTATCGAAGGTTACGAGTGTCGCTGAATTTGAGGCGCAAGCAATCCGCGATTACGGATTGGACTACGCACCGGTGCCAACTAGATACCGTTCTACCTATTTTTCTCACATCTTCGCAGGCGGATATTCATCCGGTTACTACGGCTACATCTGGAGTGAAGTACTAGATGCCGATACGGTCGAATGGTTTAAGGAAAACGGTGGCCTCACTCGTAAGAATGGCGACCATTTCCGAAACTCGTTGATGAGTCGCGGCGGATCTGTTGACTCGATGCAGATGTTCCGGAATTTCCGGGGTCGTGATGCACAAATCGAACCGCTATTACGGCGTAGGGGATTAACCCAAGAAGCTTGATGCGGTCCTGAAAACTCAATCGAAACCAGTAAAGGATTCTATCTTCCATGAGCTCTAGAGAAGCAGATTTGCTCGCAATAGCGAACCAAGCGCTCGGGTCTTACCCACTCGAAATCAAGGAAGTCGCCTTAATCAACAATGGGTACAACGCGACTTTCAAGGTATTGACGAAGGACGGAACTCAGTTTGCGCTACGAGTAAATGTAAATTCACCGAGATCTATCGAAAATTTAAAGGCTGAAATTGCGTGGGTTAATTTCCTTCGTGTTGGCGCAAGGGTGAGGGTGCCGCATCCAATCTCAACTACTGAAGATCAATACTTCGTAACAGTTACTAGCGATTTAGGAAATAGTGAGTTCAAGTGTGTTCTCTATTCTTGGTTAGAGGGTGAAGAACTTGGAGATGAACCAACTCCAGAGCAGATCCGGTCGCTGGGCGCGGCGATGGCAACACTGCATGTGAGTTCGAAGGATTTTAAACTTCCAGCAGGTGCCGGACTTCCTTCTTTTAAAGACCCAATGTGGGAGACCGAAGATTTTCTGTTGAGTGAAAAAAGTGTGCTCGATCCCGAAGAAAAGTCTCTGATAGCGCAGGCGTTAACAGTTATAAAGTCAGAGATCGATGAGCTTTACCGACAGCACCCACAGCAAATCATTCATGCTGATCTCCATGGTTGGAATGTTATGTGGCACGAAGGCCAGGTAGCTGTGTTCGACTTTGATGATTGCGGGCTCGGATTGCCGATTCAAGATCTAGCAACAGCTATCTATTACCTCGATACACCAGAGCAAGACGCTGCTCTTAAGGAAGGTTACGCCTCAGTCGCTGCGTTACCTGAGTATTCCGAAAGCCAGATGCAGATGTTTATGATTCAAAGACGCATTATTTTGCTTAACTATTTGTATGAAACTTCAAATGAAGAACATCGCGCCATGATTCCGGAATACCTCGAGGAGTCTTTGCGTAGAATTACTAAGTTCGTATCAGAGCGC
>JGI12547J11936_1000550_pt1 | contig 10225 bp, 7 predicted proteins | sample LakEriepJuly2011_2_FD_11936 | JGI IMG/M metagenome (IMG submission 11936)
AGGTGTAGGTTTTGGACACTTGGCTAATTTAAGATATTTACAAATTCTTAATTTACGTGGTTGTAGTGAAATAACAGATGTAGGTCTTGAACAAGTAAGTCGTCTAACATTTTTGACAAATCTTAATTTGTATAATTGTGAAAGAATAAGAGATGCAGGTCTTGTCCACTTGGCTAGATTGAGATCTTTACAAACTCTTAATTTAACAAGTTGTAAGTTAATAACAGATGAAGGTCTTGAACATTTAGGTAATTTAACATCTTTAAAAACTCTTGATTTAGATTTTTGTAATCAAATAACAAATGAAGGTCTTGTACATTTAAGAAGTTTAAGATCTTTACAAACTCTTAATTTAAATTATTGTAACTTAATAACAGATGAAGGTATTGTACATTTAATTAATTTAACATCTTTACAAACTATCCATATATTTGGAAGTAGCATACAATCTACAGGTTATGCACAACTAAGATATTATTTACCTGGGATACAAATTAATAGAAATAGATAATTAAAAATAATTCCTATATATATTTATATATGAATTATCAAAAAAAATATTTAAAATATAAAAGTAGATATTTAGCTTTAAAAGGTGGTTTATCAAAAAAGTTAGTTCCTGATTCAGAATATGAAATTATGTCTTTTTTGGATTTTAAACAATTAGGTATATTCATACAAACTAACAAAGAAAATCTTCAACTAAAAACTAATGACAAAAAAATTCAGTTAAAAGAAATTATAGTTTCAAGTAGAAATGTATTAGCTGGAATTTTATCATTTGAAGATATTTCAAATAATTTAAATTATAAATTTATTATTGATAATTTAGTAATAAAAGTACCAGATATTACAAATGACGAGTTAAATCAATTATTATCTAAATTAAATAGAAATAAATTACAAACTCTTAATTTACATGGATGTGGTCAAATAACAAATGCAGGTCTTGCCCACTTGGCTAGTTTAACATCTTTACAAAATCTTGATTTAACTCGTTGTTATCAAATAACAAATGCAGGTCTTGTACACTTAGGTAATTTAACATCTTTAACAACTCTTGATTTAGGTTATTGTAATCGAATAACAGGCGAAGGTCTTGGACATTTGGCTAGTCTAACATTACAAAATCTTGATTTAACTAGATGTAATCAGATAACAGATGCAGGTCTTGGACATTTAGGCAGTATAACATCTTTACAAAGTCTTAATTTAACTAATTGTAATCTAATAACAGATGTAAGTCTTGGACACTTGGGTAATCTAACATCTTTACAAACTCTTAATTTAGCTGGATGTTTTAGAATAACAGATGCAGGACTTGAACATTTAACTAATTTAACATCTTTACAACGTCTTGATTTAGCTGGATGTTATCAAATAACAGATGCAGGTCTTGGACATTTAACTAATTTAAGATCTTTAACAACTTTTAATTTAGATTATTGTAGTCTAATAACAGATGAAGGTATTGTACATTTAACTAATTTAACATCTTTACAAACTCTTAATTTAGCTGGTAATCGAATAACAGATTCAGGACTTGGACATTTGGGTAATCTAAGATCTTTACAAACTCTTAATTTAGCTACTTGTGATCTAATAACAAATGTAGGACTTGGACACTTGAGTAGTCTAACATCTTTACAAAGTCTTAATTTAGCTGGATGTTATCAAATAAGAGGCGAAGGTCTTGTCAACTTGAGTAATCTAACATCTTTAACAAGTCTTAATTTACATAATTGTGGAAAAATAATAGATGCAGGTCTTGTACACTTGGGTCGTTTAACATCTTTACAAACTCTTAATTTAAATGGTCATAGACGAATAACAGATGCAGGACTACAACTCTTGGCTAGTTTAACATCTTTACAAAGTCTTAATTTAACTCATTGTAGTTTAATAACAGATGGAGGTCTTTTCTACTTGGGCCGTTTAACATTTTTGACAAATCTTAATTTATATGATTGTAAGTTAATAACAAATGCAGGTCTTGTACACTTGGCTAATCTAACGTCTTTACAAACTCTTAATTTAAATGGTTGTAGCTTAATAACAGATACAGGTCTTGGACATTTAACTAGTTTAAGATCTTTACAAACTCTTAATTTAGCTGGATGTGAACTAACAAATGCAGGACTTGTACACTTGGCTAATCTAAGATCTTTGCAAACTCTTGATTTAACTAGTTGTTATAAAATAACAGATGTAGGATTTATACACTTTGCTAATCTAACATCTTTACAAACTCTTAATTTAACTGGATGTAGGTTAATAACAGATGCAGCTCTTGTCCACTTAGCTAATCTAACATCTTTACAAACTCTTTATTTATATTATTGTGATCAAATAACAAATGAAGGTCTTGGACACTTGGCTAATCTAAGATCTTTACAAACTCTTAATTTAACTAATTGTAGGTTAATAACAAATGAAGGACTTCAACTCTTGAGTAATCTAAGATCTTTACAAATTCTTAATTTAAGTGGTTGTAGGTTAATAACAAATGAAGGACTTCAACTCTTGGGTAGTCTAACATCTTTACAAACTCTTAATTTAGATGGATGTAGGTTAATAACAGATGAAGGAGTTGCACAACTAAGAGAATCTTTACCTGGAATACAAATTTCTAGATAAAAAAATTAAAAACCTTTAAATTTTTTTTATCTAGAATATAATTATAAAATATGTCAGTTATTGAAGTTTTACATGATGTTAGAAATATGTCAATCAAAAAAGGGAAAAAAAATGTTGATGAAGAATATGTGATTCAAGGAGAAAAAGGACTTAAAATCAAATATTTTCATAAGGATGATAAGGAATCTGAAAAAATTGTTATTACTGGAAAAGATGGTAAGTATAAAATGAAATCTACTGTTAATGGTGAAGTTACTGAAAAAGATTTAGATGAAGATGATCTTAAAAAAGAGCTTAAGGGATCAAAACTCAAGTTTGCTAAAGAACAACTTAAAGGTGGGGCTAAAAAAGCTGATATTGATTTAGCTGGTGGAAGAAAGAGATCAAAGAAAGCTGGATCAAAGAAAGCTGGATCAAAGAAGGCTGGATCAAAGAAAGCTGGATCCAAGAAAGCAGGATCAAAAAAGACTGGATCCAAGAAATAAATAATCTAAGAAAAAATTGAATTTTTTATACTATACTAATCGATAGTATACAAATATGTTGATATAAAAATATAATTATATCAATATATTCACATTAAAAGCTATGAGTAATACTGTGTATACTTTTTGCCGTACTAATACCAATTCTAATGGTACTAGTAAACCTATCAAGTCTTATCTTGCTACACAGGATAAGCAACCCAGCGTAGACGCTACATTCCAGTGGAAATCTCGTACAGAAGATATAACTGTGAGAGAAGATAGAACTGTTACAGGTTCTGGAACTGTCACAGAAGCTGGATACAGTTTTAGGTCAACTCCTGTAGAATCTCAAACAAAGACACTTGAATTTACAGAAAGTGAATTTCCTGCTTTATCCAAAGGACCTACTACTGCACCAACAAAAGCAGCAGCAGCAGCAGCAGCATCATGTTGGTCAAATCTTGAAAAGCGTGAAATCATTAAGGATCCATTTACAAGTGCTCCAGTTGTTCCACGTCAAGACCTCCCACCTCTATTTGCCAAAGTTAAAAAGAGAGCAAAGGTACAATTTGTTGATGAGGATGACAGCGATTATGATGAACAGTATGAAGATACTCCAGATTATGATGAAGTCTATCCAGATAATAGCGAGTGGTAAAAAAGATTGAATTTTTAATCCTATGCATATAATTATCATATCTGATAGATTATAAATATGTCAAGAAAACAAGATGATCTTAAAAGTAAAACAAGTTGGGAAGATGAACCAATAAATATAAAAAATTCATCAAATATGCGTCCAAATACTATTACAATGAATAATGGATTAGAAACTTTTGCTAAAGATGATGAAGATTGGGATTCCCAAGATAATCATTCTAAATTAGAATTAAAAGCAGATAAAAGTTCTGCTGATCAGTCTACTGATCATTCTCCCGATCAACCTGTTGATCAGGTTGATAAATCTCCCGATCAACCTGTTGATCAGGTTGCAGTTACATCAAATAATGAAATTGCAACATCAACTCGTTTTGATAATATGGGAATTAAAGAAAGTATTTTGAGAGGATTGTTTACTGCTGGCTTTGAGCGACCTGCTCCATCCCAACAAACTATTCCTGCTGCTCTTCCCCATCCTACAACTGGTATTGTGAGAGATGTTATTCTTGCTGCACGTGCTGGATCTGGTAAAACTCTTTATTTTGGAATAGTTGCACTAAACTCAGTCGATTTAGATATTAAAAAGTTACAAGTAATAATTGTATCACCGACTAGAGAACTTGCATCTCAAACTTTTAAAGTTTTATGCACTATTGCTGAATTCACAGGTATTTCTATTGCACTTCATCGTGGTGTTGGTAATAAGACTAAGAGAGAAGGAACTGCTTTTAATCGAGGAGTTAATATAAAATCTGAAAGCTTCATTACATTTGGAAATGCTCGAGAAGGAGATGAACAGATAATTGTTGCAACTCCTGGTAGACTTCAAGATATTCTTACAAATGAAAGAGGTGTGAGAATTAGTCCTACCCGAGTAATTAAAAAGATCGATCCAAGTTTTGTTAGATTGTTTGTTGCTGATGAAGCAGATGAACTTCTTTCACCCAAGAACGATTTTCAGGAAACAATTGCTCAAATCTTTTCAAATATTCCAACAATCGAGTTTTGTCAAAAGATTATTGTTTCTGCTACAATCACCGATCCTGTTCTAGAAATTTGTAGACAAATTCTACAAAATCCTATTCAGATTCTGGTAAAGAAAGATGAAGTAAATATCAGTTCAATCAAACAGTATTATGTAGGTTTAATGCAAGAAGAAGACAAATCTGCATGTCTATTAGACATTTATGCCAATGCATCTATTGGAACATCAATTGTATTTGCGAATACTGCTATCAAGGCAGAATTTATTTACGAATTGATGAAAGATAAAGGTTTTTCTGTTGGGTTTATTCATGCAAAACTATCTATGGATGAGCGTGATAAAATGATGGATGACTTTAGAAAAGGAACTATTCGTGTTCTTATTGGAACTGATCTAATTGCTAGAGGTATTGACGTTCAAAGCGTTTCAGTAGTCTTTAATTATGATCTCCCTCCATCATTAGAAAATTATATCCATCGAGTTGGAAGATGTGGGCGATATGGGCGTACTGGAGTAGCCGTTAACTTTGTGATCGAGCCTAACAACTCGAAGCCTAAAGATATTGTAACACTTGAAAAGTATTATAACCTTGAGATTAAATGTTTGCCAAATCTAGATATTCTCAAGCTATAAATTTATTTTATTTACTTTTACAAGTATTATATTTTTGATTATTCAATATTTGTAACAACTAATAATTATCTTGTATATAATATATGAATAAAATTTATTATATTTATATATTATATACAAGATGGAATTATATAGAGATATTGATATTCAAGCAATTACTGATAAATTAGACCAAATAATAGAAGAAGCTACCGATATTAAAAAAAAAACTTTGGAGCCTACACTTGAAGAATGTTTACAAGTCAAAGAAGTTATAAATGATTATATTTCAAAGAAAAAAAGAATTATTTATGGCGGGACTGCTTATAACACTTTGATTATACAAAAATCAAAAAAAGATGCAATTTATAAAGAAAATGATTGTAAAGATATTGAATTTTATTCTCCAAAACCAATTGAAGATATAATGGAACTTGCAGATATTTTACACGAAAAAAATTTTAAATATGTTCAAGTTAGACAAGCTAACCATGCGGAAACATATACCCTATTTGTTAATTTTGAACAATGCTGTGATGTTTCTTATATGCCTTCAAATATATTCTTAAATGCACCTGCAATTACAATTAATCGTATTATGTATGCTCATCCTATGTGGATTTTAGTTGATATTTTAAGACAATATAATGATCCTATTACATCTTATTGGAGATTAAAAGACAAAACTTTTTTCCGAGCTAATGTATTACTCAAACACTATCCACTTGAGCTAGCTAATGTTAGTTTACCAAAACTAGATAATAAACATGATAAAATAAAAGAAAAATTATTTGTTCAACTCGCTAATCTTCATACAGTAATATTTGTTGGGTCTATTGGAAATCAGTACTATCTAACAAGATCAACAAAACTCGATACAACTGATCTTCAAATAATTTCAACAAATTTTTCAAATGATATCAAGTTAATTTACAAGTTTTTAGAAGAAATTTTAGGATCAAAATTTTCTGATATTGTCATTAATTTATACAAACCATACTTTCAATTCTGGGATGAACATGTTGAGATTTTACTTGATGGGATTATTCTACTCAAAATATTTGGTTCTAACCACAAATGTATCCCATATAATATTTTACATTTAGAAGATTCTCTAGAATCTATTAAATCTATTCAACTAGGCGGATATTTTAAAGTTGAATCTAAAAGATCTAATAAATTAATTAAATCTGGTGGTTCTTCTAAATCCAAAAAATCCGAGTCTAATAATGCAATTAAACTAGGTACTTTTATGTTTTTATTCCAACATTTACTTGTTGAAAGACATTATTGGTATACATCTAGATCTGAAAAATATAAACAAATAGAAACTATAATGTCAAAATTACTTAAAGAAAGAAAAGATTATTTAGAATCTAAATCACTTACAGTAATGGATTCGAGTCCATATAAAGAATTTGTTATAAGATGTTCTGGTGATACAATTGATCAAGGTAGAGAATTTAGATTAGGATTAATTAAACGTAAAGCTCAAGGTTTAAGATTACTATTTACATATGATCCTGATAGATCTGATAAATCTAGTAAAACAAAAATTCCTGAATATAAATTTGCAAATACCTCTGGAAATATTGATAAAAATGGAATTCAAAAAATATTTGATAAATAAATATTAACTAGTTGTTAACCCCATGCCATACAATTTTGTTCAATATATTTATCATAATCAAATTCTTGATAGTATTCTTTTTCTTCATCTAAATCCTCAATTAAATCCTCATCTAAATATTTATGAGGATTTAATTTTTCAATATATCGAACACTTTCTATACACATATATACATACATATACACTAGTGCTAATCCAACTGATAGAATATCTATAACTTCTAACATATGTTTTATATTTGATTTAATTTATCTAATCTAAATAATTTATCAAATCAATTTTTTCTTGTAAGAAAAAATTGTTTTTTTATTCATATAAAGAAATAATATATTATATGAATAAATGTCAATTCCTCAAGTAGTACTTATTCCATATAATACAACTAATGTGTTAGTTAAAGCTCAAGACATTACGAATATTTTGACCAAATTTAATGTTCTAAATGTTCGTGTTAAAAATTTATCACATTATCAAGAAGCATTTACACATAAATCTTATATTAAAAAAGAGTATTTTAATATTCATTCACATGTTCTAAAAAAAGAAAAAGATAAATTACCAAATGTAATCGATTTACAAGATTCATCAAATGAAAGACTCGAGTTCTTAGGGGATACTTTTATCAAATGTATAATCGCATCATATCTTTTTAATCGTTATTATGATGAGGATGAAGGTTTTATGACCAGGTTAAAAACCAAGTTAGAAGATACCAAATCTTTAGCTAAATATGCTAGAAGACTTGGACTAGAAACATGGATGTTAGTATCTAAACAGATTGAAGATAATAATGGAAGAGGATCTGATAAATTACTTGAAGATACATTTGAAGCATTTATGGGAGCTCTATATGAAGACCAAGGTTTTGAAGTTTGTAAAAAACTAATAAATATATTACTAGAATCTGAGATAGATTATGCAGAAATTCTTTACAAGGATACAAATTATAAAGACCGACTGCTAAGATTCTATCATTCAAACAAATGGTCTCATCCAATTTATCCATGTTTAAAAGAAGAGTCATCAAATAATAAAAAATATTATACAATGGGAGTGAATGATTTTCAAGGTCAGATTATAGCTCAAGCAACAGATACATCAAAAAAACGAGCAGAACAGAAAGCAGCAGCATTTGCTCTGATAAAATTTAATCAGCTTAATCATGATCAAATAGAAGATATAGAAACTCAAGAACTAGTTTAAATTAATAGTTAATTTTTTTAAAAAAATAAATATATATATTATAGATGTTATCACTAATATATATAGATTCTACTACTCCACAAATTGATATAATAAAACAATCATTAATTGTTCCTTATTATGATTTTAATTTAAGAGAATCAGTAGATTTATCCCAAGTAACAAGAATTGGATTTATCTGGGAAAATAATAATCAAATGTTCCCTTTTGGATCTAGCACTTATACATTTGCAAATGAAAAATCCAGTTGTTTTTTTTCTTCAGAACTTGTTGATTTTTTCAAAAGTTTTAACTCGATGGTTCAAATTGATTTGATCACATGTTCACTTTCTTCACAAAACTTTAAAGATGAACTTGAATTGATTTGTGAAGAAATTCCCAATATTAAATTTGATTATTCTGTTAATTTAACTGGAAATCCCCCTTATGGTGACTGGATCATGGAATCTTCTGGTATAGATATTAAACCAATTTATTTTAATTCTAATATAGAAAGCTTTACATCTGTGTTGGCAGCAGCTGATACTAGTATATTTCCATCTGGAATGGTATTATGGTTTGATGCAAAAGATCCTAACAATACTGGTACTGCACCCGCAAATGGTAGTACAATTACAACATGGTATAATAAATCTGGGAGTGAGCAAAATGCAATAGCTAATGGTGGTATTACATATAATACATCTGGATTAGCTTCAGGATATCCTGCATTGACTTTTAGTAAAAGTTCGCCTAGATGGTTAAATGGTACAGTATCTATAACTGAAACTCAAGTAACTGTACTAGGTGTAATGTCTTTTGCTCAAACATCAGATTATGCAGCACGTTTAATTGGATTTTCAAGTGGAGCTGCTAGAAATGATTATGACAATGATAAATTTTTTGGTTTTTTCAGACAAGGTGACAAAGGTATTGGCCCTTTTCGTAATTTTACAGGATATCCTGCGAATAATCCACCTAATTATTCAGAACCATATTTGTTTGAAACATGGTTTGATAGTACAAATTCATATAATACTGTACAGCAAGGTAATAGTACAACAATAATTACTAATACATCAACTGGTCCTTTTAACATAAGTTATTATAAAATCGGAGCAAATCCCAATACTAATGATCAGCAATATTTAACAGGATCAATATCAGAAATTTTTGTATTTAATCGTGCATTAACATTATCAGAAAGACAACGGATGGAAGGATATATGTCATGGAAATGGGGATTACAAGCGAATTTACCAACTTCACATCCTTATAGATTAGTAGGATATAATTTATCTGGGCTTAATTTATCTGGTTTTGATTTCTATGGGGCGAATCTATCAAATACTGATCTATCTAGTGGCAATCTATCTGGTTTTGATTTATCTGGGGCTAATTTATCTAATGCTAATCTAACCAATACAAAAACAGGTCCACTTATTAATTTTCCATCTATTCTACCATCTTCTAGTTATAAAAATATTTCAACTAATTCTGGTAAATATATTATTGGTCCTAATATTAATTTATCTGATATTGATTTATCTGGTTGTGATCTTTCTAGTTGTAATTTATCTGGTGTTAATTTAATTAATACAAAAACAGGTCCTTTAATTAATTTTCCATCTATTCTACCATATTCTAGTTATAAAAATATTTCAACTAATTCTGGTAAATATATTATTGGTCCTAATATTAATTTATCTGATATTGATTTATCTGGTTGTGATCTTTCTGGTACTGACTTATCTGGTGCTGTGCTAACAAATACCAAGTCTTGGCCTATTATATCCAAACCATTAAATTTACCCAATAGTAGTTATAAACAGCTTGGTAACAAAATATTAGGTCCTTATCTAAATCTATTCCAAATTGATCTTTCTGGATCAGATATTTCAAATACTAAATTTACTAGTTCTAATTTATCTTTATCTAATTTATCTAATACAGATTTATCTGGTTGTGATCTTTCTGGGACTGATTTATCTGGGGCAACTTTATTTTATACCAAGTCTTGGCCTATTATATCCAAACCATTAAATTTACCAA
>JGI12547J11936_1000552_pt1 | contig 10210 bp, 13 predicted proteins | sample LakEriepJuly2011_2_FD_11936 | JGI IMG/M metagenome (IMG submission 11936)
ACCCTTGCCTGCAGCTCAGACGGTAATTGTGAGCTTGTGGACATTTCTGCCTAATATGGTAGAATTATAGTATTGGGGTAAGTCCCCCAAAATTCTGGGCACACCGCTCAAAATGGAGATGATAATATGGCTATCAAAAAATTTGATAAAGCTGATTTAAATAAAGATGGGAAAGTAACAATGCAAGAACAGATTTTAGCAGCACTTGGAACTTACGGAAGAGCATTTTTGGCAGCAGCCACAGCTCTATACATGACTGGCAATACAAATCCAAAAGATTTGATTGCAGCAGGAGTAGCAGCAGTTGCTCCAGTTATTCTAAAGGCTTTGAGCCCAAGCAACAAAGAGTTTGGTTTCACAAGCAAGTAATTATTATTAGATTAGAAGTGCCCTTATGGTAAAATAACTATAAGGGCTTTTCTAATTAGGGGTAACCGATGGCAGCGCAAAAAAACTTTGAAGTTGATCAAAATACTACTTTTTCATTTGTTATTGACTATACAGATAACAATGACTTACCCATAAACCTTTCTGGCGCCACCGCAAAAATGCAGGTTAGAGATACAAAAGGCGGATCCAAATTATCATTTACTCTAACATCACCTTTTGACGGAATTGTAATTAATGGTCCTCTGGGTAGAGTTACATGCACAATGACCCCCGCTCAAACAAGTAAGCTGTTTCATCCAAAGTCTTCTTACGACATAATGATTACAGATACCAATAATACAAAAACAAAACTTGTTGAGGGATTTTTGACCCTAAGTAGATCGGTAACAGTATAATGACCGAAAATATTGTAAAGGTTACGGAACAGATAAACAAGGTTGTTATTGCAACAACTGGCCCCCAAGGACCAAGAGGAAAAAGCATCCTCAATGGAACAACAGCCCCAGCCAGCAGCTTTGGAATAGAAGGAGACTTTTATTTTAATACAGTGACAAATGAGTTCTATGGCCCTAAGCTTTCAAACTCAACATGGGCAGGTGCCAACGTAATTGATCTAGTCACAAAAGACGATATAGCCTTCGTTTACTCTTGGGAAATGTCTCAAGTACAAGGCCCAGTAAATGGAACGTATTCAGTAGCAATAAATCATAATTTGGGATTTAGTCCAAATGTAACAGTAAAGTCCAGCGCAGGCGACGTATTGGAAACAGGAATAGATTATAATAGTCTTAACACTTTAACACTGACAATGGCCCAACCGTTTTCAGGGACAGCGCATCTGTCGTAAGGGAGAAATAAAATGGCAAGAAAATTTTTAGTTAGCGTAGATCTCAACAAGAATGAGCTCTTAAATGCTAGAATCCAGAACTTAGGCTCTGCCCCATCAAGTCCAGTCACTGGTCAGATTTACTATGACACAGCAAACAACACAATGTACTACTACAATGGACTGTCTTCACCAGACGGACCATGGATGCCAATGTCAGGATCAACAGAAGTTGTTCAAGACATTATTGGTTCTTCAGTACTTGGCGGAACAGCATTAACTTCTACCTACAACGATGCAGCAGGAACAACAACTCTTAAGCTTAATGATACAACCGTAACAGCAGGCTCATATGGTTCACAAACAAAGATCCCAACATTTACAGTAGATGCACAAGGTCGTTTAACAGCCGCAGGCGAAGTAGATGTAGCAACAAATCTTTCTATAGCTGGAGATACTGGAACAGACACAGTTAATCTATTAACTGATACTTTGACAGTTGCAGGCGGAGAAGGAATCGACGTTGCTGTAACAAATAATACAATTACAGTATCTGCAGAAGATGCAACCTCTACAAATAAGGGTGTTGCAAGTTTTGATTCAACAGATTTTACAGCTACAGCAGGAAATATAACATTAAACGCTGAGCGTGTACAAGACATTGTTGGAGGAATGATTGATTCTAATACAGAGTCAGGAATTTCAGTAACGTACGATGATGTAAATGGAAAATTAGACTTTAATGTAGCAGATCCAATTATTACTCTTTCAGGAGATATAAACGGTTCTGCAACAATGACAAACCTAGGTGATGTAACAATCACAACAACTATCCAGCCAAACTCCGTAGCCCTCGGAGATGACACAACTGGAGCATATATTGCAACAGTTGCTGGAACAGCAAATGAGGTAACAGTATCTGGTTCAGGTGGAGAAACAGCAGCAATTACAATTGGTTTGCCAGATGACGTAACAATTACTAACAACCTTACAATTGGCGGTAACTTAAACGTAACTGGAACAATTAACTCAGTAAGCACCACTCAGGTAAATATTGTTGATAATAAGATTAATCTTAATACCGACTTTACAGGAGCACCAACAGTAGATGCTGGTATAAGAGTAGAGCGTGGAACATCTGCTGACGTAGAAGTTCTATGGAATGAAACCTCAGACCAATGGACACTTACAAATGATGGCACAAATTATCATGAGATTGTACGTAAATGGAAGTCTGACATTACAACAACAGAGGTTGCTCCTTATACATTTACAGCAACCCACAATCTTGGTACAAGAGACGTAACTGTTGCAGTGTATTCAAATTCTTCACCATTTGCAGAAGTTGAAGTAGATGTTGATCATACATCACCAAACGCAGTGACCCTAACATTTGCAATCGCACCGACAGCTGGAGCATATAGAGTCGTAATTACTGGATAAGGAGAGCTAAGTGTCTGTAAGAAGATTAGTTCCGCTACACGCAGTAGTGCTTGATTCAGATCCAATCAATTCTAGAATTGGTGACCTGTATTATAATAGCGTTGAAAATGCTTTAAAGTTTTATGACGGTGCTGCCTGGAATTTAGTTGGCGGCGGAGCAATAACTGGATTACTTGATCACGTACATACATACGACGGAGATGTTTATTCTGTTAGCGCAAACGAAATAGCTTCAGATGGATTAATTGATGGTGGAACTCCTTCAACAGTCTTTGCAGATTTGCCAAAAAATATTGACGGAGGAACACCATAATGCCTGCTAAAATTAAGATAAGAAGAGGAACCTCCAGTCAGTGGGCATCATCTACTAATATTTTAGATCAAGGCGAACTAGGATATGATATATCTACAAAGCTAATTAAGATTGGCGACGGATCATCTTTATGGGCTAGCCTACAACCAGTAAATAAATTTGAAATTCAAGAACTTGCACAAGATGCTATATATGAAGCATTAACTAATTTTGTAGCAACTGGACAAAATATAACTGCCACATATAATGATTCAAGCAATACAATGACTTTGGACACAGGCACAAATGTAGTCCTTATTACTAATTTAAATACCGCAATTTCAACTGAAGTTTCTAATAGAAATACAGCAATTGCAACTGCTAAGTCTGAAGCAATTTCAGCTTCCGCCACAGATGCCACTACAAAGGCTACAGCGGCTCAATCAGCAGCAGCAACAGATGCAACTACTAAAGTAGCAGCAGAAGCAACCCTTCGGGTATCAGGCGACGCAGCTTCTGTATCTACAGCAGCAGCAGATGCAACTACTAAGGTGGCAGCAGAAGCAGCCCTTCGAGTATCAGGCGACGCAGCCTCAGTTGCAACCGCAGCCACAGATGCAACTACTAAGGTCGCAGCAGAAGCAGCCCTTCGAGTATCAGGCGACGCAGCCTCAGTTGCAACCGCAGCAGCAGATGCAACTACAAAAGCAGGTGCTGCATTAACTTCAGCAAATAGCTACACAGATACAGCCGTCTCATCTTTAGGAAATACTGCAGCAACAACATATGTTCTTCTTTCAGACGTTGGAAATATAGATGGCGTTGCATCGCTAGACGGAACTGGAAAAATCCCAGACACAGAAATTCCAGCAGGCATTGCAAGAGATACAGAAGTTACAACAGCTATTTCAACAGCTATTAACACTCTTATTAATTCAGCCCCAGGCACACTAGACACATTAGGTGAAATTGCTACAGCTATGGCTACTAGTGATTCTGCTGCAGCAGCCTTAGTAACTGCAGTTAATTTAAAGGCCCCTATTGCTTCACCAACCTTTACTGGTACAGTAAGCGGAATTACAAAAGATATGGTCGGCCTTGCAAATGCAGACAATACAACAGATGCTAATAAGCCAGTTTCAACTGCTACACAAACAGCACTAGACTTAAAATTAAATTTGGCAGAACCTTCAGTAGATTATTACGTAAGCAATTCAGGAACTGGCGGATATCTTGTAAATGGAGTCTTGAATGGAACAATTAATTTTGTAAAAGGCAAAAAATATAGAATTATTGTAAATGCAGTAGGCCACCCATTTTGGATACAAACATCATATGGAGCATACAACCCAGCAGATGTTTATTCTACGGGAGTAACAAATGCTGGAACAGATAGTGGATCAATATTAGTAGAACTTCCTTTATCAGCACCAGATGATTTATACTACGCATGCCAGTATCACTCTACAATGAAAGGAACAATTAATTCTAAGCCTGACGAGCTTTTAGACTATGCAACCTCTTCAGCAGCAACTGCTTACACTATAACCTCTGCAAATTCCGCTAAGACAACAGAGTTTACTGCAACAACAGATGTGACAATTACAATACCATCTGACCCATCTAATACAACTTGGCCGATTGGTACTTCTCTTGAATTAAGACAGATGGGAGTAGGCAGACTTATATTCTCCGCAACATCCCCCGCAACAATTGTTTCAACAGATGGATATTTAAAAACAAGAACACAATATTCCTCAGCATTTTTAGAAAAAAGAGCTTCAAACGCATGGATACTAACTGGAGATATTGACGCATAATGTCAAGACCAAGAGCAAGAAGAAGAAAAGTAGCCGTAGTCTCATCAAGACTAAAAGGATTTTTATCATTTCAAGAACTTTTTCAAAGCGGATTAAGAAACGGCTGGAAAGTTGTAAGATCTGGTTGGTCTGCGGGATCGGGTGCAGTTTCCGCATCAAACCCAACACAATATCCTTTATTGTCTACAACAATGTCAAAGACAAATGTCACAATAGAAATTACAGAGCCAGGTATTGGTACAGGCGCAGCACTTTGGGTTACTGACTCAGGTAACTGGTATGGAGTTGTAACATCTCAAGAAGTTTCGTCAGGAACGGGTAATTGCGGCACATACTCTGCAATAAATAATTGTGGATATACAAATCCATGTGTAGCAACAGGCGGATTTTATACTAATAGTGGGTACGAAGATTTTGGATATCAATGTATTAACACATCAACATACTCATGGAACGGAAACCCTGCAAGTTACGGAAACTATAGTTGTTCTTGCCCAAATGCTAATAACTGTGCATTTGGATATGTTGCTTCTGGAAACTATTCTCTTTCTTATTGTGCAAATATTTCATATAGCGCAAACTATTGTGGATATTATACTCAAGCACATCAATACTATGATAATTGTAAAACTGGAGGAAATTGTGTAGCAACAGGAGGAAACTGTAGAACCTATGGAAACTGTTTAGTTTATGGTAGCTACTATATCTCTTGTTGCAAAGCTTATAATACATACAATTCTTGTGCCTATACAAATCCATGCGTAGGTGGATATATTTATTGGACAACTCAAGAGTCACTTGCTCCTTGTTGTGCTCTAGGATACACTGCAGATTACGTAGCAAGTAACTGTGCAACTGGAAGCCCATCAACAAATAACGCTTGTGGATACTGTGGCACTATAGAAGCACAACCTGCTGGATCAGTAACAAATAATTGTAGTTGCTGCGGCAGAACAGCGCAAGACATTCGTTTAGTCCTTTACCCACAAGACAGCTATAACCCTTGCGGAGCTGGAGGAAACTGCGTTCAAACTGGTGGAAATTGCACAAGTTATCAAGACACTTATCCTAGAAAAATTAAAATATTTAAATACGCATCAAACGTATTAACTGAGGTTGCTTCACAAACTTTAGACTCATTAACTTCTTATCCCGTTATTAGATCTTTAAAGATTATAGTAACTAATGCAGTAAAAGGCGGATCAACTGCTACAATAACAACAAAAACATATTCAGATACCTTATTTACAAATCAAATAGGTTCTGATTTTATACACCAGGCAACAGGATTGAAAGTTAATACCAATTACGGTATAATTGCTAATCCAAGCGCTTACAATCAAAATATATCAGTACAAAAAATACTAATCTCTTAAAGGGGGGCAAGAAATGACAATAGAAATTCCACAATGGACATTTGTAACTAAAGAAGAAGAAGCTACAAAAGTTAGATTTGCAATATGTGTAGATGACACAGTTCAGCAAATCATGGAAGTTAATTTAGCACAAGCTGCGCTATGGGTATTAAACCCAGTAGTAGTACGATGCAACGATTTAGCTACACCAGGAGATTCTCGAGCAGATGCAGTAGCAGGTCTGTAAATGAAGGTAATAAAGTTTATACCTTGGGTAGAACACTATCCATTGGTTAAACCTGTCAGGTCACAAATTCCACAATGGTGGAAAAAAGGTGAGACTGAAGTTATTATTAATGGAGAAAAACAGGGTAACGGAATGAAATCTTGTATACCCTTTATGGAAATAATGTCAGGCGGATATGAAATATTAACTCCATTTGACATCCATGTCATTAAAGACGAAGATGGCAATACTCAAGTCAGATGGCAAGGGCCAGAGGGCTGGGATGATTTTGTTGGCGAAAGAGCAAAAGAGCTGGGTGCGACGATACCTAGACCTGCGGGGCATTTACCAATGGGTTTTATTTGGTCCTGCAAGTGGTCTTGGAAAACACCAAAAGGATATAGCACATTTGTAACTCATCCATTTAATCGATACGAATTGCCATTTACCACTTTAAACGGAATTATAGATAGCGATGGTTTTCACGGAAACGGAAATATACCATTTTTTATTAAAGAAGATTTTTCAGGGACTATTCCAGAAGGAACTCCTTTTGTACAGATATTCCCATTCAAAAGAGACAAGTGGAAAATGTGGACAGACAACTCTTTTAATGCTAGAATATTAGAAGATCAAAATAAAAATTTACGAACTGCTGATGAAAATGGACTATACCCTTGGTCTTATAAAAAAAGGTTTTGGAAAAAGAAAGAGTTTTAAATGTTTAAAAGAAAAACAATTTATAAAAGAAGCCCAAAAGCAAATGACTTTAACGCACCCAAAGAATTCCACGAGGGCAATAAAATATTTACCCTAGCCCTAGTTATTGATAATGAAGTTGTTGACATAATGAGAACAGAAGAGCGGCTAATGTCTATCTTAACAAGCGAGCCCAAAATCATAGATTTGACAACAAAAGATTATAAAGTCCACGTAGGCTGGACTTACCTAGAAGAAGAAGGGGAGTTTATATCTAATGAAGTTAAAGAAGAAGATAGTTCAGGCGCAGACGTCTGATAGAACAGTAGATTTTACACCTCCCGTCCCAGCAAAAACAGAAATACCAGATTGGTTTAAATCAATCCCATCCTTGGTAGAAGGAGAAATGTCTATCAAGCGTTGTGTTCCAGTTTTAGATGCATTTACGGCGGGATATATAATTGTTTCTAATGTTGATTTTATGTTTGATGAAGAATCAGGAAGATTTTTAGATAATGCTTCTTACAGTAGCCCAATAAGCCACCACTTGGACTTTCAAACTGAAGACATGCAGATAGACAAAAATTTAAACCCTCATCCATTTAAATGGAATAATCAATGGCATCTTAAACTTCCAAAAGGATACAGCCTATTAATTACACACCCACTAAATAGAACAGAGCTTCCCTTTCACAGCCTAACTGGAATTGTTGATGCAGATGTTCATCCAGTAGTAATTAACTTCCCGTTTTTTATGAAAAAAGGTTTTAGCGGATTAATCCCAGCTGGTACACCCCTAGTTCAAATTATTCCAATCAAGAGGGAGCCCTGGAAATTAAAAGTAAATGATCAAGATACCTATTTTTATAAGGATTTTTGGAAATGGAACTCTCAGCCAGAAGCAACATATAAAAGAAAGTTTTGGCAAAGAAAGGATTACAGCTAATGCCTGATAGTCCAAAAAAAGCAAGACCCTGGGATTTGTTTACTTCAAAGACTAGAGTTCCAATTGAGATTGCCCTTGAAAGATATGAGATTTGCAAAGGTTGTCCCGAACTTATTCAGACAACTAAGACATGTAAAAAATGCGGATGCTTTATGGCAGCCAAAACAAAACTTCCACATGCTTCCTGCCCACTTGGCAAATGGGATGCAATTGAAGTGGCTCCTAAAGAAGAATAACACCTTTGCTTAAACGGTGAATTTAATAAATCTTGGTGTATAATTAGGGAAGGAGCGTACAGTATATGGCAATAACCTTTCCAGCTAGTCTGGATAATTTCACCAATCCTCAGTCTGTGAGTTCGGTTGCTAACCCTTCACATTCTCAACAGCATTCTGATGCTAATGATGCCATAGAAGCTCTTCAAGCTAAAATAGGTGTTAACAATTCAACCGTACCTACAACTATAGATTATAGAGTTAAAACTCTTGAGCTAGGTATTGCAAAAAGAATTCAAACGCTATCTGCCGCCCCATCTTCTCCAGAAACTGGCGCAGTCTATTTTGATATTTTTGAAAACACGATTAAGGTTTATAATGGAGTAGTATGGTACGACGTGGCTGGCCCAAAGTCTATTCTTGAGCACGATCACGAAATCAATGGATTGGTTAATTCTGTAGACTATGGAAACTATGTTAGCGAAGACAAGATTTTTGCAAACGCTGGCTCAACTTCCTCAGCTTATATAGATAACTATATCGACGGGGGTGGTGCATAATGGCAATTAGAATTCAATTACGCAGAGATACAGCAGCAAATTGGACTTCAGTAAATCCTGTTTTAAAAGCAGGAGAATTTGGTATTGAAACAGATACACTTAAGGTAAAAGTAGGTAACGGTACAAGTACATGGACTCAAATATCCAGCTACCTTAATATTACACCTGCACAGCTAGCAACCACAGTTACATCAGTAAATGCCTATACAGACACAGCCGTAGCATCGCTAGGTAACACAGCAGCAAACACATATGTTCCACTTTCAGATGTAGGAAATATAGACGGAGTTGCCTCCCTTGACGGAACTGGAAAAATCCCAGACACAGAGATCCCAGCAGGAATAACTAGAGATACAGAGCTATCTGCAGCAATTAGCACAGAAGTTACAAACAGAAATTTAGCAATAACAAATGCAATAAGTAATCTTATTGATGGTGCCCCAGCAGCTTTAGATACGCTTAATGAACTTGCCGCAGCAATAAATGACGATGCATCTTATGCAGCAACTATAACAACGGCACTTGGTTTAAAAGCACCTCTAGCTTCACCATCTCTAACTGGAACCCCTCTTGCACCAACAGCAGCAGTAGATACCAATACAACACAGATTGCAACTACAGCATTTGCTAAAAAAGAAGCAGATGACGCAGAAGCAGCAGCAGCCACAGATGCAACTACTAAGGTCGCAGCAGAAGCAGCCCTTCGAGTATCAGGCGACGCAGCCTCAGTTGCAACCGCAGCAACAGATGCAACTACTAAGGTTGCAGCAGAAGCAGCCCTTCGAGTATCAGGCGACGCAGCCTCAGTTTCAACCGCAGCCACAGATGCAACTACTAAGGTCGCAGCAGAAGCAGCCCTTCGAGTATCAGGCGACGCAGCCTCAGTTGCAACCGCAGCAACAGACGCTACTACTAAAGCTAACGCAGCCCAAGCAGCAGCAATCGCAGCAGCAGCAACAGACGCTACTACTAAAGCAGATGCCGCTCAAGCAGCAGCAATCGCTGCAGCAGCAACAGCAGCAGGCTCAGCGCTTACTTCAGCCATCGCAACAGAAGTTACAAATCGAAATACTGCAATTACAAACGCAGTAGACGGACTTGTTGATGGAGCACCAGCACTTCTTAATACGCTTAATGAACTAGCTGCAGCAATTAATGATGATGCTAATTACACAACAACTATTACAACTGCTTTAGGAACAAAAGCTCCTTTAGATTCACCAGCGCTTACTGGTACACCTACAGCACCCACAGCAGGCGCAAATACTAGTACAACACAGATTGCAACTACAGCATTTGCTAAAGCAGAAGCAGACGCAGCAGAGGCAGCAGCAATCGCAGCAGCAGCAACAGACGCTACTACTAAAGCTAACGCAGCCCAAGCAGCAGCAGCCACAGACGCTACTACTAAAGCTAACGCAGCCCAAGCAGCAGCAGC
>JGI12547J11936_1000554_pt1 | contig 10185 bp, 13 predicted proteins | sample LakEriepJuly2011_2_FD_11936 | JGI IMG/M metagenome (IMG submission 11936)
AACATATCATTTTTACAGGGCTATTTAAATGTAGTTTACCACCCATAGAGCATAGCCCCGTAACTTTGTTTCTCCGAGAAATAAAATAAAAATTTTTTAGATTTTCCATGATGCAAAAGGTACTATTAACTCTTTGAAGTCAAACACTAACGGGCTGTTGATTTACTTGGCGCAAATTATTTTGTTTAGAAAATAATGGGGGCATTAAATTAAAATTTGAAGTTTTAAAGTTTTTTTAACTTAATTTTCTATTTAAAGGCTTTTTCTAAAACCTTTACTTTGCTACGACTTATCCTTTATACTAGGAGTGACGGACAATATGTGCACAATAAAAAACCATTTCAAACTTCCTTTTTAAAAAAGTTTTACAAGCAAATCCTTTAAACGCGTTAATGAACAAAAGCTGGTGCTAACGTAACTAAGATAGTGCTTAACTATTTTTTTATGTCACCTGACTTCAAAATCAATATTGATAAATCATTTAGACAGCCACACAAAAAATAAAATTAAGAAAGTTTAAATGAGGAGTATCCAATCAAATTCCAAGTTCCTCTGCGGGGGCTAAATTGCTGCCAACTTATTTTAATTTTTATAGAAAGCTAATTAATAATTTATTTTTTTGGTGCCTAGAATAATGGGCGTCTAACCCCAGTTTTTACCCCAGGTTTTAATTTTTACAAACCACTTAATAATTATTGTCTCACAACAGCAATAAAAATAGGAAGTTTTTATTATAAAAAAAGAAGTCAGATATTTAACAGGTATAACCGCAGCTGCTGGCACCAGTTTAGCTTAAACTAATGAATTTATTTTGCTAAAAATTTTCTATACTGCGGCTTTTTTACCTGGTGCATGTAATACTTTATAAATACGGACATCAATTTCAGAATTAAGATTTTATTTGAGGATAACCTCTTAGCCAAATTCTAAATTTGGTGCATAGTCTGCCAAAATAAATTAAAAACAAGGCACGCCTATCAAAGAGTTATGAGCTCTTTAGCTTATATAGCTTATATTTTTAATAAAACTTAGAGTATCTTAAATTTACAAAATTTATATTTTTTTTAAACTATTTATTATTTATAGCTTACTTAATTAACCAGAGTGAGATCACATAATATATTCTATCAAAATAGCCCTATTTCAGGCACCTGGTTAAACCAACAAAAATATAAAGAGGAGAGTAAGGCCCAATCTTTTCAAGAACGCCCCCTTAAACGAGAAGTAAAAATAAGACTCTAGTAGAGAGGCAGGATTTTTTAAGGAGGTCATTAAACTAGATCAAACCCACCCCCTGTCCCCCAAGGAATAGATTTTTTTACCTGCCTTTAAACCCCCCCGAGAAAATCTAGCCCTAAATAAAAAAGGCATGAATCACATGAATTGCAAAAATTTAAATGTGCGCCCGCGGCCGGGCCTAGGGAGGCCCGCCAGCGTCAGAGGGGAGAACAAAACAATAAACAGCACCAGTAGCTTAAGCCATAGCGGGAGAAAAATTAAATAACAGTGGGCTTCGAGCAGTCAAGAAATACCTAAGCCCCCGACACATGAAAACCCCAACAGTAAAGTTATTCTAGTTTTTATAAATAAGTCTATCTCTCTCAGCCTGAATATTGGCTCTGATTTCAAGCGGCCAAAAAAAATCATCTGTATTAGGCGAGTGGAGTATATTACGGTGAGTATCGTTGAAATAGCAGCCACAAAAAAGACAAACAAATTAGGCCCCCCCATTATTAACATTTCTAAAATTAAATCTTTAGAAAAAAAGCCAGACATAAAGGGGACTCCACAAAGTCTCAAGTTAGCCACAGTAAATACCGCAGTGGAAAATGGTAGACTCTTGAACCCGCCCCCCAAAGTGCGCAAGTCTTGATAATCTTTAAAAGTGTGGATAATTGCGCCAGCACACATGAACAACATTGCCTTAAAGTAGGCGTGAGACACTAAGTGGTAAAAAGCTAACACAGGTAAACCTAGCCCTAAGACTATGAACATGAGTCCCAGTTGCCTCAGAGTGGATAACGCAATTACTTTTTTTATGTCCAATTCCCCCATGGCCCTTATCCCAGCTATAAACATTGTTAACAGGCCCAACCCGGTTAATACTCACAATAAATGGAAAGACCTTATCATGTAGTTAAGCCGGATGAGCAGATAAACCCCGGCTGTCACCAAAGTAGACGAGTGCACCAAAGAAGATACGGGAGTGGGGGCGGCCATAGCCGCAGGCAGCCAGGAAGAAAATGGCAGCTGGGCTCTTTTAGTAGAGGCAGTTAGAATCAGGATCACCAGCATAAATGCAGGCAGGGGGCCGGTTAAACTTCTCTGGTAAAAAAAGGACCAGCTGCCGAATTGTGCGTAGAGCCCGATTACCAACAGGAGGCCCACGTCGCCTAAGCGGTTAGTTAAGGCAGTGAGCATCCCCGCGCTGTAAGATTTAGCGCTTTGAAAATAAATTACTAAAAGATAGGAGGTTACACCTAACCCGTCCCACCCTAAAAGAATGCTAATGAAATTAGGCCTTAAAATTAAAATTCTTATTCTTAGCACAAAAGAGAACACTAAGACAATAAAGCGCGAAAAAAAAATTTCCTGGGCCATGTAAGAACTTGAATAGAGGAGCACCCTGGCTGAGATAAGGGACACAGTAGAGATGAAAAAAAGAGACATCCAATCAAACACCAACAGAAGCGGGATTTTTAGTGAATTGTTGATGTCCGCTTGCCACTCCAGTAAAACCTCCACCCCAGATAAGCAAACCACTCTGGAGAAAGCAGAGAATAAAAACACCAATAAGAGAGCCCCCCCCAAAATTACAGACAGGTCGTGGTTAAGTTTAGCTATTATTTTTGAAAAATATTTTTCTAGACAACGAAAATGTCTTATGTTGCATACACCACAAAAACACACCTTAAAGGACAAATCCTTAATTTTGGCCGAAACAAAATTGTTTAACTTTTTAAGGTAGCTATAAAACTAGAGATCCTGCGTAAAAGGCCACTAAGATAACAACAGGAAGGTAGTTTTTTCACGTCAGGTTTATTAACAGGTCGTACCGGTACCGGGGCAAAGTGGTTCGCACCCACACTCAGATAAATACAACTGACACAATAAGCGCGTAGACTAGAAAGCTTTTTCTAGAGGGGGCAAAAAAAAAGAAGATAAACAATGAGGACATAAATAAGATCCTGGCATACTCGGCCATAAAAATTAAAGCAAACCCCACTCCCCCGTATTCAATATTAAACCCCGAAACAAGCTCAGATTCGCCCTCAGCAAAATCAAATGGGGTACGGTTAGTTTCTGCTAGACACGAGATTAACCATATCCCGGCCAAAGGGGCGAATAGTCCCAGCTTTAACCAAAACCCGTTTAATAGAACTACTTCAGATAGACTGAAAGATTTAGAGGGCCCCACAAAAAATAAAATTATTATGGCAAGCCTTACTTCATACGACACAGTCTGGGCCACTGCACGCAGAGCCCCAATTGCGGCGTATTTTCTGTTAGACCTTCAACCCGAAAGCAAGACAGGGTAGACATTTATTCTTAGGACTAAGTAAATTATCAGCATAGAAAGACTAGCAGGGATCAGAATTTCATGGATCGGGTATGTAGAGAAGACTAAAAGAGACAACCTTAAAGCTAAGCCCGGGCTTAGCTGGTAAAGTTGCCCGTTGGCTAAGTTAAGATGAATATTTTCTTTAGAGAATAACTTAATTGCGTCATTGAACGGCTGGAGCACCCCGCCCACCCCGACCTTATTAGGGCCCTTGCGGAGTTGTCTGTACCCCAAGATCTTGCGCTCCAGCAAAGTTACAAATGCCACATTAAGCAAAACTGCCACTAACAACACCACAAAATTTAAGAATATAACCATGTTTAATGTCTATGTTATTTAGGCTCAGGCCTAATGTGCGGGCTAGTAAGCGAGCCAGATTAAAATAGGCCTAGGGCACTGCCTAATAGCAAGTTAGGTATCATGGTTGAACACTATTCTAGCTCAGCATAGTAAATAGGGGGGCCAGGATAACCCACCTGCAAGCTATATTCGCTACCGCCAGTTTAGGGAGGAGAGACACCCGCGCGGGTTGGGATGGGTGGTAAGACCTGATAAAATAGTAAAACACGGAGACGTACGCGTAGAGAACAAATAGAGAAAGGATCAATAAAATAATAATCAATCCTGCGGAGTAGCTTATAATTAGCAGTTTGAGCGCGTAAAGCTTAATGAAAAACCCAGAAAGTGGGGGGAGGCCTGCTAGGTTCAAAAAGTTAAAAGCAAAGGCTAACTTAACAAAAGAGGGGAGGCTGGCCAAAGTAGCGGGCTTAGAAATTCTAAAGAAGGTTAAACTATGTAACGCCACAAAAAGCAACCACCCATAAACAATTAGAAAAATTATTCAAATGTTAATCCTGACCGAAGAGAGAATCATCCAAGAGGTGTTCACCCACGCTGAGACCAGAATTATTATTCGCACGTCCGAGATACTCTTTACTAGGCTCACACATAAAAAAGCTAGTAGAATTAATGCCATATTCATAGAGAGCGAGGATAAATTTAGGTTACTAAGAAACTGCAAAGGAATAAACTTTTGAACGAATAATACTAACCACAGCCTGAGATACGGCCCGGTTATAACGATTCTTCTCAACCATCTATGGAAAGGCGGCACTCCGAGTTTGAATAAAATAAATACTCCGCATAAAAGGTTAATAGCAGTGGAAGAAAAGATTAGCAACATTAAATACGCCCCCAAAAAGAAAACGGAAGCTATCGTCTGAGAAATAAAATACTTTATTCTGAGCTCGGATGAAAAAAAGGAGTCACCTGAAGCGAGCAGAGGCAAAACTGCTATTATGTTTATCTCTAACCTCACCCAAATAAATAAGATGGATTGAGTGGACAGCGCCATTAAGATACTTCTTAATATAATTAGCCAAAACCCTGCTATAGGTGTTAAAAATATTATAGGGGCACAGAAATAATTTCTATGGCAAGTTTTCAAAACAAGCACTCTAATGCCCTAAAAATCACGAATAGTATTTTACACTTGACAAGCGTATATTTTAGTTAAATTAGATTTTCAAAGCCGCTTGATAAGGGGCCCCTCTGCTAATTTCATTAATTTAATAACTCTTACTATGGCCAGTAACAACACTAAAAAACAAAAAATCAACGTAGCTAAAAAATTTATCTCATACAAGCCACCTACAAAGCTGACATTAGACGACAATCCCGCCTTGAAGTTTTCTTCTAGTGGGGAGCACAAAAAAATAAAAAGGGGAAGGAATCAGGTAAGTGAAAAGTTGGGCGCGTAAAACAATTTTTCATTGGCAGCCAAGGAGGTTATGTAAGTAATGATTACTATCACCCCGCCTAGAAACATAAGAATTAGCAAGTAAAACATTCAAGACACAGAGAAAATTATTAAGAAAGCAGAGATAAAAAGTCTGTTAACTATTAAAATCCCAGCCAAAAAAATAGGATGGAAAGCGTATAGAGAGGCAGCCGCTCTTATGCTTGCTATAACTAAGAAACCGTAAGATAAGATAAAGCTAAAACTAAAAGCTTAAACTCAAGATTAGAAATCCCAGTTGTGTGTAGCTCTAATAATTTTAAGCTAGTAATTCTTGCAAGTGGAAATTGCACGTAATGGGGTATACTAAATTATTTATCTTAAGACCAGGTCATTTTTATATCTTCAGTATAATATTTTCATTAAATTATTAAGATTAAGAGATGCTGATTACTCAGTTAATGAACACGGAGCCTGGGACAAACTCTATAACAATGGGCATGAATCTATGATTGGCCCCACAAATTTCAGAGCACTGCCCAAAAAAAACTCCTGGGCGCTGCCCGATGAATTTAACTTGATTAAGCCGGCCAGGGACTGCGTCAGCTTTTACCCCTAAAGAAGGGACAGACCAAGCGTGCAAGACATCCGCGGATGAAATTAATATCCGCACATGGGTTTTTACCGGCGCGACCGTGTGGTTGTCCGCGTCTAAAAGCCGAAAGCTACTGTCTACGCTATCCCCCCTTGAAACTATGTAGGAGTCGAACTCTAGGGGGGCAACAAGCCGCGTAGACCAAAAATCAGAATATTCATACCTTCAATATCATTGGTGCCCGATCGCTTTGAGGGTTAAGGTGCTGTCGATAGATTCGTCAAGCATGTACAGAAGCAGAAGTGAGGGCAGCGCGATCTGGATTAAAATAACAGCAGGAATTAATGTCCATACTCTTTCCACTATTTGCATCTCCAGTAAATTTTTATTAACGAAAGAATTTTTTATTATAGATACTATTATAAACCCAACAAACCTAATTACGAATATTAACACAAGGTTAATAAAGTCATGCAGAAATACCAACTCTTCTATAATAGGCGAGTTACCGTCTTGTAAACCAAACTGACCCCAAGTTATAATTATTCACGGTGAAGCCACATCTTTGAAACCACAATTCAACATTATAAAACTTCATGAATAAATCAATTTATCCCAAACTATTTGTATAGCGACCCCCACAAAGTAATAACAGAAGTAAACGCAAGAAAGGACTTGCCCTACAATAATATAGGGGTCTTCTACGGGCCGCGCTCCGATCCAAGTTAACAAAAAAATAATATTGATGTGGGCCCAGTAATAGATTTTATTAAGGGGGTAGAATACCAGGCCTCGGAATTTAGGCAGGGGAAGGAACGGGCAGACAATTAAAATTAAAATAGAGAGGGCTAGTGCCACCACCCCCCCGAGTTTATTGGGGATTGAACGGAGGATGGCGTAAGCCATCAGAAAGTACCACTCAGGCTGGATATGCACTGGCGTTACTAGCGGGTTAGCCGGGATGAAATTTTCAGGGTCCCCCATAGCTCAGGGGGCGGTAAAACACACTAAAAATAATACAGATAAGAGACAAAAAAATCCGAAAAGGTCTTTAAATCTAAAATAGGGGTGGAAGCTAATTTTATCAAAGTTTCTTCTCACCCCTAGCGGGTTTCCCCTCCCGGTTTGATGTAAAAATAGTAAGTGCACTATTCTTAGGGCGGCTACTACAAAAGGCAATAAAAAATGCAGAGAGAAAAACCGAGTTAGTGTAGGGTTATCTACTGCGAACCCCCCCCACATTCACTTAACGAGGTCCTCTCCTACATATGGAATAGCAGAGAATAGATTAGTAATAACAGTCGCGCCTCAAAAGGATATCTGCCCCCATGGTAGTACGTAACCTAAAAAAGCTGTTGCTATAACAGCCAGCAAAATAACTACCCCCACAATCCAAGTAAACTTAAATACGTATGAGCCATAATAAAGGCCCCGTCCCACGTGCATATACAGACAAATAAAAAAAAATCTGGCTCCGTTTGCATGCAGCATGCGTAAAATTCAGCCACAATTAACGTCCCGCGCGATATGGCTGACCCTAGAAAAAGCTAAGGATACGTCAGCACAAAAATGCATAGCTAAAAATAAACCAGTCAAGAGCTGGGTAGCGAGACACAGCCCTAACAGGGAACCAAAATTTCACAGCGTAGAAATGTTGGCGGGGGTGGGGAGTTCTACTAACGCCCCCCTAACAATTTTTAGAACAGGGTGATCCTTTAAAATAGAAACCATATAATAAAAGAGAGTTCTCATTTACAGTTTTACAGACTGCCGCTATTTCAGCCATTTTATTAATTGGCCCACGATAAACTCCCTTGAAAAATTTCGTAAAATAAGCCCAACACTAGAATGAATAACACTAGGCCCCCTCCAGCCAAAACACCTAAAGACCCAGCCGAGGTGATGGCGGGCACAATCGGGAAAACTAGAATTAACTCCACATCGAAGATAAGAAAAATAATAGCGATTAAGAAAAATCGAATTGAAAAAGGTAGGCGGGAAATAAATTTAGGTGTGAACCCGCACTCAAACGGACTAAATTTCTCTCGGTCTAGAGAAGATTTACGCCCGACCCCCAGACCCAGGCCAGTTAGCAGTAATGCCAGTACCACAGTAGTTAAGACAAGGCTGAAAATCAAATTAAACTTTTAATCTAGGTAAACCTAAGTTTAATAAACGAGCCCAAGCCTGAGAAGAATCAACACCCCAGGCCAAGTATGCCCCAACAACAGTCTCAATTCCCGTAGGCTGGGCGCGCGGGAAAATTGGGCGCTAGCATAGCGAGTGCCTTGCTGAGTAGAGGCGTACAAAATAATACTATACGCAGCCGAGAAGAAAGACATCAACCCTACTACGACCAATAGGNCCCGAGAGATGGAAGTAGCCCCTACAATTAAATAAATTTCCCCTAAAAGGTTCAAAGTAAGGGGGCCCGCAAAATTCATTACCACTAAAATAAATCACAACCTGCTGAAAGCAGACCTGTAAGTGAGCCCCCCCTTGTTAATCACTATGCTCCGGGAATGTGAACTCTCGTAGATTAGATTAGCCCCTGCGAACAACCCAGAAGACACAATGCCATGCGCCAGCATGATTCATCAAACTCCGGCTAAGCCTATAGTGCTGAGCCCCATGAGCCTGATGATGATCAAGGACATGTGGACTACTGAGGAGTACGCAATTAAAACTTTTATATCGCTATTGCGGCAACAGAGGACTCCTAGAACAGCCCCCCCGACCCCCCTAACTGCCACTACGGCTAAATTTAGGGGCCCCCAGAAAAATAAATTAGCTAAACGGAAAAGGCCGTAGCCTCCTAATTTAAGTAATACACCCGCCAGGACTATGGACCCTGAAACTGGCGCCTCCACGTGCGCTTTAGGTAGCCACAGGTGCACTAAGTATATCGGGAATTTTACTAGGAAAGCAGCCATCAAAGTTAACCTGATTCACCCCCTGTATTCCCAAACCAAGTTTCTGCTTCTTATTATCGCGAGAGAAAAGTTTTTTTGTTGTATCACCAGTAACGTGGCTAAAAGGGGGAAAGAAGAAGTCAAGGTGTAAAAAAACATTATCAGGCTCGCGAGAAGCCGCTCAGGTTGATACCCGAGTGTTAAAATGATCAGAAAAATGGGAATAAGAGAAGCCTCAAAGAACACATAAAATCTTAAAAAGGAAGAAGTACAAAACCTGAGGCATAGCGCGACCAATATTAACTTAAACAACGCCAATAAGTAGGGCAATGTTTTTACTGAAAAACTGGCGAGGACTATAAAAATTACTAGCCATAGAGAAAGCAGCACTAGGGATAAAGACAAGAAATCTACTTCAGGTGAAACAATAAGAGATCTTTGGTCAGACCTGAGAACTAGAAACAATAAGAAAACTACTAAGGAGAAAACAAAAATAGCCGGGCTAGTGACTGCTAAAATTAAAAAAATACTAAATTTTACTATAATTTTAAGGAAAAAATTTTTATAGTTAACGCTTAAAGTTAACGCATTTATCTGCCACCTTAAAAAAGCATTAAATAGTCGTTCCCGTGGGACCGGGCCAAACGTACCAGCAAGGCTATCCTCAACCTTGCGCCAGATACCATGAAGGTGGAGAACAAAAAAACGACTTCTACCCTTAAGCTTAAATTAACAACAACAAAGAGAATTAGACAAACTATTAACATCCCCAATTCTAGCAGTATAAGGAGCATAATAATGTGGAATCAGTTTTTAAGCGCCGCCACTAACACAAACAACCCCCTGAAAAAGACCCTGAGGCCCATAAACTCGAGTTGGGAACATAGGAAAAAAGACAAGGCTGAAAAAGATAAGCTTAGCGCAAAAAAGTTAAGAATAATTTTGCGGGGGAAATTCAATTTGTTAAAACTGGCAAAATGGTAGTACCTNCCCCAGGCTTACATAATTTAAAGTTTAAATATCTAATAANCCGGCCCCCCAAAAAGGTTTTTGGTATAGCCTATTAATCCTACGCGGGGTACCTGGTCAGCTTAATTAAAGCTTTTAGAAGCACCTCATTGTTAATGAGGGGAAGAATAGTTTTCTAATTAATTAATAGCTGATAAAAATAACCTAAGCTAAACCCGCGCGGGCAATCTAAGATTTTTAATTTTTTTGAGTTTGCAACTCAATGTAATAATAATATACTACTAAGACAAAATTCTGCGCGCTAAATTTTTGGGGGCCTGCGCTCGCAGGCCACATCCCTGGCACTAATCACCCCGCGGCTAATTTCACATTCACCTTGAGGTATTACTGTTCTTTATACTTTAAGTTG
>JGI12547J11936_1000558_pt1 | contig 10168 bp, 5 predicted proteins | sample LakEriepJuly2011_2_FD_11936 | JGI IMG/M metagenome (IMG submission 11936)
AATCTGCCACTTCTCCAGCGCTCACCATTGCCCGATACAATAAAGCACAAACTTCGGCTCTAGTGGCAACTTTTTTAGGATTTAGTAATTTTTTATTAGGATAATTAGTAATTACACCATTTTCTGTCAATGCGGCGATAAAATTACGATGTTCACTTCTAATACTAGAAGCATCACTATAAACTGAAAGAATATTTTCTGTTGAACCAGTAAATTTATAATTCAATCCTTTGGCTAAAGTTATTAAAACATCTAGACGATTCAGCTTTTGTGTGGGGTTAAAGTTTTTGCTGTTGAGAATAGTAAAAAAGCCCATTTCATAAGCTTCTCGAATGGCATCATAAGCCCAATATCGTTTAGGAACATCTTTAAAATTAATTGCTTCCCGAACTTTACTTTTAATAAAGACTTTTTGCAAAAGGGCAGCTAATTCGGCACGAGTTACTGGTGCATTCGGACGAAAAGAATCATCAGGAAATCCGCCAATTACTTCCATTGCAGCCAATTCAGAAATATATTCCCTAGCCCAATAGTTTTTGGAGATATCAGAAAATGAGACTTGAATACCCTTACCTACACCTATTTTCCGATATTCACTTAATAATTTGCCCAGTTCAAAACTGGAGTTGTCCTGAATTGGAGTCAACTTTACCAAACTACCAGGATTAGCTGTTAAAGCTTTTGCTAAGTTAGAATCAAAGGCATTTATAGATTTACCTACTACAGCAAAATCACCTTCGCTAAAGGAAGTAGGATAAGCGCCAGTGGTGGTAACTTTAGCAAATCCTGCGGCTTGATATTGGACAATATTAATCTTTTCCGAACTATTGAGGAAAGTAACTTTTTGGTTATTAACTTCTGTGAAATAATCGTAGGCATTGGTATTATCAACAATGCTATCATTATTGACATCAAAACCATAAAAGGTGCGAACTACTTTGTTTTCTGTGGGATTAGCCGATAAAATCAAGTTAACCGCAGTATTTTCCGGTAAACAAACAAATTCACTGTAACCAATAAAGCGATTTGTGTTATCATATAAACGGACAACAATGCGATCGCCTAATTTAAACCCTTTAACAAACTTAGCCTTTTGCTTAATCTTATATTTATAATCACCTAAAAACCTTTCTTGCCGATATTTATTGCCATATTTACTCTTAATAGAAATTCGGGCAATTACTTCTTTTATTGTCCCCCCAGGTTGCCATATATAAAGCGTGAAAGCTGATTTTTTCTCTGGTGAAAAACTCGTATTAACGGGAATATCAATTGCTTCACCTTCAGATTGACCCACTAAAAGTTGCGTTTGTGGAGAATTACCTAATTTTGATGCAACTGGGGAAGAAAGTCTTGATACTGCTAATGCAGAAGATATTGGCGATAATGCGACAACAGAAACGGCTGTAACAACCAGTTTACTCCAACTTAAGTTAATGGGATTCATAGTATTTTATCTCACACCTGGCCAATGGACTAATATTCTCCAGATCAAAAATTTTTGATGCTAGTGAACCGTACTGGTAACACAGGGCATTTTATATTACTTTTGTCAGATAGGGAAGAGGCAAGTGATAATTGACAATTGATAACTGATAATAATGTGTAGGGGTTTAGCTTTTGCTTTACCCCTACCTATAGAATCAAACAATTAAGTCATTTTGACTATAATATAAATAAATAATAATTTAGGAATCTTCACAAATGACAACTACAATCCAGGATTTGCAGACATTAGAAAAACAGGTTTGGACTTGGCGAGATTACAAAATTCAATATACTGTGATGGGTACAGGTCAGCCTTTGGTGCTAATTCACGGTTTTGGCGCTTCTATTGGTCACTGGCGCAAAAATATCCCGATTCTAGCTGCTGCTGGTTATCAGGTGTTTGCTTTAGATTTGCTGGGTTTTGGTGGTTCTGATAAAGCAACTATAGATTATAGCATGGAAGTGTGGGCAGAATTATTAAAGGATTTTTGCAATGCACATATTCAAACACCAGCAATATTTATTGGTAATTCTATTGGCGCTCTTTTAAGTTTAATTGTTTTAACAGAATCTCCAGAAATTGCGGCTGGAGGAGTTTTAATTAACTCTGCTGGTGGTTTGAGTCACCGTCCCCATGAATTAAATCCTGTGCTGCGATTTGTGATGGCAACTTTTAACAAGTTGGTGGCTAACCCAGTGACAGGTAAATTCGTTTTTAATCGCATTCGGCAAAAATCACAAATTCGCCGGACTTTATATCAAGTATATAGCGATCGCAATGCCGTGACAGATGAACTTGTAGATTTACTTTATAACCCATCTTGTGACCCAGGAGCGCAAGAAGTTTTTGCTTCTATTTTGACTGCACCTCCCGGTCCTAGTCCAGAGGAATTATTACCCAAGTTAGAATTTCCGTTGTTAGTAATTTGGGGTGCAGAAGATCCTTGGACACCAATTACGGGAGCGAATATTTATGAAGCAGCGCGAGAAAATGGTCAAGATATTAAAGTTGTTCCTATTCCCGGCGCTGGTCATTGTCCCCATGATGAAGTTCCAGATATTGTGAATAGTGAAATTATTAATTGGTTAGAACAGGTAATGGATAAATCTACACTGAACTAAGCAACTTGTGAAATAATTTTTTCCATTTTTGGGCATTCCTCTGTCCTGGAATTTCCCCACCACCAAACTCCTCCACATACCACCGCAAAGCCTGGGGAAAGTAAAACACCCAATACAACAGGCGCAAATAAATTTGAGGATACACTAATCTTTGAGAATAGAGTCAGGAATATGAACACAACACCATCTAAAAGCGAAACTGATGAAATACTCAAGTGGTTGAACCACAACCGCCAAATGTTATTAGATTTATACAAAAATCAGTATGTTGCTTATAATGCCAATGGGATAATTGCACATAGCGAAAACTTACGCGAAGTTTTAGAATTAGCTAAAGCAGCAAAACAAACATTTTTAATTTATTTAGTTCCTCATCATACTGCTTCTGTGGAAATTCTCCCAATTCGTTTTCGCAGTGTTGCCCGTCATGATTGGCAACCAAATTATAGTGTGATTTTAAAGCATAGAGATATAGAATTTTCAACAACGATGTTAGTAGATTCTGGTGCTGAATTGAGTTTAATTTCCAAGAAAGTAGGTCAAGATTTAGGTTATGCTTTAGCTGATGCTGAATCCATTTTATTAGCAGAAACTATAGGTGGCAAAGTTGAGTATGTTTTGCGTAATGTAGAAATGACCATTGATGGACACAATTTTATTGCTTCTGTCGCATGGTTACAAACTAATACAGGTGGAGAACAATTACTATTAGGTCGAGAAGTTGTATTTGATAAATTCAATATTGAATTTAGACAAGCTGAGGAGAAAATCATTTTTACATGGCGGAACGAAAGTAAGAGTAATTCATAAATTACCAATTGTCTATTGTTGAAAGGCAACGATAAGACACTGTTGGTAAAATATTTCTTCATGAAAATATATGATTTGTGGGAAACTCATCAACAAAGATAGTATTATGAAGGATTGTTTCACTGTGTAACCTTCCCTTAGCCTGTCAATATGTCAGAAAATCTCGCTGCTTCTTTAAACGATGTGCTTCCAAACGCTCACAATAGCCAGAATACTATCCGCATTCGGGGCGCTAGGCAGCATAATCTGAAAAATATTGATTTGGAATTACCCCGCGATCGCTTGATTGTCTTTACTGGCGTTTCTGGTTCGGGTAAGTCTTCTTTAGCCTTTGATACCATTTTCGCTGAAGGTCAACGCCGTTATGTCGAATCCCTCAGCGCCTATGCTCGACAATTTCTAGGACAGTTGGATAAACCCGATGTGGAAGCCATCGAAGGTTTAAGTCCGGCAATTTCCATTGACCAAAAATCAACTTCCCATAATCCCCGTTCGACGGTGGGAACAGTCACGGAAATTTATGATTATTTGCGCTTGTTATATGGTCGCGCTGGTGAACCTCATTGTCCCATCTGCGATCGCTCTATTGCCCCTCAGACCATTGACCAGATGTGCGATCGCATCATGGAACTTCCCGACCGTACCCGCTTCCAAATTCTAGCCCCTGTAGTGCGAGGGAAAAAGGGAACTCACCGCAAATTAATTTCTGGTTTAGCCGCGCAAGGATTTGTCCGCATTAGGGTAAATGGAGAGGTGCGAGAGCTATCAGATTCCATCGAGCTAGACAAAAATAACACACATACTATAGAACTGGTTATTGACAGATTAGTTAAAAAAGATGGTATTCAAGAGCGTTTGGTGGATTCTCTAGCAACCTGTCTTAAGCAATCTAACGGAATCGCCACAATTGAGGTATTAAAAGACACATTGGATAAGATAGCGCTGGAGCGACCTGATAGTAAGTATATAGCAACTGAGGCAGAAAATCAAGGTATTTCAGAACAAGAATTACCCACAGAAATGGTGTTTTCGGAAAACTTTGCTTGTCCCGAACATGGTGCGGTAATGGAAGAATTATCCCCCCGATTGTTTTCTTTTAATTCCCCTTATGGCGCTTGTCCCCATTGTCACGGGATTGGGACATTAAGAAGATTTTCCCCGGAGTTGGTTGTCCCTAATGCAGATTCACCCATGTATGCAGCGATCGCACCTTGGTCAGAAAAGGAAAACTCCTATTATTTGGAATTGCTGTATGCTGTGGGGTTAAATTATGGCTTTGAGTTACAAACTCAATGGGGGAAGTTGACACCGGAACAGCAAAAAGTTGTTTTGTATGGCGAAGAAAACAAGAAAACTACAGAAGAAAAAAAGCAGACTTTCAAAGGTGTCATTCCCATTTTACAAAGACAGTATGAAGGGGGAACAGAGTTAGTTAAACAGAAATTAGAAGAATATTTAATTGACCAACCTTGCGAAGTTTGCAAAGGGAAAAGATTAAAACCTGAAGCCTTAGCTGTAAAGTTGGGACAATATGGAATTTTAGATTTTACCAGTGTTTCCATTCGGGAATGTCGGGAAAGAATAGAAAAATTAAAATTGAGTGCTAGACAAACTCAAATAGCTGATTTAGTTCTCAGAGAAGTTAAAGCCAGATTACAATTTTTATTAGATGTTGGCTTAGATTATCTCACCTTAGATCGTCCCGCCATGACATTATCAGGTGGAGAAGCCCAACGCATTCGATTAGCCACACAAATCGGTTCAGGACTAACAGGAGTTCTTTACGTTTTAGATGAACCAAGTATTGGGTTACATCAAAGAGATAACGGAAAATTACTCAAAACATTAACCAAATTACGCGACTTAGGAAATACCTTAATAGTTGTCGAACATGACGAAGAAACTATCCGCGCTGCTAACTATATAGTTGATATTGGTCCCGGTGCAGGAATTCATGGGGGAAATATTATTTCTCAAGGCAGTTTTGAGGATTTACTCAACGCAGAAGCATCTTTAACTGGTGCTTATTTATCAGGAAGAAGAGTCATCACTACCCCAGCTAAAAGAAGAGAAGGAAATGGCCGCGCCTTAACTATTAGAAATGCCCATCGTAACAACTTACAAAATATAGATGTAGAAATTCCCTTGGGAAAACTTGTCTCCGTTACAGGTGTTTCTGGTTCAGGAAAATCTACCTTAATTAACGAATTACTTTATCCAGCCTTACAACATCATTTACTGAAAAAAGCTCCCGCACCCAAAGACATGGATGAAATCAAGGGTTTAAACTGCGTTGATAAAGCCATTGTCATTGACCAATCACCCATTGGGAGAACTCCCCGTTCTAACCCTGCAACTTACACCGGAGTTTTCGATATTATTCGTGATGTTTTTTCCCAAACTGTTGAAGCTAAAACCAGAGGTTATAAACCTGGACAATTTTCTTTTAATGTTAAAGGTGGACGGTGTGAAGCTTGTAGTGGACAAGGTGTAAATGTCATCGAAATGAATTTTCTCCCTGACGTTTATGTGCAATGTGAAATTTGCAAAGGTGCGAGATATAACCGGGAAACTCTCCAAGTTAAATATAAGGATAAATCAATTTCTGATGTTTTGAATATGACGGTTGAAGAAGCATTAGATTTCTGTCAAAATATTCCCAAAGCCCTAACTAGATTACAAACTTTATTTGATGTTGGTTTGGGTTATGTGCAGTTAGGACAACCAGCGACAACTTTATCTGGTGGAGAAGCCCAACGGGTGAAATTAGCCACGGAATTATCTCGACGCGCGACTGGGAAAACACTTTATTTAATAGATGAACCAACTACAGGTTTATCTTTTTATGATGTTCACAAATTGTTGGACGTTTTACAAAGATTGGTAGATAAGGGAAATTCCATTTTAGTGATTGAACATAATTTAGATGTCATTCGTTGTTCTGATTGGGTGATAGATTTGGGACCTGAAGGTGGAGATAAGGGCGGAGAACTGATTGCTGCGGGAACGCCTGAAGATGTGGCAAAAAATCCTCGTTCTTATACTGGTCAATATTTACAGCAGGTGTTGGCGCAATATCCAGCAGTTGTCTAAACTATGATTTGTGTGATTAATTTGATTTTTGTGATTAATTATCTAAACTATGATTTGTGTGATTAATTTGATTTTTGTGATTAATTAATTAATTATTTCAATCATCCCAATCATCTAAATCATCTAAACTATGATTTGTGTGATTAATTTGATTTTTGTGATTAATTAATTAATTATTTCAATCATCCCAATCATCTAAACTATGATTTGTGTGATTAATTTGATTTTTGTGATTAATTAATTAATTATTTCAATCATCCCAATCATCTAAATCAGAAAAATCACAGTTTAGACATTATGCTAATAACTCTCGAATTATCCGAGTTACAGCTTTTTGAGTAACACGAGTGGCAATTTGTTGACCTAAAAGTTGAACTCCTGGATTAACAATGATTTGGGCTAATTGAGGAGCAAATTTTGTGGCATCAAAGCCTTTAGTATCTCGCAAAATCCCAGCAATGCGTTTAATATATTCTAAAGTTTGTTGTTGTTCAACACTTGCTGAAGGAATTTGATTGATTGCGGTGATTCCTACCCTTTCTCGCAGTACATAAGTCAAGTTATGCAAGGCATTTTTACTAACAGCATCTACACCGTTGAAAAATTCATCAACTAATCTGTCACGAATAAATGAACCTCGGTCAGAAGAGAGAAATTCTACTCCTTGATTAACAACCAAATTAAGATCATATTCTTGGTTACTGCGGGCATTTTTTAATAAATTCTCCAACCGATTCCAGCGAAATTTACCATCTTTAAACAGTAATTCTTGTAATGATGTTCTTAACTCATTTGCCGGATCTGTTAAAAGCCGTTTAGCAACATAAGGATAGGCTTCACTGAGAACTTTAAAATCGGGATCTATATAAATTGCAATCCCTTCCAAAGTCACAAGAGAACGAATAATTAAAGCGTAATAGGGAGGGACGCGGAAAGGATATTCATACATTAAAGCTGATAAATCATCGGTGATGCTTTTAATATTCAAATCCGCGACACTTGCACCTTCGGCATTAGCAAATACCTTTGCAAAAGCGGGAACGATGGGGGTAAGGTCTGTTTCTGGACTGAGGAATTCTAACTTTACATAGTCTTTTGCTAAACTATCAAATTCTCGATTGACAACGTGGACAATTGCCTCAATTAAACCATAACGTTGGGCTGGTTTAACTTCGCTCATCATGCCAAAATCGAGATAAGCTAATTTACCATCCATGGTCGCTAATAAATTACCTGGATGAGGGTCAGCGTGGAAAAATCCATGTTCTAATAATTGACGTAAAGAACACTGAACACCAACTTCAATTAAATACCGCGCATTGATTCCTAAAGCGGCAATTTTTTCGGGTTGAGTTAATTTAATGCCGTTAATCCATTCCATCGTTAAAACGCGACGGTTGGTGTATTCCCAGTAAATTTTGGGGACATAAATATCCTTCATGTGACCATATAATTCAAAAAAGCGTTCCGCATTTTCGCCTTCATGAATATAGTCCATTTCTTCAAAAATGCGATCGCCTAATTCATCTAAAATCCCCACTAAATCACTGCGGACTCGCTGGAAATTTTGCTGTATCCAACCAGCCAAATTCCGCAAAATATACAAATCTATAGTAATTTTTTCCCGTAAATCTGGGCGTTGTACCTTAATCGCTACTTCTTCGCCAGTTTTCAATCTTCCCTGATATACCTGTCCTAAAGAAGCCGCCGCAATCGGTTGTGAAGACAATTCTGCATAAATCTCTAATGGTGTTGCTCCCAATTCTTCCTCAATAAACTGGTAAGCTATTTCATTAGGAAAAGCTGGTAATTGATCTTGGAGTCTAGTTAATTCTTCCAGGTAAATTGGTGGGACTAAATCTGGTCTAGTGGATAAAGCCTGACCAATTTTAATGTAAGCTGGACCCAACTTTGTTAATAGATCTCTGAGTTGAACAGCGCGACGACGTTCATTTTTAACCAAAATTCCCCATTGCTTATCCCACCATAACCCCAAGACAAAGGACAGAATTGGTTTTAAAACCGTCAAAATCCGCCCGATAACTTGCAGGAATCGCCCACTATACTGTGCTTGTATTTCCACAGGATCATACAGCATCGACTCCGGTTCAGATCCCACCCGCACCCGATGTCTGGGCTGTGGAGAAGCTTCAGCCGATTTGATTGCTACAGTCTGTGGATTTTGTTCTGCTACTACCTCAATTACGGACAATTCGCCTCCGCGACTGTCCTCCTGACTTGTTCGAGAACTAGAGGGAAGTGTCTTAACCATCATGAAGAAGCCACCAGTTAGATCAACGTTGTTAAATATTGTAACAATATCTTGTCTTTTCGGGATATCTTCAAAAATTATAAATTAATGCTTTGATATTTTTTGTCAATAAACGCAGCATAGTGTATTTAGGCAGAAAACAACATAGCTAAATATATTTAAGGACGAAGAGCCATATTTTTTCTAAAAAGACTGACAACAACCAAGTAAAGTTGGATAATTTGCTAGAATTACCTATTGATCTTGGGAGTCTTGTTAATGACAACAATCTTAGAAGTAAATAGTACAAATTTACTCCTGCTGCAATTGTTACAGGTAGGAGTGCCTACCCAAGCAGCCACTAGTCAAGTTGATTTAGTTCAAGGAGTAATCCAGGCATTTATTTTAGGGATTGTGCAAGGGATTACAGAGTTTTTACCAATTAGTAGTACAGCACATTTAATCATTGTGACGAAGGTATTTGGTTGGAAAGAACTGGGTTCTAAAGATTTTGTTGATGCTATTCAATTTGGGAGTGTAATTGCAATTTTATGGTATTTTTGGGCTGTTATTTCTAGTTTAGTGAAAGGTGCAATTACAGCTTTTAAAACTAAAGACTGGGAAAGCGAAGAATGGAAAATTGTTGTCGGGATTGCGGTCGGGACAATTCCCGCTTTAACTATTGGGTTTTTGTTAAAAGATGTGATCCCAGAAAGTTCCTTAATTATTGCGATCATGTCAATTATTATGGCGATTTTACTAGGGTTAGCTGAAAAAATTGGGAGTCGTAAACGGGGTTTTGCTACTTTGGAAATTCGAGATGGTATTTTAGTAGGATTGGGACAAACTTTAGCTTTAGTTCCAGGCGTTTCTCGTTCAGGTTCGACTTTAACTACTGGCTTATTTCTAGGATTAGAAAGAGAAGCAGCCGCGAAATTTTCATTTTTGTTAGGATTTCCCACTTTGACAATTGCGACTTTATATAAAAGTCTGAAAATCTTCAAAATGTTTGAATCAGGTGAATTACCAGATAATATTGTGATTCTGTTAATTGTTGGCATCATTTCTACTTTTATTTTTTCCTATTTATCAATTGCTTTTTTAATCAAATACTTGCAAACTAAAAACACATTGGTTTTTGTTTGGTATAGGTTGGCTTTTGGTATTTCCATTTTATTAGCGATCGCCGCTGGTTGGCCAGGATAACTCTGATAGAATATTTACACTAGGTGGGGATTGGGGATTGGATATTAAATTTTAGATTTTGGATCATGTTAAATTAACTTCTATCTAAAATTTTTATCCCCTAACAACTGTACGGGCGAAGCATTTGGAGAACTATTTTTGGCAATGATCGATAATTTATCTTCCAAATGCTTCGCCCCTACTGACAACTAACAACTG
>JGI12547J11936_1000561_pt1 | contig 10150 bp, 6 predicted proteins | sample LakEriepJuly2011_2_FD_11936 | JGI IMG/M metagenome (IMG submission 11936)
TTGCGGAAAAAATCGCTCGTGCTGATGTGGTTTTAGATAATTCTGGTAATTTAGAATCGCTTTTACAACAAATAGATAAAGTTTTGTTGCAAAGTTCCCTTCTTCTGTAAATGCTACTTGGTGGTATTTTTACTTCTCTTATCATAATTTCTCCATTGATTGAATTAATAATTGATAATTAAGCAGTTGGTTTTTGCTGAACTTGCGATAATTTAACCCAGAGAAATGGGAAGAAGATAATGCAAATTAATCCCCCTATTGCTAAAGGATGTTTTGCTAACCATTCTAATGTTCTATCTAGTAGGCGTGATTCTCTAGTTTTTTTCAGATGATCAAGAGAGTGATTTATAGAGGCTATATTAGACTCTAATTTTTTATTATGAGTTGCGTTTAGGACTGGCATTGCTTTTTCTAAATCTTTGCTGGATTCTAAATTTTTATCCTGAGTATTTTTGAATGATTGAAGTGCTTTTTCTAAGTCTGATATAGCTTGATCTAAATCTGCAATAGGCATGGTGACAGCTTTGTTTTCAAAGTTTTGACTGATTACCTTGAAAGCGTCAGTGGCTTTTTCAAGAGCGTATTCTTGATTGTATTTACCCTTGTCCTTTAATCCTTCTATCAAAAGAGGAATAACTGCTTTGCTTTCTCCACCTATACTGCCCAGTCCAGCCGCAGCAAAGTAGCGAACACCGACATCTTTGTCGTTCAAAGCTGTGATTAAATCGGGAACAGCAGTTTTCGCGTCCTCTCCTATACTCCCCAAGGCATCAACAGCGCTCATGCGAACCCAGCTATTATTATCTTTCAAAGCTTCAATCAAGGCCGGGACAACAGCTTTCTCTTCCTTTCCTATTTGCGATAAAGCATCAATAGCACGGCAACGAAGTATGATATTGTTGCCTTTCAAAGCTTCAATCAAGGCAGGGACAGCAGCTTTCGCGTCCTCTCCTATACTCCCCAACGCATTAGCAGCACTTATGGAAACATAGCCATCGTTATCCTTCAAAGCTTCTATCAAGGCAGGGACAGCAGTTTTCGCTTCCGCTCCTATCCTTCCCAAAGCCTCAGCAGCATGCTTGCGAACTATGGCATCGTTGCCTTTCAAAGCTTCAATCAAGGCAGGGACAGCTTCCGCTCCTATCTTTTCCAAGGCGATAGCAGCTCTGAAGCGAAAGTATTTATCATTTTTCAAAACTTCTATCAAATAGGGAACAGCAGCTTTCGCTTTCTTTCCTATTTTCTCTAAAGCAAGAATAGCACGGTCGCGACCATCTTTGTCCTTTAAAGCTTCTATCCAGAAAGGAACAACCTCTTCCACTCTTTCTCCTATCTTCACCAAGGCATCAGCAGTGCTGAAGCGAAAGTATTTATCATTTTTCAAAGCTTCTATCAAAACAGGAACAGCAGCTTTTGCTTCCGGTCCTATTTCCCCCAACGCATTAATAGCACGAGAGCGAACGTCTTTATCATTATCCTTCAACGCTCCTATCAAAGTAGGAACAGCAGTTTTCGCTTCTACTCCTATATTACCCAACGCATCAATAGCACGAGAGCGAACGTATTTATCATTATCCTTCAAAGCTTCTATAAAGGAAGGAATAACAAATTTCGCTTCCGCGCCTATGTCACTCAACGCATCAATAGCACTCCAGCGAACAAGGCTATCATTGTCTTTTAAAGCTTCAATCAAAACGGGAACAGCAGTTTTCGCTTCCGCTCCTATCTTCCCCAAAGCTTCAGCGGCACCCATGCGAAGGATTGGATCTTTGTTTTTCAAAGTTGCCATTAAGGCTGGAACAGCTTCTGCTCCTATCTTCCCCAGAGCATCAGCAGCATAGTAGTTAACCAGTCCATTCCTGTCTTTTAACTGTTGAATATAGGTAGAAATTTCTGCTTCTTTGCTGGTTTGCGCCCATGCTTTATTTATCGGTACTACAGACAACCATAAGCAAGAGAAAGAAATGGCACTTACAGCTAATAATCTCGTCAACTTTCTCTTGCTCATTATTCCCCCTCACTGTAGCAATTTTTAACTCAGATGCTTTTCTTAGCTTACCTGCTTTGCATGAAATTTTTACAGTTTATTAGACCATTTGGGTGAAATTTCTGACAAAAGCTGGAATCAGACTGGCAGAAACCTGTGGGGCTGGACAACTGCGCCGGTTACAATGTTCTTAGGCTATTGAACAAGCAATTATTACCACTTATCAAGTCCAAAATGAGGTTTCTGCTGTGAGCGATTCCTAGGTCGTGCTTCGCGATCGCACTATTCAATTATCCTCATAACATTGGGAAGTGCTGTAACTCCAGTATTGATCAGGAAAATCCAAACTCTTAAACTTTGCGTCTTTGCTCCTTAGCGTCTTTGCGCGAAAATAAATTCTCAACGCAAACAACGAATTGCTTCTAATAAACCTCTGGCTTTATTGAGAGTTTCCTCATATTCCTTTTCTGGGTCAGAATCAGCCACCAAACCTGCACCAGCTTGGACAGTCACCGTTTGATTATGTAATACCATAGTTCTGATAGCGATCGCACTATTCAATTGTCCTTCAAAATCATAATATCCATACACACCCGAATACACACCCCGGCGACTTGGTTCTAACTCATTAATAATTTCCATAGCGCGGATTTTAGGCGCACCGCTGACAGTCCCCGCCGGAAAGCACGCTTTGAGTAAATCCCATGCAGTTTTACCCGGCGCTAACTTACCTACCACATTACTGACAATGTGCATCACATGAGAGTAGCGTTCAACGATCATTAATTCATCAACCTTCACACTACCGCTGCTGCACACCCGCCCTAAATCATTGCGTCCTAAATCAACTAACATGACGTGTTCGGCGATTTCCTTGGGGTCTTGAAGTAAATCAGCGGCTAAAGCTGCATCTTCCTTTGTTGTCTTCCCTCTGGGTCTAGTTCCCGCAATGGGACGGACTGTGGCGATAATTTCCCCTTCATCATTGCATTCGGCTTTGACCATGACTTCGGGACTAGAACCGATAATTTGCCAGTCTTGGAAGTTAAAATAAGCCATGTAGGGTGAAGGATTAATTTGGCGCAAAGAACGGTATAAAGCGAAGGGATTACCTGTATATTCTGTGGATAAGCGTTGCGAAATAACGACTTGAAAAATATCACCAGCTTTGATATGTGCTTTAGCTTTTTCTACACTAGCGCAAAATTCGGGACGGGTAAAGTTGCTGGTATAGTCCTCTATGCCCGCTTTAGGCTTGTTTCCGGGGGCTGTCCAAGATATTCTGGTGTTTTCTGGTGCTAGGGGCAAAGATAGCTTCCTAACCATTTCCTGAATGCGATCGCTCGCCTTTTGATATGCTACCTCTAACCCGGCTGGATCACGTAAATCTGCGTAGGCGATCGCCCAAATCTTCCGTTTTACCTGGTCAAAAACTAATAATTGGTCTAACTGCATCCATAATCCATCAGGAATATTGCGCTCATCTTGAGCATGAATTGGTACACGCGGCTCAATCCAATTAATTAATTCATAACCCCAAAACCCAAATAAACCACCAATTCCTGAAGGTAATTCTGGTAATTTTACTGGGTGATAAGGTGCTAAACATTCAGATAAAACTGTAAACGGATCACCTATAAAAACCTGTTGATCACCATTTCGATGGGTTTGGGTTGTTTTATCACCCCTAGCTTCCAATATCCACAAAGGATCACAGCCTAATAAACTATAACGCCCTACAGTTTCCCCACCTTCCACCGATTCCAGCAAAAAGCTGTAAGGTTGATCTGCACAAACTTTATACCAAGCAGATACAGGTGTATCCAGGTCGGCTATCCATTCCTGATACACTGGCACAAAATTACCTTGGACAGCAAGCTTTTGAAACTGGTCGAAATCGGGGAAAATCATAAATAATTAAAAATTGACAATTAAAAATTAAAAATTAACAACGAGCTTTTAGTCATGGGTAAGGGGGCAAAATTTTTCTTTTTTCCCTATTACCCATTACCCACTACATAACGATTAGTTGACAACGGCGTAAATCAACCAACAATTAAAAATCACACAAAAAGCTAGTTATTTCTGCTTTTTTAATTTTTAATTGTTAATTTTCAATTCCGCCCTGCGGTACTAAGCGTCGTGAGTAGCTTTACCGCTGAATTTGATTTGTGCAGGGTTGGGGTTTTGACCGATTCTGCGGGGTACGTGACGCACCATAGAACGTCCAGCATTTACTTTTTCAGGGAAAACGCCATCAGCAGGGTGAATCATGGTAGTTTCGCCGCCGGGAAGAATGCGGTAAACTTTGTAGTCGGTGATTTTGAATTTGCGAAGTTGCGCGCCTAAAGCAATACCGTACTCTTTGCGAGCAATGTAAAGTAGGTTTTCGCCTTTTACCATTTTAGCAGCGCCACCTGTGGGCATTTCAAAGACTTGCTCTTTAGGGCTTGTCCAGGTGATAGCGTACTTTTCTTCTACATCAGCTTTTGTGAGTAATCCGCCAGTGCTGCCACCAAAGATTGGGGTTTTTCCAGTCAAAGTTGCCATAAACTGTCTCTTGTAGGTTTTTACGGCATACTAACATTGGAACTGGATTTATGTTGCGATCGCGTTATAGACTGTAACAGTTTTTAGTAATTAGTTGGTGGTTAGTTGTCAGTTGTCCGTTGTTAGTTGTCAGTAGGGGCGAAGCATTTGGAAGATAAATTATCGGTCATTGCCAAAAATAGTTCTCCAAATGCTTCGCCCGTACAGTGGTTAGTTGTTAATTATTTTCCTGGCTGCCTTGGACGATGGGAATTGTAAAATGAAATTGACTGCCTTGATCTTTACCTGTGGATTCTGCCCAAATTTTTCCGTCCCAGCCGTTGACAATTTGGCGACAAATTGCTAAACCCAATCCAGTACCGCCGGTTGTTCGCCGTAACGCCCCTTCTTCCTGGTAGAAGCGGTCAAAAACGATTTCTAGGCGGTTGGGTTCAATTCCCCTTCCTGTGTCCGCTACGGTGACTTCTAGCATCTCCTGACTATTGCTAATGGCTTTAATAATAATTTGCCCAGAAGAGGGAGTAAATTTACAAGCATTATCTACAAGTTTGGCGATTACCTCCACTAACCAATCACCGTCAGCCCTGACTAAAGGTAAGCTTGTGGAAATTTGAGTTTTGATTTTTGGGATCTTTTCTTGACTGGAGCGCGTCCGTAAGCGACTGAGGGCTAAATCTACACATTCTTGGATGGTTAATGATTCAGGATGCCATTCTACCCGACCACTTTCTAAGTTAGAAAGGGTTAAAAAGTCTTGTACCAGTTTCCGCATTCTTTCGGAGTCTGCAAGGGCTGTACTCAACATTATTTGTTGCAATTCCCAAGGCATATCCGGTTCTGTAGCCAGGCTTTCTAAACAAACTTGAATGGTAGATAGGGGGGTACGGAGTTCATGACCGGTAATGGCAATTAAGTTACTGCGGGTGCGGTCTAAGGCTTCTAATTGTTGGTTGAGTTCTTCTAAATTGGCAAAAGATTCCGCTTGAATCAGGGCTGCACCAATTTGAGTAGCGATCGCCTTCACTAAGTCTAACTCCCCTGGTTGCCATTCATGGGGAGGAAAATGGCAATCGTGTAACTCCACAATTCCCAATAGTCGCCCTTGGTATAATACAGGTTCGATCAACCAAGAACGCACGCTAAACTTCTTCACAATTGACGATAAGGCTGTTGATTTCTTTATTTTGGAGTCCCCCACGGTATCAGCTACACATACTCCCTCCTGTTGTCGTAGCACCTGCTGAAACAGGGGATTATTTTGTAACTCCCAACTTTGCCCCAGTACAGATGTAACATTAGAGTTCAAAAATTCATGTTCGATTATAGCTTTGGCATCTGTAGCTTGGGCGCGATAAATTAGACAACGACAGGCTTCTAAATGTTGTCCCAACTCCTGAGCCGCAACTTGGAGAATTTCTCGTGGATCAAGCGATCGCCTAATTGCTGTACTAATGGAATTTACCAACCGTTCTTTCCTTGCTTGATCCGCAATCGCACGGTAAGCTTTATGCAGCTTATACTGACTAGCTTGCAGATATGTCACCAACCTCTGCACAAAAGGATCTGTATCAATATAATCTACATATTCATGATTAGAAATAACTTTTAACTTGTTTGTTGATTCCTTAATATTTAACCGCTGCTTCACTTCATCAACTTTATCCGCTAAATCTGGCCGATAAATCTCAATTCTATCTAATAACAATTGAGCGGCTTTTAAGCATACCCCTTTTTCCGATGTCCAAATCCCCTCAAATCTTCGCGCTGTATCCATATCCAAACTAGGAATCATCTCTGGGATATATTGATTTTTGGCCAGAGAACCCAGGCTTTCTCGACAGATTAAGCAAGTAGCATAGTTATCAGCAATTACTAGCAAATGCCATTCTTGCGCTAAAGCATCATCAGGCTCAAAAGCGACCTTTTCATAATATTCTGAGCTATTAGCAAACTCTGTCTCTGGTGCAGATAATACATATATTTGATTACTTTTTTCTGCAAGTCGCTGATAACGATGAGCTTCTTGCCGGTAAAATCGCTCTTGCTGGAAACTAGCAATGATCAAAGGACTGTCTAAATTGGCTGCTAAAACCTGATCTTCCATTGCATGGGAGAGAGCGGTTAGTGAAGCCTTAAAATATAACTGAGGTCGCAGATGGGGGAGTGAGTTTAGTAAATCACTCAGCACGGAAGTGGAAATACTCATTAGTCATTAGTCATTAGTCAGTGGTCAGTGGTCATTAAACACATATTACCTATGATCTATTACCCTTATCTATTACCAGTCGCAAGAACATTTATCTATTTTTTTTAACCTCAATATAGGTTTGTTCGTACCTAATGTAGTCGGGGCAATGTATAAGCTTAACGAATTTGCTTGCATAACATAATTTGGCATTTTGGAAATTCATATCCTTATTTTAGATTAGCCTAAAAAGACTGTTTATATTTGTCTTCCGTAAATCTAGGAATCTAGTTTTTGGTAAAATTGCCAAAAATATTAAATTTTAGTTAAAAATCACAAAATAGTCCCAATATAGGCTATTTAACTCTATAGCCTGTAATTATTGCCTAAAAAATTCTGTAAGTGCTTATCACTGAGATAAAATTTCCATCAATGCTAAAATTAATCTCTGGCTTTATTTACAAAAGTTAATTTATTCAGGTCATCCCCATAATTCCCCCAGGTTAATAAAATGACAGATGCTGATATTCCCCAACTTGATAATTGTAGTTCCACAACCCTACTCAAATATTTTGAAAATTCCTGGGAACTGGAAGAAACCTTAATGAAGAGTTTGGTTAAAGAAGAAACATTTTATCTAAATCCCGATCCTTTAAGAAATAAATTAATTTTCTATCTTGGACATTCGGCTGTTTTTTATATCAACAAATTAATTCAGGTGGGATTAATAAAAAATCGGATTAATCCCCAATATGAAACCTTATTTGAAATAGGAGTTGATCCAGAAACACCAGCAGAACTAGAGGTAGCCATTCAAGGAGTCAACTGGCCTAATATCAAAAAAGTTTGGGAATATCGAAACAAAGCCAGAGCAGAAATTACCACAATCATTAATAAGACTCCTTTAGATTTACCCATTCATCAACAGCATCCTATTTGGGCTTTATTAATGGGAATAGAACATAGTCGTATTCATGTCGAAACCTCTTCCATGCTGCTGCGTCAATTACCCGTTGAGAACTTAAAACGTCCCCAAGGACGGAATTATGCACCGACTAATGGAGAAATTCCGCATCATCAAATGCGAGAAGTTCCTGGTGGTGTAGTAAAATTAGGAAAACGCCAAGATGATTTAACTTTTGGTTGGGATAGTGAATATGGTCATTTAGAAGTTGAAGTAAAACCATTTTTAGCAAGTCAATATCTCATTACCAATGGAGAATTTTTAGAGTTTGTCCAAGACGGTGGTTATAATAATGTAAATTATTGGCATACTGAATCTTGGACATGGAAACAACTCTACAATATCCAATATCCAAAATTCTGGATACACCAAGAAAATAACTATCGCTATCGTGCTACATTTGATGAACTAGATTTACCTTTAGATTGGCCTGTAGAAGTTAACCATTATGAAGCCATGGCATTTTGTCGGTGGAAAGGTAAAAATACTCGGTTAATGACAGAAGCAGAATGGCATCAAGCCTTAAAAATATCTGAAGATTCCAGTTTAGCAAATAACTATAATCTTAACTTACAATTTATTTCTCCCACGCCTGTGGTAATGTTTTCAGAAAATCATCAATCTGGACTTTATGACTTACGGGGTAATGTCTGGGAATGGTTAGGGGAAACATTCAAACCCTTACCAGGATTTAAAACTCACCATCTTTATGAGGATCAATCTGCACCCTTTTTTGATGATAAACATTTTATGATGTTGGGTGGTTCTTGGGCAACGAATGGTACAATGGCTTTACCTTGTTATCGTAACTGGTTTCGTCCTTATTTTTATCAGCACGTCGGTTTTAGGGTTGCTGAAAGTTTGGATTAATAAAATCGAGATCCCCGACTTCTTTTTTTATTTTGTGAATAAATTATCAATTGATATCAGAAGTCGGGGATCTTATAATCACTCTAGAGGATTTAGAAAATGATTGCACAGCCTTTAACAGTTTTAGATCATCATTATCAAGAGTTAAGTATTGATGGCAAGGATGTTATTAAGGGGTTAACTGAAAAACTGAAAAGTTTACCTCCCAAATATTTTTATGATGATCCTGGTTCTCAATTATTTGAAAAAATTTGTGAGTTACCAGAATATTATCCGACTCGCACAGAAGCCTGGATTTTACAACAATATGCTGATGAAATTGCCGCAATTACAAATTGTTGTGAGTTGATAGAATTAGGTAGTGGTAGTTCTACGAAAACTCAAGCTTTATTAACGGCTTATCAAAAAATTGCTAATTCTTGTAGATATCTTCCTATTGATGTTAGTGGGGGTATTCTGAAAACTAGTGTTTTACAGTTACAAGAAAAGTATCCTGATATTGCTATTCATGGGTTATTAGGAACTTATGAACAGGCTTTGGTTCATCTAGAATCGAATTATTTACAATCACGGATGTTGTTTTTTCTGGGAAGTTCATTAGGGAATTTTAATCAGGAAGAATGTGATATTTTCTTAAATCAAGTTTCTCGAACCTTACAACCAGGAGATTACTTTCTGCTAGGGATTGATTTACAAAAACCCAAGGATATTTTAGAAGCTGCTTATAATGATAGTCAAGAAGTGACTGCTGCTTTTAATTTAAATATGCTTTCTCATTTAAATTGGCGGTTTCAAGGTAACTTTGATATCAGTTTGTTTAAACATCAAGCGGTTTATAATCAAGTTGATCATCAAATTGAAATGTATTTACATTGCCAAAAAAGCCATTGGGTATCTTTAGAATTTTTGGATTTAAAGGTTAACTTTGAAGCAGGAGAAAGTATCCTTACAGAAATTTCTCGTAAGTTTAATTTAGCAACAATGGAAAAAAACTTGTCAGATAAAGGATTGAAAACTGTGAAAACTTGGACAGATGAAAAAGAGTGGTTTGGGTTGATTCTTTGTCAAGTTGTATAATTTAAAAAAAGCATAATTACTAACCATGAAACCAAATCCTATCCCCCCACAACCAGGTCAAGAATCAGTTTGGAACTACCCCCGTCCGGCAATTTTAGAAGATACTAACAAACATCTCAAGATAATTGTTAATGGGATGGTTTTGGCTCAAACACATCAAGCTAAAAGAGTCTTAGAAACAAGTCATCCTCCAGGTTATTATATTCCGGCTGAAGATATTCAGTTGGAACATTTAATAGAGACACCTAGAAAAACTTGGTGTGAATGGAAAGGTTGGTGTCAATATTATGATATTTCCGTAGGAGATAAATACATAAATAATGGTGCTTGGCGATATATTCAACCTAGTCCTAATTTTGAATCAATTCAAGAATATTACAGTTTTTATCCTAGTTTAATGGATGCTTGCTATGTGAATGATGAATTAGTTAAAGCGCAAACAGGTGATTTTTACGGAGGGTGGATTACTTCTGATATTGTTGGACCATTTAAAGGTGAACCAGGAACTATGTGGTGG
>JGI12547J11936_1000562_pt1 | contig 10143 bp, 9 predicted proteins | sample LakEriepJuly2011_2_FD_11936 | JGI IMG/M metagenome (IMG submission 11936)
TATGAGTGAGTTCGTCTTCATAATCGAGAGTGCATGCTTCGAGGAGGGGAGCACTTTCGGCGGCGACAAAAAGGCGGGCCCCATTATGCTCGAGCTTTTCATCGGTGGGTTGGGGCAGAGAAACGGCCATTCCGTAAGAGGAACCGGCACAACCGCCCTTTTCGACGAAGAGGCGAAGGCCGCGGGTGGGATCCCCTTGGGAGGTGAGCTGGACAATCTGATGAGCAGCCCGATCGGTTAGTTGGATCATGAGTTCAGAATAAGGGGATGGAGGGCGGGTGTCAAAAGTGGGGGTGGGTTGTGGAAAACGGATTCGGGGTTCACGGGGAGTGAAAATGTGTCAGAATCGAGAGATGCACGGCATTCAACTCGTTCAAGATCTTGCTGTGATCTTGGCTGGGGCGGCGGTCGCCACAGTGATTTGCCAGAGACTGAAGCAACCGGTGGTGTTGGGTTATATTTTGGCAGGGGTGGTGATTGGGCCAAATACACCGCCCTTTCGTCTGATTTCGAATGAGGAGGAGATTCGGACATTGGCAGAGCTAGGGGTGATTCTTCTGATGTTCTCGGTGGGATTGCATTTTAGCTTCCGTAAATTGAAGGAGGTTGGAGGGGTGGCTGTGGTTGCGGCAGTCGTGGAGATCGCGGGAATGTTTTTTTTGGGGCAATGGTTGGGTCGATGTTTCGGCTGGAGTTCGATGGAGGCGCTTTTTTTGGGGGCGATTCTCTCCATTTCCTCGACCACGATTATTGCAAAGGTTCTGGAAAGCATGGGTCTTTTACGGCCAGGTTTTGCTCGTTTAGTTTTCGGGGTTTTGATCGTGGAGGATATTTTAGCGATCGCCATGATGGGGATGCTGACCAGTTTTGGGATGACGGGAGCGGTCAGCTGGCTGGGGATCGGGGAGAACCTGCTCAAGCTGACGGCATTTTTTGTGAGTGTGGCGGTGGGGGGATTTCTTTTGGTCCCTGGGCTGATTCGGATGGCGAGTCGGACCCGAATGGAGGAGGTTCTTTTGATCACCGTGTTAGGGTTAATTTTTGGAGGGGCTATTTTGGCAGAGAAGTTGGGTTTCAGCGTAGCATTAGGAGCTTTCTTAGTGGGGGCGGTCCTGGCGGAGGTCAAAGAGGTCAACCGAATCGAGCGAATGGTGGCTCCGGTGAGGGATCTCTTTAGTGCGATCTTTTTTACTTCGTCCGGAATGTTGATCTCCTTCGCCTTGAGCCCGGGGGGGGCGGCGGAGATCGGATTAATCGCTCTGGTGGTGGTTGGGGGAAAAATATTTTTCAGCACCTTAGGAGCGCTCTTGGGGGGTGCAGATTTACGGACTGCGGTGCGGGCGGGGATGAGCTTGGCGCAGATTGGTGAGTTCTCCTTCATTATCGCTGGTTTGGGAATGACCTTAGGGATGACGGGGCAGAGGCTCTTTTCGGTGGCGGTGATGGTTTCGGCGATAACAACTTTGACGACCCCTTATTTGATTCGGGGCTCAGACCGGGCAGCCCATTGGCTGGAGGTGAGGGGACCGAGATGGTTGGTCGACTTTTGGAAATTTTATCCGAATTGGCTGAAGAGTATGAGCTCGGCGCCGGGGGATCGGCATCATTTAGCGAGGGAATTCATTCGGAAACTGCTGGGGCAGTTGGGGCTTCAGTTAGCATTATTGACGGCCCCGATTTTAGCGGCGGCTGGCTTATGGGAAGCGTATCGGGAGCGACTGCCAGAGGCGGTGCGAACGGCATGGTGGGGTGGACCCCTTTTTTGGCTAGGGGGAGCACTGTTGGCGTTGCCTGTGGGTTGGGCATTTTTGCGGAAGTACCACGCACTGGCTATGTTGATTTCGGAATTGATTTTTCCACGAGGCAGTCGGGAGGAGGTGGGGTCGGCTCGGCAGTGGGCGACTTTTTTATTTTGCGGGGTCGGGGCAGTGGTGGGCGGAGTGTATCTGGTACTGATTAGTTCGTCTTTGCTCCCGACGGGGCAGGTGCTGGTGGGATTGTTTGGGATTTTGGGAATCGTCGGGTTGCTCAGCCGAAAAAAACTGGTTGAACTCTATGCCCGTGGACAAAACACCATTCGGGAAACATTCGCCACGACACCGGACTCTGGGGATGTGCGTTTACCTGGGGATTCGGCGGTCAGGGCGTATCGGGTGGGGGAGGGTTCTGCGCTGATCGGGCAAACGTTGCAGGGGTCGGAATTGCGGCAGAAGAGCGGGGTGGTGGTGGTAGCGATTGAGCGAGCGGGGGGAAGTGTGGTGTCGCCTGGCTCTGGGGAGGTGTTACGGCTGGCGGATGAGTTATTTGTTTTTGGGGAAAGTAGTCAGCTTGAGGCGGCGGCGGATTTTTTTAGGAGTTGTGGGGTGACCGAGGTCTAGAGGGGCGGAAAGCTTGGGTTGGGTGCGGAACCAGTGGAAGAGGAGGAGTTGGGCAAGTCCACGGTGGCAGCCAAACTGTTTTTGGGACCAAAGTTCCAGGTCGGCGTGTCGGAAGGGTTTTCTTTTTTTGGGAAAGTAGAGTTGGCGAAGAAGACGATCGACCCAGACATCGACGGGAAAGGAGTCGGACCGACCGTACGCATAAAGGAGAACGCACCGGGAGATTTTTGGGCCGACCCCGGGAAGAGACTCGAGATGAGCTGCGGCTTGGGGGGTAGGAAGGGAATGAGGGAGGGAAAGTAGGGAGGGTTGGCCGGCGATGCGCTGGGCGGTGGCGTGGAGGTGGCGGGCGCGATAGCCGAGGGCGCATTGGCGGAGGGCTTTCTCTCCTGCTTGGGCGAGGGTGGTTGGGGAGGGGAATTGGCGGGTGGGTCCACCAAAAGTAGCGCGAAGGTTCGCGTGGATTTGACGGATTTGGGTGATCTGTTTCAAGGAGGAGCAGATAAAGTTGGCGAGGCACTCCCAGGGATCCTCTCGAAGAGGGCGAAGACCGGGAAATTTCTGGATGGCTAAGGATAGGTGAGGATCGGAGGCGAGGTGGGGTTGGAGAAGAGCGGGAAGATCGAGATCAAGGGAAAGATAATGGTGAATCTGTTGGGGAGAGAGTGCGGGGTTATCCCAGTGGAGCGCGTAATTTTTAATCTGAAGCTGAACAGGTTGCGATTGGATCCACCCGGCGAAAAGAGTTGGGGAGAGGGGATTCCAAGAGAAGCTTTGCCCGCCGAGAAGGGTGGAGGGTAGATCTAAAGGGTGCGCAAGAGAGAGAGAGGGCATGAGGAGAGAAGATTAAGGGTTTCGGAATGGAGGAGAAGTGGGATGATTTACGGGGTGCAAAGAAAAGTTCTATACGTTTGGGTGGCTTGGTGCNTNGTGGCATTCGCCAAGGCACAGATGGGGGAGGAGCCTGTCCGGAAAGCGGAGAGAGTGGAGGAGGAGGTGCGAAGTGCAGAGGCTGTTGAGGAGACGGTTCGGCGGGCGGATCTGGCGGAGAAACCGAAAAGTGAATCAGCCTTGGGAAGGCTTTTTTCCAACACGCCCAAGGTGAAGATCGAGTCTCCGCAGGATGGGCAAGTGATGCCGTGGGAAACGGTGGATGTATTTGTACGGGTCGACCAAGTGACCATTGAGGAAGATGGGCATCGAGTGCACGTGATTTTAGATAATGGTTCGCCCATCGAGCATACGAATGTGTTGAAGCCTGTCATTTTGCGAGGGTTGGCGCCGGGGGCACACACGGTCAGGGTATTTGTGGTGAAACCGGACGGAAAAATGTTACCTCACCCTGAGTCGTTCGCGCGCACCGATTTCTATGTCCGCCGCCAAGATTTCTCAAACTTTCAGCCGGTGGATCGGCCGTACCTCACGGTCAATCTACCGAAGGATGGAGTGGTGAATCCGGATGCGGATGGGAAGGTGTGGCTCGATTTTCTGACTCATCAAGCTCCGTTAGCCAAGGACAAGTATCGTGTGAAAGCGGTNATGAGTGGGGTGGAGACGATTGTCAGCACGCGGGATCCGCATCCCTGGGCGGGGTTAGCCGAGGGCAGGCATCGAGTGGTGATTGAGTTGATTGATGAGGATGGGGATCCAGTTTCCGAGATCTTTGCGCGAGTGGAGAGAACCTTTGAAATTTCGAGAGTGGTCCGCGCGGTGAATCCCAAAGAGGCGGATTCGGCTAATCTTTGGCTGCGACGTGAGCGCTAGTTCGCGGGGGCGTGATGTCGGATCGATTGATATGAAAATCGTTAAGTTTTGGCTCAGTTAGGAGTTACGGCGGAGACTCGCTTGGAGTCGGCGCATGGTTGCGGCTCCTAATCGAGTGGAGTCGCGGTAGCCGATGAGGTGAAGAAGTCCGTGCAAAATATAGGTGAGGAGCTCGTCACGCAGGCTGAGGCGGTGGCCCCGGCAGAGCGCCGCTGCGACAGCAGGGCAGACCACGATTTCGCCATGGGGAAATGCTAAGACATCGGCCGGGGAAGGGTCGCCCAGGTGAAGCTGGTGAAGGCGTCCGCTTTCTTGGGGAGAGACAAAAACGATACCGAGCTCAGGGGGAAGTTTCTGGCGACGATTTTCCGGAAGGCGCTGGAGTGCGCGATCGAGCTTACGACGGAGAAACGTGAGGCTGACTCGGTAGCGGCGCTGGCGATTGCTCCAGTGGATGGGGATGGTTTTTATGGCCACGGCGATCTTTAGGATAACGAATTCGGGGGCGGAGGATACTCTGCAAAGCAGTCGCGAGTGAGCGGCGAGCCGATTGCCATTCGGTCTGAGTTAATCCGGAGTGTTTCCAATGACCTTCCGACTCGCGTTCGGTGAAAAGTCTTTCGACCAACTTCGCGGCATCGCTCGGAGTGGGTTTTTCCAGCGAACGGGAAGCGGATTCGACCATATCGGCGAGGGAGAGGAGCGCGGTTTCTGGAGATTGGGGAACAGGTCCCGAGTAACGGAAAGAGGATTCGCTGACGGGGGGGATATCTTCATCACGAAGGCGGAGGATTTTGCCTCCCGTGCGGGCATCTTTTTCATGTTGGAGGGCGCGTTGATAGAAGTACCAGACAAGGGAGGTGCCGTGGTGTTCGCGGATGGCTTCGCGAACTCTGCGGGGCAAACGATGGTGGCGGGCAAGAGCGAGTCCTTCTTTGACGTGGGCCAAGATGATGAGACCGCTCATGGTGGGGGTGAGGTTGGCGTGAGGGTCAGGATCGGCGGGGTTAAAGTTTTCTGTGAAGTACTCTGCTTTGCCAATTTTGCCGATGTCGTGGTAAAGGGCCATGGCTCGGCAGGCGCGGGGGTTGGCTGAGTGGGTGGCGGCGGCGGCGGCCTCGGCGAGGTGACCGACAAGAATACTGTGGAGGTAGGTGCCGGGGGCCTCGAGGGAGAGGCGACGTAGAATCGGGTGATCCAGGCTGGTAAGTTCGAGCCAAGAGAGGTCGGTCGTGCGATCGAAGGCAGATTCGAGAATGGGCAGGATAGCGCCGACGAGGATGGCGCCGAGGAGACCGAGGGCGGCGGCGGAGAGGGCCTCGGTGACGAGAAGTTCGCGGGCGAGGTTGAAGTTGAGTCCAGAGGCGATCACGGTAGTGAAGAGAGCAACAAGCCCTAGGCCTGCCCCAGCGCGGAGAAGGTCGGAGCGGCGGGCGATTTTCCGAGAAAGGTAGATGGCGGCTAGGCCCGTGATGAGGGAGGAGATGAGGTAACGGCTATCGGGGCGAAGGAGAAAAAATTCACCCATTCCTAAGAGGACAATGAGAAGAAGACCTGCGCGGGGTCCGACGAGAGTCGTGAGGACAAGGGCGGCCAGGGCGGGAGGAATGAGATAGGAGCTAGCGCCAAAGGAGAAGCGAGGGGCAATGGAGAGGAGCAGGAGGATGAAGGCGAAATTTCCAATGAGGGTCAAAAGAAAGAGAGCGAGGAGACGATTTCTCTGAAGTGTTTCGGGCAAGACGACCGAGAGAATCAGCGGAAGGACGAGCACGACGAAAATTGCGGCGATCCAGGCGGACGGTCCTGCCCCTGCCGGGGTGAAAAGGGAGAGGGAGTAGGAAGCGGCAGCGGTGACAAAAAAGAGGGCGAAGCGAACGATGCGATCGTTTTCGAGGCTACTTTCCGAGGTCGTACGGCTGGTCAGATTGGCGCGGCTCACAAGGTGAGACTGGTCTGTCTGAGTCCGCGATGTTCCTTGTAGGCTCGGACAATTTTGCCGACCAGTTCGTGGCGGATAACGTCGGTGTCCTCAAAGCGAACAAATCCAATTCCTTCCACGGGAGTGAGAGCTTGGACGGCTTCGACGAGGCCAGATTTTTTGCTGTGGGGGAGGTCGACTTGGGTGGGGTCGCCCGTGACGATACATTTGGATTCGGCCCCGAGGCGGGTAAGGAACATGAACATCTGTTCGGTGGTGGCGTTTTGGCCCTCATCCAAGATAACAAAAGCGCCGTTCAGGGTGCGTCCACGCATATAGGCGAGGGGGGCAATTTCGAGGATCCCTTTGTCCATGAGCTTTTGAATTTCCTCAACATCGAGCATGTCATAGAGGGCGTCGTAGAGGGGACGGAGGTAGGGAAAGATTTTTTCTTGAAGATCTCCGGGGAGAAAGCCGAGGGCTTCGCCCGCTTCCACGGCGGGGCGGGTGAGAATGATGCGGTTAATTTTATCTGATTTGAGGTAGGAGATGGCCATGGCCATAGCGAGGTAGGTTTTTCCCGTACCTGCGGGGCCGATACCAAAGACGAGATCGTGGTGACGAATCGTTTCCACGTACGCTTTTTGCAGGAAGGTTTTGGGAAGGATGGCAGGCTTTTTGGCCGAGACTTGGATTCGGCAGGACCACATGCCTTCGAGGTTTTTGCCCTCTCCCCGATGAACCGCGCGGAGGGCGTGGAGGAATTCGTACCGGCGGATACGAAGGCCGTGTTGGCGGGCCAAGTGGAGTTGGCGGAAGAGCTCTTGGGCGGCGGTGACGTTCTTTTCAACTCCGTCGATTTTGAGGAGAGTATCGCGGATGGTGATTTTGACACTGAGGAGTTTTTCGGCCTCTCGGAGGAGAGCGTCATCGGCGGCGTAGAGCTCCGAGAGGGTGTGGGCGTTCTCGAAAGTGAGGGTTTGGTCGCTCATGCCGTGCTTTGATTTGTAGGGAGGAAGGGGAAAGGGGGAAGAAAGATATTTTTGGGTTGAGCCAGGAGGAAAAGGCGGAGCCCAGCCGCCCAAGGTTTGAGTCCGATGCAAAGAGGGGCAAAGCGAGAGGATTTCAAGTAAGGAGGCGCGGTAGGCTGGGGTGAATACGGGTGAGGATTTCCCATGGGATGGTTTCAGCCTCGCGAGCGAGATCGGCCGCGGTGCGGGTCAGGGATCCGGAGCGGCCAATCCAAACAACCTCTTGTCCGCGGCGGGCTTGAGGCAGGCGGGAGACATCAAGGAGAGTCATGTCCATCGTCACGCGACCGAGGATGGGGCAGAGGCGTCCTTGGATAAGAGCGTGTCCGCGGGAGGAGAGGGAGCGGGGCAGGCCGTGGGCGTAGCCGGTGGCGACAGTGGCAACACGAAGATTCCGAGGAGCACGGAAGGTGGCGCCGTAGCTGACCGATTGACCTTTGGGAACGGATCGGACGAGAAGGATTTTGGATTTCCAAGAGAGGACGGGCTGGAGTCGCGGGTTGGAGCGCTGCAAAGGGCTGTATCCGTAAAGACCAAGGCCGGGGCGAGCGTGGGTGGAAGAGAATGAGTGGCGATGGAGGAGAGCCGCGGTGTTGGCCCAATGGTGGGGCAAATTTTTAGGGAGAAGGGAGGAGCGGATGAGTTGCTGTCGGGTGAAGGAAATATTGGAATCGGCGCAGGCTAGGTGGGTAAAGGTTCCAACAAGATCGAGAAAGGGATGTTGGGCGATGAAAGTAAGGAGGCGAAGAAAGTCGTTGGGGTTCGCGCCGAGGCGATTCATTCCGGTATCGAGCTTGGCTTGAATTCGGGCGATGGTCCGAGTGCGTTGAGCCACGCGGGCAAGTTCTTGAGCTTCTGAAAGGGAGGAAAGCGTTGTGGTGAGTCGGTGGCGGAGGGCGAGGGGAAATTCGAAGGGCAAAGTGGAGCCAAGGAGGAGGATGGGCTGACGGATGCCTGCTTGGCGGAGTTTGACGCCCTCGGAAGCACAAGCTACGCCAAACTCTTCGCAGCCGGATCGGGCAAGGGCGCGAGCGATGGGAATGAGGCCGTGGCCGTAAGCATCGTCTTTGACGATGGCGAGAATTTGATTTTTGCGTGGTAGGGAGCGACGAAGCGTTCGCAGGTTGTGGCGGAGTGCAGGCAGAGAGATTTCGCACCAAGTGCGAAAATCGCGGGAGGAGCTCATCGAAATCAGAGTAGGGGTGAGGGGGGTGGTGAGAGAGTCAAAAAAGCGGTTCGCGAGCTGGGGTGACGGCGGGGCGGAGGTGAAGTGGGGCGAGAGAGAGTTGGGCTTCGAGAGGCTGGGAGGCGAGGGAGGCGAGAAGGTGTTGGGCGGTGGGAGTGGCGTGTTGGGCAACGCTAGGGAGGGCGTCAGGGGTGACGGAAAGAGTGCAGCGGGAGAGAAGCTCCGGAAGTTCGGTCATGGGATGGACGGTGGTCGCTCGCGAAAGTTTGCCGTGGGCGTAGTAGGTGGCGAAGACATCGCCCCGGCGAGCATCGGAAAAAATTCCAAGAAGAGTTACCTCAGGGAACTGTTGAGCGATACCGTGGGTGCTACGAATCGGAAGAACGGGGCAGGACCAGTGAGCTGCCATTCCTAGGGCGGAGGCGATCGCGGCGCGAATTCCGGAAAATGAGCCGGGGCCGACGCCGACGATGATCTGCTCTGGTAGAGAGGGGGTGGGTAATTTTTTTTGCAGAGAGGGAATCAGGGAGGAGGCTACGGTGCCTTGGAGAGTTCCAGATTCTAGAACTTGCTGATCTTGGGCGTAGAGCCAGGTGACGGTTGGGGTAGAGGCTTCAAGTATGAGACGCAGCATGAGGTAGTTTTGGGGAAAGAGGGGTTGAGGGCGAAGAAATATTCAGGGGGTGGAGGCTGGCTCGCTTTCGGAGTAGATGGATATGGGTTCCCCATCGGGACAGTAGTCGAGCTCTGGACCTCCTCCTTGGATCAGGCGGATGTCGAAGGTGCCGTATTGAAACTTGAGTTTTGCGAGAACGGGAATGCGGCGTGCATCGTCGGTCATCCATATTTTCATCCAGCCTTTGTGGCGGGTGGAGGGGCCGTAGGGTTCACCCAAGATTTCGATCCAGCGGCGAGGAGCAAGATCCTCCAGCTCGAAGGATTCGATTTTACTGCAGGTAATTTTCGCGAAGAGGGGCTCTTTATTTTCAATGACTTGCCATGTGACGGAGCTTCCGGGTTGCCATGGGTAGGCGCGGACGTGGTACAGCATGGAACCGAAGTCCTCATATGGACCTTCAAGGAGATCAAAATTCTCCTCGGCTTTGCCGGGTGCGGGGAAAAAGCGGCCAAGCCGGACCGAGTAGTCGGGGAGGGTTCGGCGATTGCGAATGTTACCTCCTTCGCTTCGATCCTGAATATATTCTATCGTACGCCAGGGGAGAAGTTGTGTCAGGGAGGTGATACGAGTGCGGATCGGGTAAAAGGCTTCGATCGGTCCGCGGGAGCGAAGGAGAAGCTCGAATCGTTCGATGCCTTCGCGTTTGGGTTCAGCGCGAGCAGTGAAAGTGGCTTCAGCAGCATCGATGGGACCCCATTGGATGAGGTAGGTGAGTTTCTCGCCTTCCGGCCAGGGAAAGGGAGCGGGGGTTTGGGCGGGGAGGAGCGAAGGAAATGTGAAAAGCCCGCAGAGAATGAGGGAGCGCATGATTAGTAGGGGCGTTTTTGATGGAGAAAGTTGGGTGAGAATTCGGTGGGGTTATAGGAGCGGTTCCACAATTTGGTGAGGGAGCCCGAAAGTGGGGGGATGAGCCAGTCCCAACGTCCGAAGACGGGGCGACCCAGCTTGGCTTCGTCTTCCTCGAAGCGGAGATGAGAGGCGGTGGCGGAGTGGTGATCGATCATGCGCACTTTGGCTTGTGTGAAGGAGTGGAGAACGGCGCGGTTCAGTTCGACGAGGGCACGATCCTTCCAAAGAGTGGCGGGGCGTGAGGTGTCGAGACGGAGTCGGCGAGCAATTTCTGGAAGAAGGTTATAGCGGTCTTCGTCGGCAAAGTTTCGGGCGCCGATCTCGGTTTCCATATACCA